>Ga0207433_10004070_pt1 | contig 27236 bp, 23 predicted proteins | sample YelNatPaOPGAMG01_FD_187559 | JGI IMG/M metagenome (GOLD analysis project Ga0207433, IMG submission 187559) | Hot spring thermophilic microbial communities from Obsidian Pool, Yellowstone National Park, USA - OP-RAMG-01 (SPAdes) (version 3) | ecosystem: Environmental > Aquatic > Thermal springs... | reverse complement strand
GCTTTTTTCACGGCTTTTCTTCCTCTTGACACCCATGCTTCGCGGAGGTAAAAAGGTTACAAGGCGATGAAGTCCGCCTTCGACCGCCTGCATTTTGCAGGCTGATGACTTCTACCCAAAAAGGCGCGAGTCCGGGGTAGGAGTCAGAAGAGAGCCTACCCCACGCCGGGTCCACAGCCGGGTGGGGTTTTGTTTTGGGCCCCCACCGGGAGGTGGGGGCCCGAGGTTTATTGGGGGCGAGATTCTTTCCCCGAAAGGAGGGCGGTTGTTCCATGCTGGATCAGTACAAGGAGCTTCGTAGAAACTTGCTTGCGGGCATAGAGGCGTTCAAGGACATCGCAATGGAAAAGGGGAAAGGCAAGCTTGCGGAATCCCTTGCAGAAGTATCCCAGAAGATAGAGGAAAATCGCTTCTACCTCGTTGTACTGGGCGAGTTCAAGAGGGGAAAGACCACGTTCATAAACGCCCTTCTGGGGCAGCCCCTTCTGCCAACAGCTGTGGTTCCCCTGACCTCCATCGTCACCATGATGAAGTATGGGCCAAAGGAGCGCGTGGAGGTGGTCTTCGAGGACGGCCGTGTCGAGGAGATCCCCATGGAGGACATTCATCTCTTTGTCACGGAGAAGGGCAATCCGGGCAACGAGAAGGGCGTGAAGAAAGTGGAGGTCTCTTACCCGTCCCCATTTCTCCAGGACGGTGTGTACCTGGTGGATACCCCGGGGGTGGGATCTGTCTTCTCCAACAATACCGAGGTCACCTATGGCTTCATGCCCAAGGCCGACGCCGCTATTTTCCTTCTCGCCTCGGATCCTCCCATAAGCCAGTCGGAGCTCGCTTTCCTCGGAGATGTTCGCCAACTGATAAGAAAGGTCTTCTTTGTGCAGAACAAGGTGGACCGACTAGACCCCCAAGAGTGTCTCGAGTCCATGGAGTTCAGCAAAGGCGTCATAGAAAAGGCCCTTGGCATGGACCATGTGGAGGTGCACCCCCTTTCGGCCAAGCTCGCCCTCCTGGCCAAACAAAGGGGAGATCAGTCCATGCTCGAGGAGAGCCACTTGCCCAGATTGGAGACCCTCCTCAGCAGTTTTCTCATGTCCGAGAAGGGCAGGGAGGTCATTCGGTCTGGAGCGGAACAGAGCCTTAGGCTCCTCAGGGAGGAGAGGTTCTCCCTGGACATCGAGCTCAAGGCCTTGGACACCCCCATCCAGGTCCTGGAAGAGAAACTCGAGAGATTCCACCAGGAGATGGAGAGGATAGATCAGGACGCCTTCGATGCCAAGGTGCTTTTCGAGGGAGAGATAAAGCGTCTCCTCCAGGAACTCGACCTCGACCTGGAAAGATTCCACAGGACAGAGGTGGCCAGGATGGTGGAGGGGTTGGACAAGGTCCACGAGATTAACAAACGCCTTTCCCTCTCGGATTATGCCGATGCCATGGAGAGATACGTCCAGGAAGGGATAGTGAGGAGCTTCGACAAGTGGCTCGAGAAGGAAAATGCGAAACTGGAGGAGGCATACAGGCAGGTGGCCTCCCGCTTCTCGAGGAGGATAAACCAGATCATCCAGGAGATACTGGACATTTCTTCGGGCCTGTTCGAGCTCCCCCTAGAGAGATTCCAAGCCGAGGAGACTCTCGACTCGGACACATCCCTTTACTACATGGTGGGCGATCCGCCCAAGTTCTTCGATCTCGAAGGGGCCATCAAGTTCCTGTCCCGATCCCTTCTTCCCAAGAACATATCCCAGAGGATGATCCTCAAAGATCTCAAGAGGAAACTCCCGGAGCTCATAGACAGAAACTGCGGAAGGGTGCGTGCGGACTTCGCACAGAGACTCCAAAACAGCCATCTCCATTTCCGTTGGGAGCTGGGTCTCAAAATAGATGCCACGAAGGAGACCATAGAATCGGCGATCAACAATACCATGGAAATCAAAAGGAGAAGCGAGAAAGAGGTGGCTGAAAGGAAGCTCGCCCTGGAAAAGGATAGGTCGAGGCTCGATGCCATAGCCGCGAAGTTGAAGGAGTGCCTCGAGGCCGTAGATGGCGGGAAATGAGACCGAGGAGGCCCCTCTCTCCTCCCAAGGATAAGGGATAGAAAGCCCGTGGCTGGAGAGAGGGCCTAAAAGGGGGAGCATGAACGGAAATAGTGAACCTCCCTCCGCAAGGAGTACGCCCCACGAAATGCCCCCAGGTGATCCCCATAGGGGAACTGTGTGGCGATTCGTGGTGATGATAGGTGTTGTGAGCCTTTTGAGCGATGCCACGTACGAGGGGGCCAGAAGCCTCACAGGCCCATATCTGGCCTTTCTCGGGGCGGGGGCTGCAGCGGTAGGGGTGGTAGCTGGTCTGGGGGAGCTCATAGGCTATGGGTTCAGACTCGTATCCGGTCACATTGCGGATCGGACGAGGGCTTACTGGCCCGTAACGATCCTGGGATATTGCTTGAATCTTTTGGCGGTGCCGGCCCTTGCCTTGGCAAATAGCTGGGAAGTAGCCGCTGCCCTCATCATCCTGGAACGTTTGGGAAAAGCCGTGAGGGTCCCTCCGAGGGATGCGATGCTCTCCCATGCCGCTTCCGAGAGGAGCCGAGGGTGGGCTTTCGGGCTCCACGAGGCCATGGACCAGTTGGGGGCCTTCTTAGGTCCCTTGGTGGTGTCTGGGGTCATGTTCTTGGAAGGTGGGTATCGGACGGCATTCGGGATCCTCCTCATCCCGGCACTCATGAGCCTCGCTGCCCTCTTTTTCGCCAGGTCCCAATATCCCAGACCTCAGGAGTTGGAGATCTCTGTCCCAAAACTGGGCAGGGAAGGGATCCAGAAAGGCTTCTGGGTGTACCTTGTGGCTTCAGCGGCCATCGCAGCGGGCTATGTGGATTTCCCCCTCATAGCCTATCACCTGAAGCGCACTGCCATTTTGGCCGATAAGTGGATTCCCCTCATCTATGCCGCTGCCATGGCAACAGATGGCCTGTCGGCCATGGCCTTGGGAAAGCTATACGACCGTCACGGCATAAAGGTGCTAGCAGGCGTTTGCCTCCTCACCAGTTTATTTCCACCGCTTGTCTTCCTGGGCCGCGAAGAGCTCATGGTCTTGGGAATGATCATCTGGGGTGTGGGAATGGGGGCACAGGAGTCGATTCTGAGGGCTGCGATTCCCCAGATGGTCCCTCCTGAGAGAAGGGCTACAGCCTACGGGGTGTTTCACACGGCTTTCGGGGTGAGCTGGTTTGCGGGAAGTGCGGCCATGGGATCTCTCTACGATCTCTCCCTGGCCGGCGTGATCGGACTTTCTACGGCGCTTCAGGTGGGAGCTGCCTGTATTCTCGTGGGGATGAGGAGCTTCAGGTGATGGTTCTCTCCAATGGGGAGATCCACTATCTCTGGTGGTATATCCAGGGAAGCATCATGAGTCCATTTGTCCGGGAGAAGCTCCGGAGAAGGTGGGGGATGTGCGAGCGCCACGCCTGGGGGGCGATCTTCGCTGAGGCCTCCTTCCGAAACGGATACCTTCACGGCCCGGCTGTCCTCTACGAGGACCTCATGACAAGGGCCTATGCTTGTTTCGAAGCTTATGGCCCAGGAAAGCTCAGGATCGCTGCATTCAAACTCCGGGAAAGGGGCCCTTGCCTCATGTGCGAGATGGGCTTAGGGCCCCAATCTTCTGGAATGGCCAGCCCCCAGATGGTGGAAAGGGGTAATGAGAGAGGAGTCATAGAGGAGATGGCCAGAAGGACCCTACCCCATTGGAAGGATATGGTATGTGGGGAGTGTCTGGGACGAGAATCTCAGGCAAGGTGCAGGCCTCACCTCATATCAGCTCAAAGCGGGGTCTCCTTTCGCCATCAAAAGGCCCTCGTGAGAGAGATTCTCGAGAGGGTGAGCAGGTACTGCCGCTCCTTCAGATGGGAGTTCAGGGGCACTGAAAGGGATGAGGATCTAGGGGGCTTGTTCGCCGCTGTAGGATGGTGCAGTGGATGGATTCCATTGCTGGAGCTCCTGGATATTCCCAAAAAAGAGCCCCTCGAGCTCCAAAAAAGGGCCTAGTAAGTGGAGCTAAATCCAGCCCTTCGCCTCGTCTCAAGAGAGTTCCTCTGACCCCCAAAGCTTGACAGGAAAAGGCCAATTCTTATAGAAAAGATCAAATTTGGTCTAGTTATCTGTTCTAGGCCCTCGAATTCTCCAAGTCCACACGAGGAGGAGACTCATGGAGACTGGTGAGAAAGGTATCGAGCTTTTCGCCTCGGCTCCCAAGTCTCTCCCCAAGATTTCAACCCACATAGAGGGTTTGGATCAGATCCTCGAAGGTGGGCTTCCAGCCCAAAGGACCACCCTCATAATGGGCGAGCCTGGAACGGGAAAAACAGTGCTGGCCCTCGAGATCCTCTATAGGGGAGCTTGCAGAGGAGAGCCAGGTATCTTGGTCAGCTTCGAGGAATCCCCCCAGGACATAAGGGAGAATGCAGCCACCTTCGGTTGGGATCTCGAGGCCCTGGAGGACCGAGGTCTCCTCTACTTGATGGAAGGGAAGATGGACTCCGCGACCCTCATCGAGGGAAGGTTCAGCCTGGAACCCCTCTTGGCGATAATCTCCGGGAAGGCCAGGGAGATGGGGGCCAAAAGGGCTGTCCTGGATGCCCCGGATGTGCTCCTGGCCATGATAGATGATGCCTCCATGGCTCGGGCACAACTTCAGTTTCTGACGGAATGGCTTTCAGCCTCAGGCCTCACTACCCTCATGACCATAAAGCCGAGACAGGTGGGCATAGGGAGGCTCTTCCAGGAGTTCTTCGACTCCATGTCCGACTGCGTGATCTCTTTGAGCGCCCGGGTGATGGACCAGGTCACAACGAGGCGACTGAGGGTCTTGAAGTATCGTGGCTCTGGGTTTGGAAAGAACGAATACCCCTTTGTCATATCGGGCTCGGGGATCAAGCTGATCCCCATAACCGCCTTCCAGCTTCTCCACAAGCCCTTCGGAGAGAGGATTTCCTCGGGTATCGAGCGCCTAGATGGCCTTTTGGGAGGCGGGTTTTTCAGGAATTCCTGTATCCTTCTTGCAGGCGAGCCGGGCACAGGCAAGACCCTCATGGCCTCGGCCTTCGCGGAGCACAGGTGCGAGGAGGGAGAGAAGGTTCTCTATGTGAGCTTCGAGGAGTCTCAGGATGCACTCGTCCGCAATGTATCGAGCGCGGGGATAGACCTGGCAGGTCCCCTCAAGAGAGGGAGCCTGCGGTTCCTCTGCGCCATGCCAGAGAGCAAAGGGGCCGAGGAGCATTTGATGGAGCTTGTGGATGAGGTCCAAGGCTTCGCCCCTGACCACGTGATCGTGGATTCCATATCAGCTTGCGAGCGCATGGGTGGAAAGCAGGCGGCATTCGAGTACCTCATGAGGCTTCTCAACTACTTGAAGGAGCGGGGAATAACCATCCTGATGGTCAACCAGACCTCGGGATCGAAGGCCCAACTGGAGATCTCGGGAAGCGGCATATCCTCCATGATAGACACCGTGATATTTTTCTCTTACGTGCACGGGGAAGGGGAGACCAATAGGGCCATACAGGTCCTCAAGAGCAGGGGCTCGGGTCATTCCAATCAGATAAGGGAGTGTGTGATCACCGATGAGGGCATAAGGATTCTGGACCCGTACGTCGGTCCGGGAGGAGTATTCACGGGAACAGCGAGAAAGGTCCAGGAGGCAAAGGATGCCTTGGAGACGAGGCGGCTCGCGGCCGAGATAGAGCTCAAAGAGAGGGAGATAGAGAGGCTCAAGGCCGCCCTCGAGGCTGAGAAGCTGAAATTGAGGATGCAGATAGAGATGGCCGAGTGGGAACTCGCCAAGCTGAGAGGGGAGGTGGAGACCGCAGAGAGAGAAAGGCAGGAGCGCTTGAGGCTGAGGGAGAGGGAGTGGCAAGGCCCTCAAGATCTCGACAAATCATGATCCATGGAAGGACAGGGGAAGGGAAATGGGCCAAGAGGATAGTTCCCGCAATGCATTATCTTACAAGCTCAAGCTCTTCATAGCAGGATCCCAGCCGAATTCTCAGCTCATGAGAAGGACGGTTGAGGGCCTCTGCGAGAGGTATCTCGCATCGAGATACTCGCTGAAAGTTTTCGATGTGCTCGAGGATTTCAGGCCTGCACTTGAGCACAATGTCCTCGTGGCACCAACCCTCATCATAGAGGAGCCACCTCCTCCCATCCGCATAGTGGGATGCGTGAGAGACCCGAGAAGGATCCTCGCAATCCTGGGCTTGGGGGAGGTCCATCCATGAAGAAACCCACTTACGAGGAATTGGAAGCCAGGGTCCGAGAGCTGGAAGGGACCCTGGAAGCACTGAGGCGGGGGGAGGCGGATCTCCTCCTGGGGGCGGAAGGCCCTTACGTGTTGAGGGCCTACGAGGCCCAAAAGGCATTGGAGGAGAGCGAGGAACGCTTCCGGTCCATCTCCCACCTCGTGACTGACTACATCTACTCCTTCTCAGTGGAAGAGGATGGTTCCCTGAAGGGAGAGTGGGTCTCGGAATCCTTCGTAAAGGTCTTCGGGTTCACCAAAGAGGAGATAGATGAGAGAGGCGGTTGGCAAAGCATGGTCTATCCCGAGGATCTTCCTGCGATGATCGAGCATGTTCGAAGGGTGGCCTCGGGTAAAAAGGACATAATAGAGACGAGATTCCTGACCAGATGGGGGCAGATTCGATGGATAAGGGATCATGCCATCCCAGTATGGGATGAGAGGACAAAAAGGGTCTTTCGTATATACGGGGCGGCAAGGGACATAACCGATGAGAAGCTTGCACTGGAGGCCCTCGAGCGCTCGAGAAGGGAGATGGAAACTGTCATCTCCACAACCCCTGCCTTGATAGTCATGGTGGATTCAAGGGGAAGGATTCTCCTCATAAACAGGGCACTCCAAGAGCTAACCGGATTCAGAAGAGAGGATCTTTTGGGAAAGCCAGTGCTCGAGACCCTGGTTTCCCCTGAATGGAGAGAAGAGGTGAGGGCCAGATGGTCAGATCCGAGATCCCCGAGCTTCAAAGAGCCCTTCACCTTTCCCCTCGTCACAGCCCAAGGAGCCCAACGCCTGATCGAGTGGCGTTGTGCGGCGGTCCCGGCCCCTGAGGGAGAAGGGCAGATAATCCTGGCAACGGGCTTGGACATAACGGAGAGAGTGCTTCTCGAGCAGGAACTCAGGGATAGGTCCAATCTCCTCGAGCACGTCTTCACAACGAGCCCAACCGTGGTGTACATAGTCCGGCCTTCGGAGAGGGGGAACGAGCTTGTGTGGGTGAGCGGGAACGTGGAAGAGATAACTGGCTACAGCGTGAATGAAGCGATGGAGCCCGGTTGGTGGGAGCGCAATCTCCATCCTGAAGACAGAGAGAGGATGTTGGATGGAGCCCGAAGATTCTGGAGGGTGGGAAAGCGGCTATTCACCTCGAGGTATCGCTTCCTCAAGAAAGACGGAAATTACATGTGGGTCAGGGATGATATTAGGGTCCTAAAGGACGAGAGGGGAGAGCCTGTTGAGGCCGTAGGTGCTTGGACCGACATCACCCTGGCAATGAAGGCGGAGGAGGAGGCCAGGAAGCTCCAAGAGCAGCTACTCCAATCCCAGAAAATGGAGGCCGTAGGTAGGCTAGCAGGAGGAGTCGCTCATGATTTCAATAACATGCTCACTGTGATAAGGGGATATGCGGAAGTTGCCCTTCAGAGGTTGAGGCCCGAGGATCCCCTTTACGAGGACCTACAGGAGATCATGGCTGCTGCGGACAGATCGAGCGAGCTTACAAGGCAACTTCTGGCCTTCTCCAGGAAGCAGACCATTGCCCCGCGGCCATTGGATCTCAACGAGCACATAGAGCAGGCCAGAAAACTTCTGGGCCGGCTCTTGGGGGAGGACATAACCCTCGAGCTAGCCCTGGAAGGAGGGCTATGGCAGGTCTTCATGGATCCCGCTCAGGTGGACCAGATACTCGCGAATCTGCTTGTCAATTCCAGAGACGCTATGCCAAAAGGCGGATCCGTTATCGTAGAGACCATGAACGTTCTACTGGATGAGACATACTGCAAGGTGCACCCCGGAAGCATCCCTGGGGATTACGTGCTTCTTGCGGTGACTGACACAGGCTGCGGAATGACCAAGGAGACCCTGGAGAAGGCCTTCGAGCCATTTTTCACGACAAAGGCTGAGGGGAAGGGCACAGGTTTGGGTCTCTCCACGGTTTACGGGATAGTGAAGCAAAACCAAGGTCTCATATACCTTTACAGCGAGCCAGGTGCTGGCACAACGGTCAAGATCTACATACCCAGGTATGCGGGAGGTGGTGAGATGGAGGAAGAGGTTGGACGGCCCAAATCGCTGCCTGTTGGAGAAAGGGAGACCATATTGCTCGTGGAGGACGAGGCCAGCCTGAGGAAGCTTGCAGCGAGGATGCTCAAAGACCTGGGGTATCAAGTCCTCGAGGCCTCGAGTCCGAAAGAGGCCCTCGAGCTTTGCGAGAGCTACAAGGGAAACGTAGACCTGCTCTTTACGGATGTGGTCATGCCCCTCATGAATGGAAGGGAGCTTTCCGAGCGCATCAGAGAGATGAGGCCTGGGGTGAGGACCCTCTTCATGTCGGGATATACCTCCAATGCCATAGCCCACCATGGTGTCCTGGAGCCAGGGATGGAGTTCATTCAGAAGCCCTTCAGCATGAGAGAGCTCGCACTCAGGGTGAAAGAGGCGCTAGCAAAAAAGTGAGGGAAAGGGAGGGGCGGGCTCCGCACGCCCGCAAGGAGGGCTTTGCATTCACCGGAACATGTCCCCGCTAGGCCGCCGGCCGTTCGCCCACGCATCGGGTTGAAATGGAATGCCTCGGCATTCGTGCGGCTTTACCATCCGGACGCACGGAGTGCGTCCCTCCGAGAAAACCGTCTTTCGCGCCATCTCAGGGTTTCCCCGGAAGGGCATCCCAGCTCGGCTGGCCCCCCGCGGAGGGGCGGGCTCCGCACGCCCGTAATGACACCGTTGGTCTCACCCCGGCATGTCCCCGCTAGGCCCCCGGGCCGTCGCCTAGCTTGCGGCGGTCGTGCCATACCCGGGCTTGCGTCCGGCCTTACCACGCGGACGCGCAGAGCGCGTCCCTCCGAGAAAACCGTCTTTCGCGCCATCTCAGGGTTTCCCCGGAAGGGCATCCCAGCTCGGCTTTGCCCCTTCGCGGAGGGGCGGGCTCCGCACGCCCGCAGAGGAAGGCACCGGCTTGACCGAGGCATGTGTCCTCTTGGCCACCGGCTCATCGTGAACCCATCCGGTGGGAATGGAATACCCCGGTTTGCGTCCGGCCTTACCACGCGGACGCGCAGACCGCGTCCCTCCGAAAAAACCGTCTCCCGCGCATTCTGGGGGCCTCATCTCTCAAGGCCGGATACCCTCGGCTGGCCCCCCGCGGAGGGGCGGGCTCCGCACGCCCCTAAGGAAGGCATCACGCCAACCCCAACATTGCCACGATTTGGCCACCGGCCTCTCGTTAACTCGTGGGTCGCGATGACATGCTCCGGTTTGCTCCCGGCCCGTATTTGCGGACGCGGAGACCGCGCCCCTCCGAGAAAACCGCCTTTCGCGTCATATCCTGGTTTCTTCCGCTAGGCCATCTCATCTCGGATGTTTCACCCCGCGTGCCCGGTTCATGGATGGCACTGGGTTGGCCCCGAGGCCCGATGGTCTCATTGACAACTCTGGAGAGAGCCCACCATAATTGCCATGGGCCTGGGTGGCGGAAAAGGCAGACGCAAGGGACTTAAAATCCCTTGAGGCTCGTCCTCGTGCGGGTTCGATTCCCGCCCCAGGCATCTGGGAGCCAAGATCCCATGAAGAGTTTCTCTCTGAAATCCAAGGGGAAGTGAGGATCATGTATCCTGAGTGGGCGCTCAAGTGGCTCGAGCCAAGGGAAGAAGTCATCAGGTACGGGTGGAAGGATGTGGTGCTCTATGCCTTGGGAATTGGAGCTGGGATCGAGGAGCTCTCCTTCATCTACGAAGGAGCACCAGGTGGGCTGAAGGTTTACCCGAGCTTTGCGGGCCTTCTGGCGGGCTCTATTGTGAGGGACTTCGTCTTGGAGCAGGATCCACCGAGAGTCCTCCACGGCGAGCAACATGTGAGGGTCAAAAAGCCCCTGCCCCCTGAGGCTGAAGTGCGGGTCAAGGGCCGCATAAAGGATGTCTTCGACAAGGGCAAGGCAGCTGTGATCCATTTTCTCGCAGAAGGGAGGGACAGTTCTTCCGGTGAGTCCCTGTTCGAGGTGGAGCATGTGGCCTATTACATGGGAGCTGGTGGATTCGGTGGAGACCCCGGTCCCAAATCCCCTAAAGTGGAGCCCCCTCAGGGGATCGAGCCGGATATGACCTTTGTATCTCCCATTCCCGAGGTGCAGGCAGCCCTGTACAGGCTCTGCGGAGATCTCAACCCTCTCCACATAGATCCAGAGGTGGCGAGGAAAGTGGGGTTTCCCAAACCCATACTTCACGGAATGTGCACTTACGGCTACGTGACCCGCGCCATAGTTCAAGGTCTTTGCGGGGGCGATGTCTCCAGATTCGAGGAGTTCAGGGCTCGCTTCACAGATGTGGTCTACCCAGGCGACACCCTCACCACAGAGGCTTGGTCCCAAGGGAGCGGCAAGTACCTCCTGAGGGTGAGAACCGAAAGGGGGGATGTGATGGGAAATGCCTGGGCAAGGGTGCTCCAGTAGAGGAAAATCCTCTCGCCAGGGTCGTTCTCCAAGGCCTATCGTCATGGGGGTTCAAGCCCCCAAGCCATGGGAGAACTCGCGGATCTAGAGGCTCGAGCTTCGAGCGCCAAAAAGAGGGAGCGGGTGAGTGGCTTTGGGGTGGCCCCCTCTGTCCCCGCATGTCAGTAAAATGGCCAGTCCAATTCACTGGTCATGAATCAGGTGGGCTAGCTCGAGCCTTGCGAGGCCGAATGAGCGCTCTGGGGAGTCATGCTCTGGGGCTGGGGGCCGTTTTGGGTGTAGACCAGGATGCTTATCCTCCTGTTCCTGGGATCGTAAGGGTTTTCCTTGATCAAGGGGTCTGTTGCGGCAAAACCCGCAACCCTGACGAGCCTCTCTTGAGCCAGTCCATTAGCCTCCATCTCCCTTCGGGCCGAAGAGGCTCGGTCTGTGGAGAGCTCCCAATTGGTGTACCTGTTCCCTGCATAGGGCAGAGCATCGGTGTGGCCCTCTATGGCTATGGGGTTTTCCGTGTCTCGGATGTTTTCGGTTATGACCTTTATTATCCTCCTGGCGGTGGGGGTCAGTTCAGCGCTTCCCAGGGCAAACATGGGGCTTCCATCCTTGTCCATCATCTGTATCCTGACCCCACCCTCGAAGGTCTCCACCAAGACCTGATCCTTCACGTCGGCCAATCTCGTCTCTATCTCCCTTCTCAGTTTTTCCTTGAAGTCTTGGGGACTCACCATCCCCTGTCCCCTCCTCATTATCCCGCCCTTGGTCCTTTCCGAAGGATTGTTGGACCTCTCCTGCATTATGTCCGTGAGGTCCATCTTGGCCGTTGCATCCAAAAGAGAAGCACCGCTCTTCTCGAAGATGGAGAATTTCTTGAAGTAGTTGGAGACCCTGGCCCTCTTTTCCGGCTCCACCATGGTGATCAGCCAGAGAAGAAGGAAAAACGCCATCATGGCAGTGACAAAATCAGCGTACGCGACCTTCCACTGACCTCCATGGGCACGGTGATGCCCCTTCTTGTTGACCTTCTTTATGATCAGGTTTTTTGCTTCCATTTCTTTATGGCCTCCTCTAGCTCGAGGAAGGTTGGTCTTTCGCCATTGGGTATGGCCCTCCTTCCCGACTCCACGGCTATTCTCGGTGCCGCATCTCCGACGAAGGCCACCAAGGCTGTCTTTATGACCTGGAGTACTACCTCTCGGTCCTTGGCTATGTGCTCGAGACGAGTGGCCAAAGGCCCAACAAATCCGTAACAGGAAAGAACACCCAGAAATGTTCCCACGAGGGCTGCTCCGATACTGTGGCCCAGGACTTCAGGGGGCTCGCTTATCTTCCCCATTGTCAGCACGACTCCCAGAACTGCTGCCACTATGCCCAGGCCAGGGAGGGCATCCGCGACCTTGGCTACAGCAGTGGATGGGAGAAGGGCTTCGTGCTGCTGGGCCTCGATATCTATGTCCAGCAAGGCCTCCAATTCGTGGGGGGGCATATTGGTGGAGACTATGACTCGGAAGTTGTCGCAGATGAAATTGAGCACTGTTTTGTCGGCCAATATTCCAGGGAATCGGCTGAAGACCTCGCTCTTTTCCGGATTCTCCACATCTCCCTCTATGGAGAGAAGCCCCTGTTTCCTCACCTTGGTGAAAAGCTGGTAGAGGAGAAGAAGGAGCTCCAGGTACGTCTCTCGGCTTGTGGCCTTGGCGGAAAAGATCTTGGCCAGGTTTCCCATGATGAGGCCGAGCATCTTCCCGTGGGAGGAGATGATGAGGGAGCCCAGGGCTGAGCCGAATATGATCAGGACTTCAGCGGGCTGGATGAGGACACTCAAGTTTCCCTTTTCAACGAGAAAACCACCGATGACGGCGACAAGGACAACCACTATGCCTATTGCGGCGAACATCTCCTCAACTGCCCCCAGGAGCCTCTCTCTTCCTCTGATCTCTATATCGGCAAAAAACCATTCCTCCTTTAGCCCCGCCCACAAAGGGGGCCAAGGAGGCACCGACCCTCTATTTCATGTATATCGGCAGTTTTTCTCATTTCTTGAGTACCCTTACCCAACCCCAAAGCCCATCCACCACTTGAGGTCCCAAAGGAACCCCCGGAGCAATCCTCGTGAGCCCCCTCTCCGCCACCTCCTGGGGATCTCGTGACTTTTCCCTTCCCATGGCAGTGTCACAGGGTTGACAAGGCCTTCTCTCCCCACCATAATTCCCAACGATATCGAGGAGACGCCGCTAAATGGCTTTCAAGGCCACGGTTCTTCTTGCCGAGGACGATCGCTCCACTCGTTCGAGCCTGTCCCAATTCCTCAAGGGATTGGGTTACGAGGTGGTAGAGGCCTCCACAGGCCACGAGGCGATGGAGCACCTTTCAGCGAGGCCCTTCGACATAGTTGTGACGGACCTCATGCTCCCTGGGGTAGGGGGTCTCGAGATTCTCAGGGCCCTACAGACGGACGCCCCAGGGACCGTTGGAATAGTGATAACAGGATTCGGGACGGTCCAGAACGCCATAGAGGCTATGCGGCTAGGTGTCTTCGAGTACCTACTCAAACCCATAAATTTCGACGAGCTCCAAATAGTCCTGGAGCGGGCCCTCGAGTTCCAGAGGCTGCGCAAGGAAAACAGGCAATTCAAGAGGGAGGTCCAGAGGCAATTCGGGCTTCAAAACCTCATAGGCCACAGCGATGCCATGAGGCGAATTCTCGACCTCATAGAGAAGGTGGCTGACAGCGATAGCACAGTTCTCATCTACGGAGAGAGTGGCACGGGCAAGGAGCTCGTGGCCAGGGCCATCCACTACAGAAGCGACAGGATGGACAAACCCCTCGTGCCCATAAATTGCGCAGCCATTCCCTCGGATCTTCTGGAAAGCGAGCTTTTCGGCTACGAGAAGGGAGCATTCACAGGAGCTCACAGGACCAAGATAGGCAGGTTCGAGTATGCCAATGGAGGGACTCTCTTTCTCGACGAGATAGGGGAAATGAGTCCACAGCTTCAAGTGAAGCTCCTCAGGGTCCTACAGGAAAAGAGCTTCGAGCGTTTGGGGGGGGTAAGGCCCATCCAGGTGGATGTGAGGATAATAGCGGCCACGAACAGGGATCTCGAAAAGGCCATAGAGGAAGGGAAATTTCGCGAGGATCTTTACTACAGGCTGAGCGTCATCCCCATCCACATACCTCCCTTGAGGGAGAGGAAGGAGGATATCCCGCTCCTTGTGGAGCACTTCCTGGAGAAATTCAACATTGAAAAAGGAAGATCCGTAAGCGGTGTCTCGCCCAAGGCCATGGAAAAGCTCACGGAATATTCCTGGCCAGGAAATGTCCGGGAACTGGAAAACCTCATAGAAAGGCTCGTTGTGTTGAAAAGGACCGGGACCATAGAGGTCGAGGACCTACCGGAAAAGATAAGATTCGGCCCCGCGAGGGACCCCCTCGGGGCAATAGTGCTGCCGGAAGAAGGGATAAGACTCGAGGAGACAATCCACAGACTGGAAAGGGAGCTGATACTCCAGGCCCTGAGAAGGACAAGGGGCGTGAAGAAAGAGGCAGCAGAGCTTCTCGGAATGAAAAGGACGACCCTCATCCAGAAGATGAAGAGGAACAAGATCGAGTTCCAAGAAGGCGGCAAAAAAGCCGAGTCCAGTTTGTGACGCTTGGCGTCACCCGCACTCCAGCTCAATCCTCGAAAGACCCGGTAGAACCCCCGCCCGACTCTGACCCCCAAGCCCGGACCATTCTCCAAGGCTCGAGGCTTCGAGGGCTCGAGCTCCAGAGCCCCAGAGCAAGGAGCTCAATTCCCACCCAAGGTCTCGCAGCTTCCCCAAGACTTCTTTCCCAGGGAATCTCGGTCCCTTCCTCCCACGAATATCCCCGAGGCGAGCATGGCATGAAGATTGCTCTAGGATAGGGTCGAGTCCTCGGGTTTGGAGGGAGGATGAGGCTCTGGGCAAAGAAAGCCTGTCTTTTGATCCTTCTCACAGGGGCAGTAGTCCCAGGAAGAGGGGCCCCATCTCTCGCCGATGGTATCTTCGATATAAGCCCCGAGGCAAAGGAGCCCAACTTCCACAGATCCCAGGTTCTCTATCCTCCTTTTTTGGCTCACGAATATTCGGGATGGATCGCCGTGGGGGGGAAGCCTTCAGAGGAGCTCCTCGAGGCTCACGAGGCCTTCTATGGCGGATTTAGGAGCTCGAATTTTCATCCAGCTATCCAGGCATTCAAGAAGAAGCTCATGGAGGCAGACCATCCCCCCTGGGCCGCAGAAGCCCTTTGGCACATAGCCGAGGGCTACCACAGGATGCGCCATTTTCAGGAGGCAGCCCAATACTGGTCCATGACCGTGAGGGCCTCTGGTGAGAAGGAGCTTGCCTCCAAAGCCGCAGCTTCCCTGGCCGAGAGCCTTTTTCAGTGCTGGAGGCTAGCCGAGGCATACGAGACCCTGAACTCACTGGGGGAGACGGGAGATCCCAAGATCAAGTCCTGGGCCCTCTTCAGGCTCGCGGACTGCGCCTACGAGCTCGGAGAGAAGGCCAAGGCAATCGAGACCTACCAGAAGGCCTTGGCAATGGATCCGGACCCTCGATCCATACCTCCGGAGAGCCTCGAGAACATGGCCAGGATTCTGGAGGAAAGGGGCAGAGGCAAAGACGCTGCCAGGTTCCTCATGATGGCCATAAGCCTCCATGGCGAAAATCCAAGGGCTTCACTCTGGATGGTCCTATTGGCGAGGGCCATGAGGGCGCAAGGCAAGATCAGGGAAGCCGTCTTCCTGGCGGAGAAGGTAGCAGGGACGAAAGGTTCCAGGGATGCTCCCATTGCCGAAATGTTCTTGGCCACAGTGGGCCTCGAATGTTACGGGGCGAAGGTGTCCATATCAGCAGTCCCCATGACCAAGGAGATCCTATATCCCCGCTCCGAGGTCTTCACCCAAGACCCCAAAGGCAGAGACACCCAGCGCTTCCTCGCGGAGCTGGCCGAGTGTCTCGCCAAAAGAGGGGATTCCATCCTCGCATGGCAGCTCTTGGGGGATCTGAAAAGGGGCCTTTCGCCCCATTCCCTGTGGCCCGAATTCCAGAGAGCCCTCTGGAACGTGGGCATCAGGGTGATGAAAGAGTCGGTGGAGGCGGGATCATTTCTCGTTGCCGAGGAGATATTCCAGGAGCTAGCTGACCTCTTTGGAGGGTTTTGGCAGGAACCATCCCTCCTCATCCTGGCAGCCAAGGCCAAGGAAGAGCTAGGCTTCAACAGGGTGGCCATGGAGCTCTATGGAAGGGCGAGAAGTCTGTCTTCCTCCAAGTCCCAGATGTGGGAGCCCGCTCTCGGTCTCATAAGGTGCTACCTGAAGGAGTTTCTCCTCGATGAAGCCATGAGGGCCTTCAGGGAAGAGGGTGCCCTTGGTCCCGAGTGGAAGAAGAGGGGTGAGGACCTCATCAAGTGGGTCTCCAAGATAGGGACCAAAGAGGCCGGGGAGATGGGGGCTCGATGGCTGGATGGGATGGTTCGAAGGGATCCTCACCCGTCAACCCTTGGGGCCATGGCAAGGCTTTCAGTGGAAAGGGGAGCATGCCAAGAGGCCCTCGTTCTTCTGGCGGATCTCTTGAACCCTTTGGCAGGGGACCAGAGGTGGGGGGATCCGAGGGTGTGGGTATCCCTCGGGGACCTCCTTCAATGCGGCGGAAGGACCAAGGATGCAGTCAAGTGGTACGCCAGGGCAGCTAGCTCCGAGCCTTTGGACGAGCCAGGGAAAGACGCTGCCTTGAAACTCGTCCAGATCTCCATGGAGGGAGAAGCGAAGACGGATCTCGAGCCTTATCTTGGAAAGCTTCTCAGGGAGCCCCCTGGAAGTCCGTGGAGGGTGCTAGCTGAGTCCATAAGGGCGAAGATTACCTGGAGAGAAAAAGTTCACCAGCAAGGGGGGAAGTCCTCATGAATCTCTCCGAGGGAAGGGCCGCAGGCCCTCGAGTCGAGGTGGGAGAGGGAAGGAAGAGCTTGAGCCTCCAATGGATTGCGGCCTTTCACCACTGGGACAGATCCACAAGGGAGCTCATGGAGGCATATGAGAGCCTCAGGGATCAGGTTGCTCGCCTCACCACAACCCTAGAGGCGAGAAACAGGGCCCTGGAAGAGAGCCTAAAAGAGGAAGAGAGGCTGAGGGAGCTCCTCTCAACCATCCTGGAAGCCCTTCCCGTGGGGGTTTTGGTGTGGGACAAAGGTGGGAATCTCCTGAAGATGAACTCCATGGGTAGAAAGCTCCTGGGGCTAGGGGGTTTTGGGGAGGCCTGCTCTCTGGATGATGTGGAGTCGGTTTGCGACCTGGGGGAAGTGCTCCGAGAGCTCATCTCCTGCGTCTCGAGGGGCCAGTCATCCTCCAGAGAAACATCCATCGCTTCGCAAAATGGGGCAGTGCGCCACCTTCTCCTCAGGTCCACTCCCTATGGGGAACCCAATGGGGCCCCCATAGGAGGGGTGGTGACCATCGAGGACATCACGGATCTCAAGAACCTCCAGGAAGAGATCGCTAGAAAGCAAAGGCTCGCAGCCATGGGGGAGATGGCAGCGAACATCGTCCACGAGGTGAGGAACCCCCTGGGTGGGATAAAGCTCATGGCCTCCCTCATGGTGGAGGAAGAGAGAAAGGAGACCAGGGCAAAGATATCGGCCCAAATAGAGGACGCCCTGGGCTCCCTCGAAGGGCTCCTCAAGAACCTCCTTCATTTTGCAAGACCCATAAAACCCAGGACCAGGCCTCTCGATCCCATGGGAGTCCTCTCCGATTGTCTCAACTTCATAGGACCCCTGGCCGAGCAAAAGAAGGTGAGGATATGGCTTGAGGAGAAGGGGCTTGGATGTCTCGTCGAGGCCGACTGCGAGTTGCTCAAACAGGCAATTTTCAACATACTCCTCAATTCCTTGCAGGCCATGCCCCAGGGAGGCGAAATAAGGGCGTGGATAGATACTGCAGAGGAAATGGCCCAAAAGTGGGTGGAGATCATCCTCGAGGATACAGGGACAGGAATTCCATCCCACGTTCTTCCAAAGGTCTTCGATCCCTTCTTCACGACCAGGGCCGAGGGCTCTGGTCTGGGACTCAGCATAGTTCACAACATTGTGGTCTCTCACGGAGGAAGCGTAAGGATCGAATCAGAGGAAGGAGTCGGAACCAGGGTGAAGATCAGGATACCCAGAGCGCAGAAGAACACAGGGGAGCTTGTGCCATGAGACAGGCTAGGATCTTGATTGTGGAGGACGATCCCCACATGAGAGAGGGGCTCACGGCCTCTATCGAGAAAAAAGGCCACAAGGTGGAGGTGGCCTGCGATGCCCTAGAGGCGAAGCTCAAATTGGCGGGCCAGGGCTTCGATCTTGTCATAACAGACCTTCGTATGCCCAAGGGATCCGGCATGGATGTCCTCGATTGCGCCAGGGACCTTCAACCAGCTACGCCTGTTGTGGTGATAACGGCTTATGGGACCGTGGAAAAGGCAGTGGAGGCGATGAAAAAGGGAGCTGTGGACTTCATCCAGAAGCCCTTTTCCCTGACGGATCTGTGGGAGACCCTAGACAGGTGTCTCGGCTCCAGAGGAGCTCATGGCCCGGACCGAGCAGGCTCGGATCCTCAGGTCATCCTGACCAGAAACTCCCAGATGCTCCTCATTCTCCAGAGGGCGAGGGCAGTTGCGGGAACCAAGGTGCCGGTCTTGCTCCAAGGAGAGAGCGGAACAGGGAAGGAGCTCCTCGCCCGATTCATCCACAGGAACAGCCCCAGGGCCCACAAGCCCCTCGTGGCTGTCAACTGTGCAGCCATTCCGGACAACCTCCTGGAATCGGAACTCTTCGGCCACGAGAAGGGGGCCTTCACTGGCGCCATCTCCCGCAAGATAGGCAAGTTCGAGCAGGCAAACGGGAGCACCCTGCTTTTGGACGAGATAGGAGAGATGAGCCTCAATCTCCAGGCCAAACTCCTCAGGGTCCTTCAGGAATGGGAGGTGGACCGTCTTGGTGGAAATGGTCCCATTGCGGTGGATGTGAGGGTAATAGCCACTACCAATGCGGATCTCCTCGAGGGGGTGAGAAACGGAAAGTTCCGGGAGGACCTCTATTTCAGATTGAGCGTCATGCCCCTGAGGCTCCCTCCCCTGAGGGAGAGAAAAGAGGACATACCCCTTCTCGCGGAACACTTCCTCAAGTTGGCATGCAGGGAACATTCCAGATCCATCAGGGGCTTCACTCCAAGGGCCATGGAGAAGCTCGAGGGGCACGACTGGCCTGGCAATGTGAGGGAGCTCAAGAACGTGATCGAGAGGGCAGTGCTTTTGGCCTCTGGCGACTTGGTGGGCGAGAAGGATGTGTGGATAGAGCAACTGGCCGGGAAGGAGCCCGAGGGAATACCAGGCAATGGTGGAAGGTCATTGAAGGACATGGAACGGGAACTCATCCTCAAGACCCTCGAGATGGAAGGGTGGAACAGGACCAGAGCATCTGCCAAGTTGGGAATAAGCATAAGGACCCTCAGGAACAAGCTCCAGGAGTACAGGAGAGAGGGCCTGATCCCTGCGGAGGGAGCGAGATGAGAACCTCGGATCTAGAGAGGACTCTTGGATTCATCGAGAGGGCCATGGATGTGACCCTGGCCAGGGGGAAGGTAATAGCCACAAATGTGGCCCATGCAGAGACCCCCAACTACAAGGCTGCCGACCTGGATTTCCAGAAAGTGCTGGCCACGGTAGAGGGCCAGGAAGGGGCCTCTATGGCCAGAACTCATCCGAGACACATCGGTCAATCTCCAAGCGACTCTTTGACCCTCGTGCAGTACAAATTGGAGCCGCCGAAAGAGCCGAGGGCCGATGGAAATACCGTGGAGATAGAGGAGGAGATGGCCAAGCTCGCTCTCAACCAGATCAGGTTCCAGGCCCTGACCCAAGCCCTTAACCGGCTTTTCTCGAGCCTCAAAGAGGCGATCACAGAAGGAGGAAGGAGATGAGGGAGTTCCTCGATATCCTGGCAGTCAACGTCTCGGCCCTAACTGCTCAGAGGCAGAGGCTGAGCGTCATCTCGTCCAACTTGGCCAACTCCGAGACCACCCGCACTCCAGGAGGAGGTCCTTACCGGAGAAAGGATGTCCTTTTCGTTCCATCGAGGGAGGGCTTCCAGGAGGTGCTATCCCACAGGATGAGCTCCTTTCCCATGGGCGTGAGGGTAGGGGCCATAGTGGAGGACCCCAGGCCTTTTCGCCTCGTGTACAATCCCTCCCATCCTGATGCGGATCCCTCGGGATACGTATTGCTTCCCAATGTGAATCCCATAGAGGAGATGGTCAACCTGATCGCGGCATCGAGGTCTTACGAGGCCAATCTGGAAGTGTTCAATTCCACCAAGGCAATGCTTCTCAAGGCCTTGGAGATAGGAAGGGTGTGAGAAAGGGGGCGAGAAGATGGAAGGGGTGAGATGGGAAGGATCCGTTCAAGGGGTGAGGCCAGAGGCTCCTGGCCAGAAGAGGAAGGACAAGGCAGCTACCTCCTTCGAGGAGGTGCTCAAGGCCTCGATCCAAGAGGTGAACGACCTACAGAAAGAGGCGGACGAGGCGATTCGGGAGTTGGCAAGAGGCCAAACCCAGGATCTTCACAAGACCATGATCCTCATGGAGAAGGCAGAGCTTTCCCTCAAGCTCATGGTTCAGGTGAGAAACAAGCTCCTGGACGCTTATCAGGAGCTCATGAGAATGCCAGTGTGAGGTCGCGATGGACACGGTTCCCATGGCCTTGGGACAACTCCCTCGGGAAAGTGGCAACAGGAGGGGAAGGTTTTCTCCCCGAGGGATGGGGGCCTGGGGCCGAGTCTCGCATGAACTGTCCGGGCGTTTACTGACGCAGCCATCGGAGGTCGAGCCGTGGCGTCCTTGTCCATGGAAGCTTTTATGAATCAGTGGAAGTCCTTCTGGAGTAGCCTGAGCACGGGAAGGAAGATCGGGCTCCTCGTTGTGAGTGCTTGCCTTCTTACGGGCTTTTCCCTCCTCATGGTGATGGGCACGAGGCCGACTTTTCGGCCCATGTTCACCAACCTAGCCGAGGATGAGGCTGCAGCCATAGTGGAGAGGCTCAAGGAGAGGAAGATCCCCTTCAGGCTTTCATCGGGTGGCAAGGTGGTCGAGGTGCCAGAGGATCAACTCTACGAGCTGCGGCTTTCCTTGGCAACAGAGGGCCTGTCCCTTGGTGGGGGGGTCGGTTTCGAGCTCTTCGATCGGGGATCCTTTGGGGCCACGGAATTCGTCCAGAGGGTGAACCTCCAGAGGGCCCTTCAGGGAGAGCTGGCTCGGACAATAAAACAATTTCCCCAGGTAGCTCAGGCCAGGGTTCACCTCACGATCCCGGAGAGGACCCTTTTCGTGAGGGAACCACAGAGGCCCCAGGCAACGGTCGTTCTGCAGCTTCATCCAGGGGCAACGATGCAGCCATCTCAGCTCCAGGGGATCGTCCATCTGGTCGCAAGCAGTGTGCAGGGAATGCAGCCACAGGATGTGAGCGTAGTGGACACAACTGGCCGCATCCTCTACTCGCCCAAGAGCGTAGGCGAGGGTGAGCTGGCCTCTGGTCGAATATTGGAACAGCAGGCCGAGATGGAAAGAAGGCTCGAGGCCAAGATATTGGGGATCCTGGAGCCTGTGCTAGGACCCAACAGGGTGGTTGCCAGAGTCCACGTGGACCTCGACGGTAGAAAAGTGGAGCAGACAGAGGAGCAGTACGATCCAGAAAAGACGGCTGTGAGGAGCGAGCAGAGAACCGTTGAGAAGTCCTCGGGCGGAACAGTTGGCGCAGCCGGGGTGCCGGGTGTCATGTCGAATCTCCCAGAAAGCAAGGGATCGGCCCAAGCCCCTTCTGCTAGCTCCTCTTACCAGAGGGAGAACGAGACGGTCAACTACGAGGTGAACAGGCTCACCAGGAGGACCATCTCCACATCGGGAGAGGTCAAGAGGGTGACGGTGGCGGTCCTCGTGGATGCGAAAAAGCCACAGGCTCAGGCCGAGGGAAAGGAGGAAGGAGGTGTCAGGTCCCAGGAGGAGCTCAAGCAATACGAGGAGTTGGTCAAACAGGCAGTGGGATTCAATCCCCAGAGGGGCGATGTGGTCCAGATTGCGAGTGTGGCCTTCGAAGGGATGAGAGAGCCTGCTCCGGGAGAAAGCAAGGGGGTATTCCAGATGCTCGAAAGTGTGGCCTCCAGCTCTGCGGTTCGGTATGGGGTTGTGTTCGCACTGGGAGTCCTATTCATCCTCATGGTGGTTCGGCCTTTTGTCCGGGGGTTCATGACAGCGCTCCACAGGGCACCGCAGCTCCCCGAGCTTCCCAGAACCTTGGGGGAACTGGAAGGCAGGGGGCAAGGCACAAACCTCCCTCAACCTCAGCCCGCTGTCCAGACTGCCACAGGAGCCCAACTGCCCCAGGAGGTGTTGAAGCTGGCCGAGATGGATCCAGAGAAATTCGCCGCGGCCTTGAAAGCCTGGATGAAGCAAGGTGAGTGAGATGGCTCAAGAGAACAAAAGGACGCCCATGGAGAAAGTCGCCATTCTTCTCCAGCTCATGGGGGAGGAGACCGCTGCCAGGATAATCCAGAGCCTCCCCATGCCAGAGGTCCACAGGATGACCCAGACCCTCATGCGCATGAGACCGCCGGATCCCGAAGAGGCGAAGGCCATAGCGGAGGAGTTCACCCAGCTCCTCCTTCAGAGGGGTGGCCTCATGATATCAGGGGAAGATTTCGCCAAGGCCGTGATATCCAAGGCCTTCGACAGGGCAGCTGCGGCCAGACTCCTCGAGACCGTGACCATTTCGGATCACGAGACCTTCTCGGCCCTGAACCGGGTGGACCCGAGGGTGATAGCTGAGTTCACCAAGGCAGAGCATCCCCAGACAACTGCCCTGATCCTCGCCCATATGGATCCATCTGCGGCTGGAAAGGTGCTCTCATTTCTCCCAGAGGTGGTGAGGACAGAGGTGGTCCTGAGGCTTGCCAAGCTCAAGGAGGTGTCCCCCACGGTCATGGAGGAGATAATCGAGGCCCTGCAGAACGATCTCCTCAATATGGCCTCGGGAGGGGAGGAGGTGGGAGGACTCAAGAGGGTGGCGGAGATATTGAATCACACGGAGAAAAGCGTCGAAGCCGACATCCTCAAGAGGCTTCAAGAAGAGGATCCAGCCCTCGCAGAAGGGATCCAGCAGCTCATGTTCACCTTCGAGGACCTGGTCAAACTGGACAACAGGGCCATACAGGAGATCCTGCGGGAGGTGGACATAAAGGTTCTCGCAAAGGCATTGAGGGGAGCCAACGAGGAGGTGCAACAGAAGATCTTCAGCAACATGTCCCAGAGGGCTGCGGAGGTCCTCAAGGAGGATATGGAGGCCCTGGGGCCCACCAGGCTCTCGGAGGTGGAGGAGGCGCAGATGGAGGTCATAAGGGTAGTCCTCAGATTGAGGGACGAGGGCCGGATAGTGGTCAGCGCATCGGGGGAAGAGGATGTCTTCGTCTAATTGGGAGCCCCTCAAGGGGTTCTGGCGAAAAGATAGCGGGTTCGAGGACTGGTGCTACTCCCGGCGATCCGAGCCAGTTTTCGAGGAACTGGAACTCCACGGCCTCAACTCGACGAGGAAGGCTGAAAGGGAGGCCCAGAGGATACTGGAAGAGGCGAAATCCAAGGCTGCTCAACTGGAGAGGGAGGCCTTCGAGAAGGGCTTCGCCCTTGGGGAGAAGGCCGGAAGGGAGATGGCCGAGAAGGCGATGGAAGAGACCCTCATGGCTTTGAATGTGGCCATCTCGGGGTGGCGAGAGGAGATGGAGAGAAGATGGGAGGAGCTCACCGAGGAGGTGGTGAGACTCGCCCTGGCTGTGGCGAGAAAGGTCATAAAGAGGGAGGTGGTGCAGGATCCAACGGTCATCCTAGACTCCCTGAGAGGGGCCCTCAAGGGGGCAGCCTTGAGGGAGGAGGTCATAATCAAGGTCCATCCCATGGATGCCGAAACCCTCCGTGAGTCTAAAGGGAGCCTCTTGAGAGAGCTCGAGGAAGTGAATTCCCTCCGCATAGAGGCCGACGAGAGACTATCCAGGGGAGATGCCCTCGTGGAATGCCCCCAAGGGGAGCTGGACTTGAGGCTCGAGCGCCAACTGAGGGAGATTGAGAAGACCTTCGAGAAGCTCATCATGGAGGAGAAGGAGAGTGGTCTCCCGAGATGAAAAAGCCGGCAAATGGTGAGAAGGGAGGGCCTTTTGGCCCCCACAAAGTGTTGGCCTCGGAGACCAGGGGCCCTGATCTCCGAAGGTTTTACGCTGCACTCGAGGAGATGGAGACCGTCCGCCTGAACGGAAGAGTGAGCCGGGTCGTAGGCCTCCTTGTGGAGGGAAAGGGACCTAGAGGGACCGTGGGCTCCCAGTGTCTCATATATCCCGAGGATCCCGGGCTCGATCCGGTCCCAGCCGAGGTAGTGGGGTTCAGGGGGAAAGAGGTCCTTCTCATGCCCTATGGGGACTTAAGGGGCATAGGGCCAGGATGCACAATAATGTCCTGCGGCGATCCACCCGAGTGCGAGGTGGGAGAGGAGCTCCTGGGGAGGATTCTCGATGGGTTGGGAAGGCCCATAGATGGAAGAGGCCCCATTGGGGCCAAGTCCACCTATCCCCTGTACAGAGAGGCCCCACATCCCCTCAAAAGGGAGATGATAAAGGACCCACTGGATGTGGGCATAAGGGCCATAAACGGCCTTCTCACCTGTGCCATGGGTCAGAGGATGGGCATATTTGCTGGATCCGGCGTGGGAAAGAGCACCCTTTTGGGCATGATGGCCCGTTTCACCAGGGCCGATGTAAATGTGGTTGCCCTGATTGGCGAGAGGGGAAGGGAAGTCAGGGAGTTCATCGAAAGGGATCTCAAAGAGGAGGGCTTGAAAAGGAGCGTGGTCGTAGTGGCAACATCGGATCAGCCCTCCCTCATCAGGCTCCGGGCGGCATTTGTGGCAACGACCATAGCCGAGTACTTCAGGGACCAGGGGATGAATGTGCTTCTCTTGATGGATTCCTTGACCAGGCTCGCCATGGCTCAGAGGGAGATAGGTCTTTCGGCAGGAGAGCCGCCTACCACAAAGGGTTACCCCCCATCGGTATTCGCCATGATCCCCAAGATACTGGAAAGGGCAGGAACGGGGGAGAGGAGGGGCTCCATAACCGGACTTTACGCGGTCCTTGTAGAGAGCGACGACTTCAATGAGCCCATATCCGATGCTGCGAGATCTGTCCTGGACGGGCACATAGAGCTCTCGAGGGAACTGGCGACGAGATCCCACTATCCCGCCATAGATGTCCTGAGGAGCGTGAGCAGACTCATGAATCAGGTCGTGAGGGAGGAACACAGGGATCTCGCGGGGAGATTCTTGAGGCTCCTTGCCATCTACAAGGAGGCGGAGGATTTGATCCAGGTGGGTGCATATTCGAGGGGAAGCGACTCGGCGATAGACCTCGCCATCTCCCACATAGGCAAATTCAATTCCTTTCTCCGTCAAGGGATGGAGGAGAAGTCCGACATGGAAGAGACATTGGAGAGGCTTCGATCCATAGTCCCCCAGATGGTCCCGTGATGGGGAGAGAAGATGGCCTTCAGTTTCAAGCTGGAGAAGGTCCTCAAGTGGAAGAGAGAGTTGGAGAGAAAGAGGCTCATCGTCATGGCATCTATCCAGAGACAGAGGGAGATGGCCGTCGAGGGGATGAGGAGGCTGGAAGAGGAGAGAAGGGAACTTTCCAGGAAGTTTTTGGAGCTCAAGGTCCGCGAGGTCTTTTGCGACGAGTTCAAGTGGCATGCGGCAAGAAAGAGGTGGCTCTCGGAAGAGATAAGAAAACAAGGACAGATTATCCTCGCCCTTGATGAGAAGATGGAGGAGGCGAGGAGAAACTACGCTGAGGCCAGAAGGGAAAGGGAGGTTGTGGAGAAATTCAGGGAAAGGATGCTTCGGAGGTTTCTGGAAGAGCAGAGGAGATTGGACGGGAAGGTCCTCGATGAGGTGGGCATATTGGGCCACTTAGCCAGGGAAAAGGAGGGGCGATAGGGAGATGAGAGCTTGGCCGGTGGCTGCGACAATTGTCCTTGTGGGGCTTGCGATCATGGGAGAAGTAACTTCTGGATTAAGCCAGGACGAGAAGGATAGAGCCCCCAAGATGAAGGACACAAAGGTCTCAATCGCCATTCAGATGATGGAAGAGGCCAAAAAGAAACAGAATGAGGTCCTCCAAAAGGAGGCCGAGCTCACGGAGAAGGAACAAAGGGTGAAGGTCCTCTCCCAGCAGCTGGAGGCCATGGCCAGGGATCTGGAGAGGAGGGAAAAGGAACTGAAGGAGCTGGAGAAAAGGCGGGAGGAGAGTCTTTCCCCTGAGAAAACCGAGGAGGTGGCGAGGCTTGCGAAACTCCTCGAGGCCTCTCAGCCGGAGCAAGGCTCGAGGATACTCTCTGAGCTCGATCCCCGAGTGGCTGCGCGAGTGCTTCTCGCCATGAACCAGAAAAAGGCCGGGAGATTCCTCTCCAGTATGGATCCTGAAAAGGCGGTGAAGATAACCCAGGCCATGATCTCTGGAGGCAAGTGAGATTTGGGGAAGGGCTTGGAGGGCTTGAGCCTCCGAGGTCATGGGATTTGGGGAAGAATTCGGTCGAGAATACCCCTTCAAGGGGAAGGGGTGAATTGCCGCTTTTCGAGGCGGGCTTTCCATCTGGACTTCTTGTGGGGTAAAATTTGAGGGAAAAGGCCTAGGGGTTCGAGGAAGCTCACTCGGACCTCAGAAAGCTCCTTTTCGGAACTATACTGGAGATGATTCGGTGCGCCTGTAGCTCAGCAGGATAGAGCAACGGACTTCTAATCCGTAGGTCGAGGGTTCGAATCCCCCCAGGCGCGCCATTTAGACTCCGAGAAGCCTCACCTGATCCTTTCTGTGGATGGACCTGGAAAGGGACTTGAAAAGGCCCTTGGCGCCAGGTGATCGGCCCTTGCACCTCGAATCAAACGAGAAAAAGTTGGCAGGCTCTTGGGGAGACGATCTTCTCACCCAGGATCAGCGAAGGGCTTTCCTCTCCCGGGATGATCATGCGAGGGTTTTGGATGTCGTCTGGGACTGCGGGCTCCCCAAGGTCTCATGGAAGGGCGGGCTCCCCACGCCCCGCATGACGAGATTGTCGCGGCCGAGACATTTCCCCTTCAGGCTAACGGTTCTCGGTGTGACCGTTCGGGTTTGGGGAGGGGCGGGCTCCGCACGCCCGCAAGGAAGGCATCACGCCAACCCCAACATTGCCCCTTTTGGGGTCACCGGCCTCTCGCCAACTCCTGCCTAATCATGACCCCCCTCGGTTTACGTCCAGCCTTGCCAAACGGACGCACAGAGTGCGTCCCTCCGAGAAAACGGCCTCTCGTGTCGTCCCCGGCCTCTCCCCGCTAGGCTGTCCGTGCGAGGCTCGGCCTCGCCTCGGAGGGGCGGGCTCCGCACGCCCGCAAG
>Ga0207433_10004068_pt1 | contig 27254 bp, 25 predicted proteins | sample YelNatPaOPGAMG01_FD_187559 | JGI IMG/M metagenome (GOLD analysis project Ga0207433, IMG submission 187559) | Hot spring thermophilic microbial communities from Obsidian Pool, Yellowstone National Park, USA - OP-RAMG-01 (SPAdes) (version 3) | ecosystem: Environmental > Aquatic > Thermal springs... | reverse complement strand
GTTATTGAAATTGATGTAGAAGCGGAAAGGGGCACATACAGGTTTGTAAATGAAATTTATCCTGTTTATATCTGGATGGAGAGCAAGAGATTTAAGAAGGGTTGATGGAGATGGTGAGAATGAAACCACCACATCATATATCAGCGGATAAAAGGCTTTACTATGCTTCACCCAAATTGCCATCCTGTCTGCTGTCGCACAGGCAGGCCACAATTTCTTTTATCCGCAAAAAGTTGGACACCATTGTAAAATAGTAGGTGCTGGAATTTCCGAATACCACTATTATTGACTTTCTAAAGAAAATTTGTATAATTTTATTATGAATAAATTGAATAATGATTTGAAAAGTAAAGAGTGATTAAAGGGGTGATATGATACAAATATATACAGGCGATGGAAAAGGGAAGACGACCGCAGCATTAGGGCTTGCATTGAGGGCGGTCGGGCATGGAAAAAAGGTCATAATGCTCCAATTTATGAAAGGCAAAATCAATTATGGAGAACTGAAATCTGCAAAACTTTTGAAAAATTTCAGGATTGAGCAATATGGCAGGCCTGATTTTGTTGATAAAGACCATCCAGCAAAGATAGATATTGAACTGGCAAGAAAGGGGTTTGAAAGGGCAAAAGAAATAATAAAAGCCAAAAAATACGATATTTTGATATTAGACGAATTGAATGTAGCGGTTGATTATGGATTGATTTCTGTTAAAGAAGTTGTTGAACTACTAAAGAAAATTCCAAAGAAAATGGAGATAATTATAACTGGTAGATATATGCCTGAAGAATTTAAGGAATACGCTGACCTGGTAAGCGAAGTTTGTGAGGTAAAACACTATTTCCAGAGGGGGGTGAAGGCAAGGAAGGGAATAGAATATTGAGAAATTGTTAATCTTGACATTGGTGTTTATTTCAATATAATATTAAATAATTACTATTTTTGTTTGCATATTTTTATTGGAAATGGATAATTGAGAAACAAAGGAGGCTTATGATTTTTTCCATTGAGAGGTTCTGGGAGCATTATAAGAACAAATACAGGGCAATAAATATTGCTGCACTTTATGCACGGAAGGTAAAGGATGAACAGTTGCAGGGTTTGATAGACAAGAAAGTAAATCCGATAAAGGAAGCATTGATTAAGTGTTCTGTAGGTGTTATAAAATATAAAGAGTGAAGGTCGTTATAGGAATAACCGGTTCTATTGCCGGATATAAGGCATTAGAACTTATCAGACTTTTGAGGCGCAAAGGGAATGAGGTAAGGGTAGTTCTTACAAAATCTGCGCTTGAGTTTGTGACTCCTATTTCCTGCCAGACACTTTCTGATAATGAGGTCTACATTGACCAGTTTGCCCTGACAAAAGGGATAAAACACCTTTCACTTAATGACTGGGCTGATATTCTGGTTGTTGCACCTGCGACTGCAAATATAATTGCTAAGGCAGCAAATGGCATTGGCGATGATCTGCTTTCCACAACGCTAATTTCATTTCAAAAGCCAATCCTTTTTGTTCCGGCAATGGATTCAGGGATGTGGAGTAATCATATTGTCCAGGATAATTTAAAAAAACTTAAAAAAAATGGTTATTATATACTTGAGCCTGATTCAGGACCACTCGCTTCAGGCAAAATTGGTAAGGGCAGATTTCCCAGGGTGGAAAGGATATATAATAAGATACTTGTTTGTATAAATGATTACAAAACACTTGGGGGCAAAAAGATTCTTATAACCGGTGGAAGGACTGAAGAGGATATTGATTCGGTCCGGGTTATTACAAATCGTTCTTCAGGTATTATGGCGCTGGAATTATATGAGGCTGCAAAGTGCAGGGATGGTGATGTCCGACTGATTATGGGCCAGGCTGGTGTTTCGGTCCCTGATGAACCAGAGGTAATCAGGGTAAGGACTTCTTATGAAATGTTGAACACACTAAAAAAACATATTGAATGGGCAGATGTTTTGATAATGAGTGCTGCGATCGGGGATTATAAACCCTTAGAATCGAGCCATACGAAAATTCACGCTGATTCCCTGAGGCTTGTTCTAAAAAAGAATATAGACATTTTGAAATCAATAAAAAATTACAAAAAGGATAAGATATTTATTGGATTTTCTGTAGAGGATAAGGATGCGCTGAAAAGGGCTCAGAAAAAAATGAAAGAAAAAGGGCTTGATTATATCGTCTCAAATCCAGTATCGGTTATTGGAAAAGAGACAACCTCTGTGACCATATTAAAAAAGAATGGAGAATTTTTAGAACCAGGAAGATTGAGTAAATGGGAACTTGCAAATCAAATCCTTGATTTAATTGCGAGAGAATAGAAAATGCTTGAAGATAAAAGGGTTCCCCCACATTCTCTTGAAGCCGAAGAATCGGTTCTCGGTTCAGCACTCCTTGATGAATCGGCGGTTGTTAAGGTCCTTGAAATTTTGAAAGAGGAACATTTTTATTCACCGGCAAATCAGAAAATTTTTCGTGCAATTGTTGATCTGTATAATCATAATACTACACCCGACCTCGTCACTGTTACCGACTGGTTAAGAAAGAATAAGATGCTTGAGGAGATAGGGGGTGCAGACTATCTATCAAATATGGTTGCCGGTGTTATCACTACTGCCAATGTTGAACACCATGCACGCGTTGTTCTGGATAAGGCAATAAAAAGGACACTGATAAAATCATCTATGGATATTTTAAAAAATGCATTTGAAGATGCACAGAGTGCAGCAGAAATGGTGGATATTGCCCAGAATCTCATTTTCCAGATAAAAGAAAGGGGATTGCGCAAAGACCCTATGCCGATAAAGGTTTATGTTACAAACATACTTGAGACTGCTGAGAAGATGCGCGGGGCAAGACTGGTCACAGGTGTGGAAACAGGATTCTTCGCATTAGATGAATTGACTTCGGGTTTTCAAAAGGGTGATTTTATTATTATCGCAGGAAGACCGAGTATGGGAAAGACTGCATTTGCACTCAATATTGCTGCTTTTGCGGCAATAAAAAATAATGTGCCGATAGCAATATTTTCCCTTGAAATGTCGGCAGAGAGTCTGACCCAGAGGATGCTATGCAGTGAAGCCGGCGTGAATTTAAGAAATCTGCGTCGCAACATCCTCACTGACCAGGACTGGGTGAATCTTGCTACTGCAGCCGGGAATTTAGACCGTGCACCCATATTCATAGACGATAGTGCATCTCTGACAATGCTTGAATTAAAGACAAAGGCAAGGAGATTGAAGGTTGATTACAATATCCAGCTAATTATTATCGATTATCTGCAGTTGATTGCCGGTTCCCCTGGTGTAAAACAGGCAATTTCGCGCCAGCAGGAGATATCGGATATTTCGCGGTCATTAAAAGGACTGGCAAAAGAGCTGGATGTTCCTGTTGTCGTTGTATCCCAGCTTTCAAGGATGCCCGAACACAGGGTTGGAGACCACAGGCCAAGGCTTGCGGATCTAAGGGAGAGTGGTGCGCTTGAACAGGATGCAGATGTGGTGATATTTATTTATCGCCACGAGTTTTATCATCCTGATGACCTTGAGACCAAAGGCAAGGCAGAGATAGATGTAGCAAAACAGAGGAATGGTCCTACAGGAAGGATTGAACTTGGTTTTCAAAAGGAATTTACAAGATTTACAAACCTTGCACCAGGTTCAATCATTTCGGAGGTAGAGGAATTTGAACCTTTTTAGTAATATCGCAGATTTTTCGGCATTCTTTTTGAAAAGTTTCTTTTTTCCCTGGGACTTTCGCAAGCAAAAAATAAGGATACTTGAGCAGATTGATAGCGTGGGTGTTGGTTCCCTGCCGATTATCATTTTAATCTCTGCATTCCTTGGTTTGGTCACAACCGTTCAGTTATCATATCAGTTACTTGGTCTATTGCCGAGATATTTTCTTGGTGCAGTCGTGGGTAGGATGGTCTTGATAGAACTCGGACCAATGCTCACAGGTTTGATCGTCAGTGGCAGGTGTGCATCAGCAATGGCGGCAGAGATTGGCACAATGCGTGTAACCGAGCAGATCGATGCCCTTGAATCAATGGCAATAAGCCCATACCAGTTCCTTGGATTTCCCAGGATAATGGGAACACTTATTTCCCTTCCCATTCTCACTGTTTTTTCAGAATTCGTTGCAATCTACACAGGTGGTCTATATGCCCATACATTTTTAAATGTTCCTCTTAGTGTATACAACTATGGTCTGGTGAGAAATTTCTATACCCGCGACCTTTTTGGTGGATTGCTGAAATCCATTCTGTTTGCCTTTGCAATATCGGTTTCTGGTTGTTTTTTTGGATTTAAGGTCAAGGGTGGTGCCAAAGAGGTTGGTGCTGCTACAACCTTTGCAGTTGTTACCGCCTGTGTTTTAATTCTGATCCTCGATTTCATCGTTGCCCTTCTGGTGTTTGGATAATGATAGAGATAAAAAATTTAACAAAGCAGTTTGATGGACTCTATGTGCTTAAGGATGTGAGTTTTGTCGTTGAAGATGCAAAACTTGTAGTTGTTCTCGGACCGTCCGGAACAGGGAAGACCGTTCTTCTAAAATCAATACTTCGCTTACTACCGGTGGATAGTGGGGAAGTCTATTTTGATGGAAAGAATATCTTGACTGCAGACACCCGGGAGGTGTATGCGATAAGAAGGAATGTTGGTTTTGTCTTTCAAAGTAGTGCGCTGTTTGATTCTATGAATGTTTATGAAAATATTGCCCTGCCTCTGGTTGAACATACAAAAATTTCAGGCAGGGAGATAAAGGAAAAGGTGAAGGAATTGTTGGAAATAGTAGGATTGCCGGGCAGGGAAAAATTATATCCCAATGCATTATCAGGTGGAATGAAAAGGCTTGTCTCAATCGCCCGTGCACTGGCGCTTGAGCCCCGGTATCTATTTTATGATGAACCTACAACCGGACTCGACCCGATTATGCGCGAAAGGATAGTGAATTTGATAGCAAATCTAAAAAAAGATTTTAAAAAGAGCGGGATTGTAGTTACCCACGACCTTGAGACAGCCCGGATAATCGGTGATGTGCTGTATATGTTAAAAGATGGTCAGATTAAAAAATTGGAAAGGATTGAGAAAGGAATCTATGGATAGAAATATTAAAAGAACATTGGTTGGTGTTTATATTACAGTTGGTGTGATACTATTTGTAGTATTTTATATCCTTCTTTCAGGGAAGATTTCATTACATCACACCAAAGAGGTAAAGGTTTATTTTGATGATGTGACCTGGTTAAGGCCAGGTGACCCAGTTATCATATACGGGATAGAAAAAGGAAAGGTAAAATCAATGCAACTAAAGGGAGATAAGGTCCTGGTAACTCTTGCCCTTGAACCAGAAGTCGTCCTCTATGATGATTCAAAATTTTCCATCAGACTCGTGAGTTATCTTGGTTCAGACCGTTATATAAAAATCGTGCCGGGAACGAGTGGTGTCATACCAGAATATTATTATGGCTACAATGCATCATTTGATATTGAACTTGTGGCAGCAAAACTTGATAGTTTGAGCAGTCTATTTAATAACATAAAACTTCCGGACCTGAATAATGTTGGAGACAAATTTGCCGGTATGCTGGATAAAAATATTAAGGACTTGAAGGAAATGATAAGGGAACCAAAGGACCAGTTGGGATTGATCGCATTGAAATTGGGTGTGCTTCTTGACTCGTTAAATTCACTACTTCAAAAACAGGGAACTGTAGCAAAACTTGTAGAATCTGATGAACTTTACGAAGAAGTCCGAGAGACCAATCAGGCATTGAAATCGCTCATTGAAGATATAAAGGCAAACCCCAAAAAATATCTGGAGATAAAGGTATTCTGATGAAAAGCCGATTTGTCTGTCAAAATTGTGGTGCGGTTTCACCAAAATGGCTGGGCAGGTGTCCAAACTGTGGTGCCTTTGATACAATGGTTGAAGAACCAATTGACCGGGATGAAACCAGTATAAAAAAGGTAAAACCTGTTGTTCTTTCATCAGTTCCCTATGAGGATTTTAAGCGGAGGTCAGTAGGAATCGGCGAGATGGACAGGGTTCTGGGTGGTGGTCTTGTTCCTGGTTCTTTAATCTTGCTCGGTGGTGACCCGGGGATTGGTAAGTCCACATTAATGCTACAGATTTCTGATTTCATCGGCAGAAATGGTGGAAAGATATTTTATGTGAGCGGAGAAGAATCATCTTCCCAGATCAGACTAAGGGCTGAGAGACTCGGTATGAGTGCGGGTAATATCGCTATCCTTGCTGAAACCGAACTCAATTCAATCCTCAATGTTGCCGAAGAGGTAAAACCGGATTTGATGGTCATTGATTCAATCCAGACAATCTATAAATCAGAGATATCTTCAGCACCAGGAAGTGTTGCCCAGGTCAGGGAATGCGGCGGCGATATTATGAGATTTGCCAAGGCTCATAACATTACCACTGTCATCATCGGGCATGTAACAAAATTTGGGCTCATCGCTGGACCAAAGACACTGGAACATATCGTTGATACAGTATTGTATTTTGAAGGCGACAAAGAAGGACAGTTCAGAATCTTGAGGGCGATAAAAAATAGATTTGGTGCTACGAATGAACTCGGGATCTTTGAAATGACAGGCAATGGTCTTAAAGAGGTTGAAAATCCCTCAAGTATATTTATCTCTGATATAATGGCCCCGGGTGCGGTTATTGTATCGGTGATTGAAGGTTCAAGACCATTTTTGGTTGAAGTCCAGGCACTTACCAGTCCAACATTTTTTAATTATCCCCAGCGGGTTACAACCGGCATAGATTACAAAAGACTGGCAATGCTTCTGGCTGTTCTGGAGCGACGGGTTGGTATAAATGTTTATGGACTTGATTGTTTTGTAAATGTTGCGGGAGGAATAAAAGTTACCGAGCCATCGAGCGATTTAGGAATAATCCTTGCCATTGCCTCTTCCATAAAGAATAAACCAGTGAGTAAAGACCTGCTGGCGATTGGTGAGGTAGGACTCTGTGGCGAAGTCAGACCGGTTTTTGGAATTGATATGAGACTCAAAGAAGCAGAGCGACTTGGTTTTAAAACTGCTGTTGCACCTGCAAAGAATAAGATACCCGATAGTTTAAAAATAAATGTAATGCAGGTGAGCGAAGTTAATGAAGCAGTCTCTGCAATCTTCTCAACCTGAAAAAAGGGGGTTGAATGTTGTTTTTTAGAAAAGAAGAGAGATTTGTTCTTGATTCATCGTGTATCATAGATGGTCGAATCGTCAATCTTTTTGAGAAAAAATTTTTTGAAGGTAAGGTGATAATCCCTTATCTTGTAAGAATTGTGGTGCGCCGAAAAATTGGAGTTGAGGCGGATAAGATAATCAATAATCTCAAGAAATTTGTAAGCGTTGAGTTTGTTGATAAAAATGTTGATGGTGTTGTGGAGGAAGAATGCGTGTTGAAAACTGCTGAACGAAGAAAAGCCAAGGTCATCACTGCATCTGACGGTTATGAATTCTACATCAAGTCATTCCCTGATCTGCGTATTATCAATATAAAGGAACTTTATCGCATCCTTACCCCGATGTTCTATCCGGGCAGAATTATTTCGGTGAGAATCATTAAAAGGGGATTAAATCCCAATGAAGGGGTTGGGTATATTGAGGGTGTGAAGGTGATAGTGGAAAATGGTGTAAAATATCTAAATCAGAGTGTAGATGTTAAGGTTGTTTCAATGATACAATCAGAAACAGGAAATCTGGTCTTCGGCACTGCGATTGAACCTGCAGAAAGTCTTATAGAAAATGAGGAGCAAAAGATAAAAGGTGGGGAGGTGAAATGAATGACAATTTGACAAACCTTGATTGCATTTTAGAGCGTTTGTGTGTGGCAAATGGAGTTGGTTATGCAGGTGATGTGAAGAATGTGCTCCTTAATGAAATAAAACCTTTTACTGACGAGGCACAAATCTTTCCTGACGGCAGTGTTTATGGGTTAATCAAAGGCGTGAATAATATAAATGTAATGCTTGCCTGTCATATTGATGAGATTGGATTTGTTGTGACTGATATTGAAGATAATGGATTTTTAAGATTCAAACAGGTTGGTGGGTGTGATGACAGAATATTACCCGGACAGGAGATGATTATTCTGGGAAGAAAAGAGATAAGGGGTTATGTTGGTGCTAAACCACCCCATTTAATGAATAAAGAAGAGGCAGATAAAGTTATGAAGATTGACAAACTATTTATTGATACGGGAATGAAGCCCGAGGTTTTGAAAAGGTTTGTTAGTATTGGTGATTTTATCTGCTTTGCAGGACATTATGATAAACTCCAGGGCGATTTGAGAAGTATTAAGGCACTTGATAATCGCTCAAGCATCGCCTGTGCAGTCCTTGTCCTGCGTGAACTTTCTAAACTTGGTTCACCTGTTAATCTACATTTTGTCGCAACGAATCAGGAGGAATTTTCCGGACTCGGGGCGAGGATTCACTCATATCGTTTGAATCTGGATTATTGCGTGGTGATTGATGTTACACATGGTGAATATCCCGGGCTATCAGAAGGAGAATACTTCAGTTTGAATAAAGGACCTGTTATCGCACGCGGTGCCACAATCCCGCAGAAATTATTCCGTCTCCTTACTGAATCTGCGATTGCAAGTGAGATTCCTTATCAGATTGAACCGCTACCGAGTTACACAGGAACTGATGCGGATACCATTGCATTTAACAAAGAAGGAATTCCAACCTGTGTTTTAGGCATACCGCTTCGCTATATGCATACGCCCGTAGAGGTTGTCTGTCTAAAAGATATTGAAAGAACCTCCCGACTTGTGATTGAATTTATAAAAAAACTTTGATACTATTATATAATTTATTTGCAACCATCGGTTGCATATCTATCTGTAATTTAAAAAGGAGATTCTATGGACTGGGGTTTAAAAAATAGGTTATCAAGGATAATAAAACCAGCAACCGGTAGAACCGTGATGCTGGCTGTTGACCATGGTTATTTCCTTGGTCCGACAGGTGGACTTGAGGTGCCAAAAAAGACCTTGAGGCCACTTCTTCGTTTTGCCGATTCGTTAATGCTCACCAGGGGTGTATTGCGGACTTCTGTTCCTGCTGATTTTGATATTCCAGTGGTGCTCCGTGTCTCTGGTGGCACAAGCATTCTTTCAAAAGATTTATCAAATGAAGGCATAACGACTTCTATAAAAGAGGCAATCAGGCTGAATGCCTGTGCTGTTGCACTCTCAATATTTGTTGGCTCAGAACATGAAAAAGAGACCCTGCTTGCCCTTTCTGAACTTGTGAATCAGGCTGAGGATTATGGTATTGCGGTCTTAGCGGTAACCGCTGTGGGCAGGGAGATGGAGCGTGATGCAAAATATCTGAGTCTATGCTGTCGTATCGCAGCAGAACTTGGTGCCCATTTTGTGAAGACATATTACTGCGAAGAATTTGAGAAGGTTGTTGAAACCTGTCCGGTGCCAGTAGTGATTGCCGGAGGTAAAAAAATTTTAGAGAAAGATGCATTACAACTTGCCTATAATGCAATCCAGAAAGGTGCGGTTGGTGTTGATATGGGCAGGAATATATTCCAGTCTGAAAATCCAGTTGCAATGATACAGGCGGTCAGGGCGATAGTGCACAAGAATGCATCGGTAGATGAGGCTTATGAGATTTTTGAAAAGAAAAAAAGAGAATAATTTTTAATTATGCGCGTAGCAGTTTACTACAATAATCAGGACATCAGGATAGAGGAGAGGCCTGTTCCTGAGATTGGAGATGACGAACTTCTGGTAAAGGTCATTGCCAGTGGAATATGTGGTAGTGATGTGATGGAATGGTATCGGATAAAGAGTGCACCAAGGGTTCTGGGGCATGAGATTGCAGGTGAGATTGTAAAGGTGGGAAAAAACATTAAAGAATTCAAAATTGGTGATAGGGTCTTTGTTTCACACCATGTTCCCTGTAATGAATGTAGATACTGCCTCAAGGGTTATCATACGGTCTGTGCGACATTGAAGAAGACGAATTTTGACCCGGGTGGTTTTTCTCAATACCTGCGCGTTCCTGAAATAAATGTAAAATTTGGAACTTTTTTGCTACCTGAAGGGGTTTCGTATGAAGAAGGAACATTCATTGAACCACTTGGTTGTGTAATAAGGGGACAGCGATTTGCTGATATAAAAAATGATGATACAGTTCTTGTGATAGGTTCAGGTATCGCCGGTATTTTGCATATAAAACTTTTAAAGGCAAGGGGAATAAAAAAGGTCATTGCAACGGATATAAATAAATTTCGGCTTGATTTTGCAAAGAGATGTGGGGCAGAGGTGATTGATGCAAACGATGATGTAACAGAAAGGGTAAAAGAATTAAATGATTGCCGTCTTGCCGATATTGTGATTGTGAATACCACCGCACTCAGTGCATTTGAACAGGCATTCTCTTCGGTTGACCGCGCCGGCACACTTTTATTATTTGCCCCTACTGCTCCAGATGTGCGGATTCCCCTTCCTTTATTCAACCTTTATTTTAAAGGAGTAAAAATTGTATTTTCCTATGCTGCAGTTCAAAAAGATATAATTGAGGCGATTGAATTATTAAAAAATAAGAAAATTAATGTTGTTGATATGATTACAAATAGGTTTGGTCTTGATGAGATCCAAAAGGGTTTTGAACTTGTAGAAAAGGCAGGCAGTTCATTAAAGGTAATAATAGAACCACATAAGGCATAATAAAAGCACCGTTTAGTGAGTAAAGGGTAGAAGAAAGCAGAATAATATTCCCTCTTGATTTTTTATTAAAAGTCTTTATAATATATATAGTTTCATAAAACGAATGGCCCCTGAAGGAGGTTTTTTTATGAAGATACTTATTCTGGACGATAAAATTGAGAACCGAAGATTTTTAAAAGGGATTTTAAGTGAAAAGGGGCATAATATCATTGAGGTTGATAATTGTGTTGATGCCTTTAAACTTTTATCTGAAAATGGTTTTGAACTTATTATCAGTGGAATTCTCCAGCCGGTCCTTGATGGTCTACAATTCTGTTATCGTGTAAAAAATAATGAAAAGACAAAAAATATTCCGGTCATAATCTGTGCTCCAGGTAGCACTGATGAAAAAGACCTAAAATATTTGCAAAATCTTGGTGCTGACGGAGTCATAAGTTATGAGATACCGGAGTATGAATTTACCACAAAACTTAATGCCCTTGTTGAAGATATAAGCAAGGGTTTGGTAAAATCCAAAGTTCCTATTTCCGGGATAGATAAGTCAGTTTTACAGAATTACAGCCGGTATTTTATACAAAAAATTGTAGGGATAACAACAAAATACCAGACAGTCTTTGATAGTGCGGGTGATGGTATTATGGTAATGAAGGATTATAAATTTGTAGAATGTAATAAAAGGGCAACAGAGATATTTGGTTGTGATGAAAAAGATATTATTGGAAGATACCCTTATGAGGTTTCACCTGAATTTCAGCCTGATGGAAGGGAATCAAAAGAAAAGGCGATAGCAATGATGGATGAGGCACTCAGTGGTAAATTAGTCCATTTTGAATGGAGGCATAAAAAACTTGATGGCAAATTATTTGATACTGAGGTGAGTTTGAAAAGGTTCGAATTGCCGGATGGTGTATATCTACTCGCCCTTGTCAGGGATATAACCGAGAAAAAACGAGCATTGGAACAGTTGCGACAGAGTGAGGAACTCTTCCGCGCAATCTTTGAATCCGCAAGGGACTGTATATTTATAAAAAATAAGGCATTGAAATACATAATGGTCAATAAATGTACTGCAAATTTATTCGGGATGGAATGTAATGAAATAATTGGTAAGACCGATAATGACCTCTTTGGTCCTGATGATGCACAAAAAAATGTCTCTGAAGACCTGAGGATTTTAAATGGCGAGGTGATTGAAAGTTTTCCTGAAAAGATTATAAGGGGGAAGAGATTAAAATTTCATACTATAAAAGTTCCACTCCGTAATGAAAAGGGCGAAGTCTGGGGACTATGTGGTATTGCACGGGATATCACCGAATATGAAAATGTGAAACAAGATTTGATAAAGAGCCACAACCGTTTGCAATTGATAAGCAATAATATAGAAGAGGTTATTTTCATCCTTGATATGGATTTAAAATTTACATTTGTAACACCTTCTATAAAAATACTCGGTTATGAGATTGAGGAATTGTTAGAAAACGGTATTGAAAAACTTTTGACTGCACAGTCTTATGTAGATGTGATGAAATTATTGAAAGAAGAACTTGAGATTGAAAAATTACCTAAAACAGATAAAGAGCGGTCCCGTGTCCTGACACTCCAGATAAGAAAAAAGGATAGGTCAATAATCTGGGCTGATATAACATTGAAATTCTTAAGGGATGGAGAAGGTAAACCAAATGGAATCCTGGGCGTGGCAAGGGATGTTACTGAGACATATGAGGCACACCAGCAATTAAATAGAAGTTATAAACAACTGGATAGACTCCTTGAAGGTGTGGTGACTGCACTTGCCTCAGCAGTTGAAAAGCGTGACCCATATACTGCTGGTCATCAGCGCCGTGTTGCAGAATTGACAGTTGCAATTACAAAAGAATTAGGGGTTTCAAAGGATATGATAGATTATCTTCACATCGCTGCCCTGCTCCATGATGTTGGTAAGATATATGTGCCTGCTGAGATTCTTGCCAAGCCAACGAGTTTGACACCAGCAGAGTTTGAGATAATAAAGACACATAGCCAGGTTGGTTATGAGATTTTAAAACCGGTTGATTTTCCCTGGCCCATACCTGAAATAGTGCTCCAGCACCATGAGAAGAACGATGGTTCTGGTTATCCCCGGGGATTGAAAGGGAATGAGATTATGATTGAGGCAAAAATCTTGTGTGTGGCAGATATTGTTGAGGCAATGATGTCCCACCGTCCTTATCGTGAGGCACTTGGTCTTGAGCAGGCAATCGGTGATATAAGCAAAGGAAGGGGAATAAAATTTGACCCTGATATTGTAGATATTTGTATAAAATTATTTAAAGAGAAGGGATTTAGATTTACTAAATAATCCCTTTTTCCCTTTTTACCAGTGCATATAAAACACCGCCAATACCGATTGTGATTGCAACATAGACTATCACGATACCTAAGATCCAGATTAAAGTTCCTAAAAAGCCCGCATTTTTCAGTAATGTTCCGATAATCAAAACAAGCATTATACAAAGCCAGCCTATCGTGAAGATACCAATCCGATTATTCAAACCCCAGTTCAGTCCTGAGCATATCCTTTCTCCAAGGACAACAGAAAATCCGGAGATTCCAAAGATTATGCCGATGAATAGTGCAAAGATGAAGGCAGGTATTATTGGAATTCCTATGATGGATATGACAAAGAGGAGGAGCAATGGAACAAAAAGTATCTCAATCCCAATTCCGATTGCAATACAAATCCAGATATTCTTTTTTATCTTGTTTTCTATACTATTTATTGCCTTTGGAAAGACCAGAAGAAACAGGAGATTTAATATATAGATTACGATGATAAATGCGAAGGATGTGATGATGTATAAACCGGTTCTAAATGGAAATGCATGCTGTCTTAATCTAAAGAAACGCGTTATACCAGGCATCACCCTATCAAGTTTACCAATATCAAGGGTTGTGATTTTTCCTTCTACTGTTGCAAAATCAGAACGGTCAACACTCCCACCAACGATTGCAATATCACCCAGAACAACCGAACCAGAATCAAGGTTGACCGAGCCACCAGCAACTGCGATATCGCCTTTTATTCTGCCTTTATTCTTTACCGAGCCACCAGCAACTGCGGCATCACCGGTTATTTCACCATAATTTTCAATCTCTCCACCAAAAACCGCAACATCACCATCTATTACACCATTGATTTTTACTGAACCACCCATCACTGCAAGGTCGCCATCAATAACTCCATCGATCATAGCATTTCCACCGCTCACTGAGACATCTTCTCTGAGTGTATCATTGGATTTTAGATAGTAATCACCAGAAAATTTATATGCACAGGGTTCGGTTTGATATTGATTATTGGCGGTTAAAATTGTGAGTATTGTTATAAATTCTATCATTATGCCTCCTGGTTTATAGATTTTTTCCACCTATCGTTTTTTTCTTCCAGTTGCAATAAAATTATCATCCTTCATAATACCTCCTTATTTTTCAATGTTTTCCCAAGGACAAAAAACATAAACAAACTGAATAAAAACCCCGCACAGATAAAGCCCTGGTTAAACTGTAAAAAGGATGAGGCAAGAAGGAATAATCCATTACCAACTGGTTTTATTTTATCAAAGATATGGACAAACCCTGGTAATTTAAGGAGCAGTTTTGAAAACAGGTAATTTGGAACCGGGGTCAGTAATAGAAGCACAAGCCCTGTTAGGTATAGAACTCCAAATATCGGGACAACTCTATACCAGGGTAGATGCCTTCTTACTTTTATTGCTGACATCACACGGGTATTAAATTCAGGTCCGGGAAAGAATTCGGTCAGATTGAATATTTCTTGTTTGATTCGTTCCATCTCAAGATAAAACCCTTTGCATTGAGGGCATTTTTCAATGTGTTTGAATAGTTTTTCTTCCTCTTCCTTTGTTATGTCCTTATCCAATCTTTTATGGATAAGTTTTTCTATCTCTTCGTGTTCCATCATTAAGTAATACGCAAAATTATTTAAAAAGTTTCAGAAAAGTGAATAAAGATGGGCTATTGATTATAAATTAAGTGTTGATTTTTGGCAGATTCTATTTATTATTATCTGTGGCATATACTGAGAGGTTTGATATCATCGTTGTTGGCGCAGGCCATGCCGGGATTGAGGCATCCCTTGTCTCTGCCCGTTGCGGCTATAATACCCTAATTTTGACCCTTAATTTAGATAATATCGGTCAGATGTCCTGTAATCCTTCAATCGGTGGACTTGCCAAAGGACATCTTGTCAAAGAGATTGATGCAATGGGTGGAGAAATCGGTTTTCTTGCCGACAAAACTATGGTTCAGTTCAGGATGCTCAATCGTTCAAAAGGTCCTGCAGTCTGGTCTCCGAGGACACAGAATGACCGCTCACGATATAGACAGGAAGCCCAGAAAGCGCTGATAAATCAAAAGAATCTCAAAATAAAACAGGAAGAAGTGACTGATATCCTAATGGAAAACAATGAGGTCTTTGGTGTCAGGACAGGTATAGGGAATGAATATCTTGCCCGGGCAGTCATTATCACGACAGGGACATTTTTAAATGGATTGATGCATATCGGTCTTGAAACAACGATAGGCGGCAGGCTTGGAGAACCAGGGGCGGGTAAATTGAGCGAATCATTAAAAAAATTGGGGTTCAGTCTTGGAAGATTAAAGACCGGAACTTCGCCGCGCATAGCAAAGGATTCTGTGGATTTATCAAAAATGGATATCCAGGATGGTGAAGAACCGATAGAACCATATTCTCACAGGACACCTGATATTAAGATAGAACAACTGCCCTGCTATATAACAAGAACGAATGAAAAGACACACGGTATCATAAATAAAAACCTTAACCGCTCACCACTCTATACCGGCAGGATCATTGGAATAGGGCCGAGATATTGCCCATCAATTGAGACAAAGGTTGTCAGATTTTCAGACCGCAATTCACATCTGGTATTCGTAGAACCCGAAGGATATGATGCAGGTGAATATTATCTCAATGGTCTATCAACATCCCTTCCTTATGATGTCCAAGTGGAGATGCTCCATTCAATAAGTGGTCTTGAAAATGCAGTGATAACAAGGCCTGGTTATGCAGTGGAGTATGATTTTGTCTATCCAATCCAATTATATCCAACCCTTGAAACTAAATTGATAAAAAATCTTTATTGTGCAGGACAGATAAACGGGACATCGGGTTATGAAGAGGCAGGCGCACAGGGATTTATAGCAGGGATAAATGCGGTTTTAAAATTGCAGAATAAAAATCCTTTTGTATTGAAAAGGTATGAGGCATATATTGGAGTTTTGATCGATGACCTTGTCACAAAAAATACCCTTGAGCCTTATCGGATGTTTACATCCCTTGCTGAACATAGATTGATATTGAGGATAGATAATGTTTATGATAGACTTATGCATTACGGGGTTGATTTTGGACTGATCAATCCTCAATATTATGAACTATTTATAAATGAAAGAAAGGCAATTGATGGAGCGATTGAGACATTAAGGAAAACAATTATAAAACCAGAAGTGATTAATCCTGTTTTGTGTTCTAAGGATGAGATTCCGATTCCAGAGGAGAGCGGTGGTGTGAGTCTTTTACAGATTTTGAAAAGGCCTGATATTCACTGGGATGATATCAAGATTTTTTTTAATGAACCAATTCCGGAAAGAATTGGATTTAGAACTGAGGTTGAAGTAAAGTATGAAGGTTATATAAAACGCGAGCAGGAGATGATTGAAAGACTCAAAAAGATTGAGAATATTGAGATACCTGAAGATTTTGATTTCAATGAAATAAAAGGGCTATCAAATGAGGCAAAGGGAAAACTCAATGAAACCAGACCGAAGAATCTTGACCAGGCATCAAGGATACAGGGAATAAGCCCTGTTGATATATTGACCATTTTAATTCATTTAAAGGGCAAACCAGGAGAGACAAAGAAATGAACGAAGAGATAATAAATTTTCTTGAAAAAAAGATGTTTATCGAGAATTCAGTAAATGGTGTTCAGTATATTGTTTTTTATGGTAGGATAAACGAGCCGCTTGAACAGACGATTAAGGAGATAAAAGATTTCTGCGCCCAATATGATTACACCCCCCTTTTCAGTCAGGAAGGTAAATATCATAAAGTGACACTGGGCATTTTCCCAAGGTTTGTTGATAAGCCGAAGATATGGTTGAATATTTTATTATTTGTCGCAACGGTCTTTACTACACTCCTTGCTGGTGCACTAAATAGCGGTGGTAATCCTTTAAAGAATTTTTCCGATATCTGGATGGGAATCCCTTTTTCATTTTCACTTATGGCAATACTCACCTGTCATGAACTCGGGCATTATTTTGTTTCAAAAAAATATGGGTTGGTTACAAGTTTACCATATTTTATTCCTGTTCCATTCCATTTTTTAGGGACATTTGGTGCAATTATAAGAATGAAGTCAATCGTGCCTTCACGAAAGGCATTATTGAGGATTGGAATGGCAGGTCCTATTTCTGGTTTTCTGGTTGCATTCATTGTATCAATAATTGGTATTATGCTTTCTGAAGTAAGACCAGCACCAGGCACAGGTGCTTATTTAAGATTGGGTGATTCGCTATTGTTTTTCATCCTGGGAAAGATAATTCATCCTTCAATACCCGAAGGTATGGATATATTCTTGCATCCAATGGCATTTGCAGGCTGGATTGGATTTCTTGTTACATCAATGAATTTGATACCGATAGGCCAACTTGATGGTGGACATATTGCGTATAGTATATTATTAAAGAATCAAAAGAAACTCTATATACCGGTGATATTATTGCTCATAGGATTCGGGATACTATGGCAGGGATGGATAATCTGGGGATTGCTTGCATTCATACTTGCACGGCGCGAACCCCTTATCCAGGATGGATTGACACCGCTTTCAAAAAGAGAAAAACTATATGCCCTTATCGCATTGCTTGTGTTGATACTGACCTTTATTCCCCAGCCTTTCTCAATATTTTAATATATTACTTTTTTTTTCTGATTTCCCAGTATGTGCCAATTAAAAAACCGATTACAATCAAAAATAATATCAATAATGTGCGCCAGAAACCGACTGTGGCTAAAAATATACCTATGATACCAGCGATTACTGCACCTAATATTCCTTTGTTTAATTTTTCCATAAGATATTCTACCCATTTTGCAGTAAATGTCAATAAGGTGATAAAAGGGGAGGTTTTTTCTTGCTACTAAAGTAAAAAAGTTAGGGCTCGCAGGAATCGCAGTAGACACAGTATCGCATAAATAAATCATTTTTTAATCAACAACGGACGATTTTTTATAGAAAAAATTTATTTACTCAAATCATAAAGATATGCAGATGCACCAGAGGTGGTGAATAATTCAATCTTACTGCCGATAAGATTCAAGTAACTTAAAAATACCTTTTCTTCATTACCTCCTAAATGCATAGCGATATGGGAGAATATAAACCAAACCCTTTTATGTCCTTTTAATTTTTCAATATCCTGATAATACCCTGACCAGTCTTTCCGTGATTCAATGCCCAATACAATACTTTCATCTGGATTAAAAAATCTGTTTTTGTAATATTTGAATGCATTAATTGCACCATAATACACATAAACAATATCTTCATCCTTTTTATTCTTTTTAAGATATTCTAACACCGGTCTCAATTCTTCAGGTGCACGGGGTTTGATGAGATGATAAAATCCTGTGCCAGCTGGTTGTATGAATAAAATCAAAGAAAGCGCTATGGCAATTATCCTTGAATCCTTTTTTATTATTTTGTAAAATAATGATATTCCGGCACCCACAAAGATTGCTAAAATTGGTGCGATGAATAGTATAACCCTGCCTTCAAATGGATAGAGTTTAAACATAGAACAGATGAATGTGATGATAAGCGGCAGAATAAGAATGAGAGAAATAGTTTTTTTGTTCTGGTAAAGATAATAAATACCTGTAATAAAGAACAATAATGCAAGGAGAATATCATAAATAGAAAAACCACCAGGGTTTTTGAAGATGCGTATCAGCATATATACAATTTGATACAACGCCTTTAAAGAAACAGGGGGGAAAGGAATAAAATCCTTCTGCCAGAAATCCACGAGTTCTTTATGCGCTGTATAATGACGAATGCATATAAAATAATTCAAGATAAAACTTAAAATCCATATCGCACCGATGATTGTCAGGGCAATCAGTGCATTATAGTTCTTATTTTTTATTGTATAAATTAATAAGACAATACCGATGCCGGCGAATACAAATACCGCTGGAAAAGAAAACCAGATGGAAATAGCACCGATAATACCGGTCAATATCAATATTGGAATTTTTAGGTTTTTCCGGATTGTTATTAAGGTTAAAAGGACTAAGAAAAGTGAGAATAATAGATCACTTGAATAAGGTTTTACTTCGGATGAAAAGTAGATTACATTATCATTTAAAACAAAAAAACCGAGTCCGAATATTGTGATTGTTGCATCATTAATGTGTTTTAAAACTTCGTAAAAAATATAAATACCTAAAATGCCGGCAATAAGCGGAAATATTCTCAATGCATATTCATTATTACCAAAAATATTTACAAACAACTTTTCAATATAGAGAAAACCAATCGGTGCTGCCTGCACATAATCAAGGGGTCTTAGCAATCCCTGATAGGAGCGTTCTATGATGTTCATAGCAAGTGGTGCCTCGCCCTCGGTCAGTGAGCGATTATAAATATATTGAGAAAGACGAAGTATAATTCCGATTATAATCAATAGCCAGGGAAGGGTCTTAAAAAATTTTTCATTCTTAATTTGCATTATAGATTATAACAATAGTAACAACTCTGTCAATCCTTAAGTTTTAAATCCTTATTGACTTTCATTCCTGTTTGATTAATATTAAACAAATGGGTGCCGGTTATTTGTATCTATTTTTATGTTGTGTTCTTACAAGGGCACACGACCCATTGGGTAATGATATTTCAGGAGACAATCAGATAGGGATAGTAAATCAATTTTTAAACCAGCCGGTCGTTGTCAGGATTATGGATGAAAAAGGTAAAGGTCTTGAAAATGTCCCTGTGGTTTTTATTGTCCTCAAAGAACCCCAGGAGAATAAGATTACAAATAAATTTGCCGTTATACAACCCGAGACCACATACACCGATAAAGATGGTTTTGCAAAGACCTTCGTAAGACTCGGCAATGCCCGGGGTGATTACTACATTCTTTGCCGACAAAATGGTGAAACGCTCTTATTCCATTTTACAGGTATGGAACGGGATTGGGTTCTATTAATGGTGATTTCTGTAATCGGTGGTCTTGCACTTTTTATATTTGCGTTGAATTATGGAAGCAAGGGTTTGATAAGGGGTTTTGGTTCTAAGACAAGGGATTTATTATTTAATCTTACAAATAATCGTCTCACTTCATTGGTTGGTGGATTTTTCGTTACCATTATCTTTGGTTCCTGCACTGCAACTGCCTCATTGTTGATAAAGTTTGCCTCAGCCGGTGTTGTTCAATTAATTCCTGGGCTTGCGGTTATGCTTGGTGCAAATATCGGTGCTACAATAACAATCCAGATTCTCGCCTTTAATATTATGAATTATGCACTCCTGATTATTACTATAGGTGTATTTTTAAGAATATTGTTTCCCAATCTCAGGAATCTTGCCCAGTTTATATTTGGCATCGGTCTATTATTTTTCTCACTTAAGATTATTTCAACCGGCATTGGAAGTGTGAAATATATCTCCGGGTTTACTAAAACAGTTGATTATTTAAATAATGCCCCGGTTCTCGCTATTTTCATAGGTGCACTAACTTCGTTTATATTCCGTTCAAGCACTGCAGTCATCGGTCTCGTTCTCGTTTTGACATTAGAGTCTGCAATTTCCACTATGCCCGCACTCCATCTTTTGTTTGGAGCAAATCTTGGCACGACGATATTCCCCATTCTTCTTTCAGATTCTGCAAATGCAAGGAGGATTACGCTGGGAAACTTTATATGTAAGTTTGTGGGTGTTCTGGTTTTTGTAATATTGTTTGATTATATCAAAATAATACCCTTTTTTGAGAATAATCCAAGGCAGATTGCAAGTATTCATACAATTTTTAATATCGTTGTTGCCCTTATTTTCTTACCTTTACTAAGCCCCTTTAGCAAATTTTTAAATTTTCTTGTGGTTGAGACAAAACAGGAAATTTTAAAGAGTAAAAGACTTGACCAATCATTCCTTGATGCACCGGCAATTGCCACAGGACAGGCAATGAAGGAGATTCTGGATATGGGATATAAGACGATAAAGATGCTTGAAGATGCAATAAGGGTTTTTGAAAAGCGTGATATTGTTTTGAGAAAGACCATCATTCAATCAGATGATGAGATAGACCAGGTTGAAGAAATGGTGACTCCATATCTTTCCCGGCTTAATCCCGAAGAGATGGACCAGGAACTCAGAAAAATGCAGATTGGTTTACTCACAATCACTTCGGAACTTGAACATATCGGTGATACAATTTCAAAGAGTTTGATGAATTATGCAAAGAAGCAGATAGACGAAGGGATGGAATTTTCTCAGGAGGGCTTGGCACAGATCCGGGAATTTCATAGGTTCGTTCTTGATACATTAAAAATGGCGATTTCCAGTCTCGCAACCCGGGACCGGAGGCTTGCCCAGGATGTTGTTTCAAGACGTGATACTGGATTGAAAATGGTTAAGGATTTTGAGCTTAAGCATATTGAGAGATTACAGAGAGGGTTAAAAGAAAGTCTTGAGACCTCAACGATTCATCTCGATATATTGAGCGACCTTGAAAGAATCAATTTCCATGCCACAGAAATTGCTGAGGCAGTGATAGGGATATTATGAATACTAAAAACTACCTATTGATGGCATTTATTTTACTTGCACTATTGGGGATATTCTTGATCTTCAGCATTGTCAATAGCCAGCGCACTATGCTTGCCTTCTTTAAGGATGAAGCACGCTCATTTTTGACACTAATAGCACTTGCCCAGGAGAATTCAATCTTTGCTGAGGCAGAATTAGAAGATAAAATAACCGACAATCTCATCAGTATAATTCATTATCTAAATGAGACCGCTGCAGAAAAAACTGTTCTTGATAAAATACGCCAGAATTTTAATTTGTCTTCAATATTGATTTATAACCCGAGCCGTAAAAGCATTGTAATAAAGTCAGGAAATCCTTATGAAATTGATTACAAAGGATTTAGCAGTGAAGATAAAATTAAATACTACTATTTTACAGTTCTTAATGAAAAATTTATTCGTTTTATTTATAATAATGGAAGACTTATTTTCCAAATTGAGTTGTCGGCTGAAGAGATAAAGAAATTCAGTCAGGAGTATGGCATTGGTAAGATACTCAACCAGATGGCAACGAATCCCGTTATCAATTATGTCGTGCTCCAGGATTTGCAGGGAATCATTTTTGCCACACCGAATGTTAAGACAATGCCCAGGATACAGAGTGATTCAAATCTATTAAAGGTCTTCCAGAATGGTGAGGAAGTAAGCCGTATAATCAATTTCAACAATAAGAAAGTTCTTGAGATCGTAACCCCATTCATTGTGGAAAAAGAAATCATTGGACTCCTGCGTATAGGTATGAATCTTGATGATTATTATCAATATCTTAATAATACTTACATCCAGTTAGGGCTTTTGTTTATAATCCTGCTCGGCGCCGGCATTGCAATATTTACGATTTTCATTAAACACCAGGATTACCAGATGCGTGAACAATTCTTTTCACATATTCTTGGTGCCATTGATGAAGGGGTTTTGCTTGTTGATGAAAGGGGGATTATAAAAGGTGTTAATAAAATGTTTGGCAAAATTACCGGAATGGAGGAAACAGCCATATTAAATGCGGAATATGATAAGGTATTTAACCAAGATCCATTCTCTATAAAAATCGTTCAGGAGATAAAGAGTCTTGTAGAAGAAGAGAAAGAGGTTTTCCAGAAAATTGTGCGATATACTACATATCCACTAATTGATAGCAATAAGAAATTTGTGGGCACAATCTCGGTGCTTTATGATGTAACTGAAATTAGAAGGCAGGAAAAAGAACAGAAAGAAAAAGAAAGGTTGAGTTTTCTTGGCAATCTTGTTGCAAACTTTGCCCACGAAATTAAGAATCCATTAAATGGTCTGGCAATTGCAGCCCAGCGTTTACAAAGGGAATTTCCCTTACAAAACGAACAATATAGCAAGTTAATTTCGGCAATAAGTAAAGAGATTGATTCAATGACGCGCATACTCAATGATTTTTTAAGTCTCGTCAGACCACAGATAAAAGAAAGTCACGAATTTGATTTGAGCCAATTGATTGAAGAAATGGGGGTTTTAATAAGGGAACAGGCAAAACAGAAAAATATTAAATTCAATACGGACATAGAAAAAGGTGTGGTCATCAAAGGTAATATGGAAGATTTAAGACGAGCCTTGATGAATTTGCTCCTCAATGCAATGGAGGCGGTTTCAGCCCAGGCGGGTCTTGATTCTGAAATTGGAATTTCTTTGAAAAAAGATAGAGACAATATCACAATAAAAGTATATGATAATGGACAGGGTATTCCTGCATCTGCCCTGAAAAAGATTTTTGAGCCATATTTTACAACCAAAAAAGGTGGAACTGGCCTTGGTCTATTCATTGCCCACAAGATAATCAATGAACATAATGGAACGATAGATGTCCAGAGTAGCAAAGAAAAGGGAACAGTATTCACAATTGTTTTGCCTCTCAGTTAAATTCGCAGATGTAATTGTGACCCGTTTTGTATTTTTCAATATCATTGACATTATTAAAAAAATATGGATAATATATAAAATAAGGAGGTTTTATGCAGATGAAATTTCTTTTATCAGAGATACTTATGCTTACGATTTTATATGGTATGGGAGGAAGGGCAGAGATGCCGCAAAAATTCGATGAAATCGTCCCGGGTAATAATTATTTTTGTTTTAATCTTTATAAAAATCTAACTGAGAGCGAGACAGGTAATATTTTTTATTCACCCTTCAGTATTACAATGGCGATGGCAATGGTTTATGAAGGTGCAAGAGGCTGGGTCCAGGGTGAAATGCAGGGGGTATTTAAATTCCCTCTGGATAATAAAATCCGCCAGGAGTCTTTTCTTTCACTTTATCAGCATTTGAATAGAAAGAATGCAAAGTATAAATTAAATATTGCCAATGCATTATGGATTCAAAAAGATTATACAATTCTGCCTGCATATCTAAAGATAATCCAGAGATATTATGATGGTTATGCAAGGAATGTGGATTTTGTCGGTGCAACAGAACAGTCACGACAGATAATAAATAAATGGGTAGAGGAAAAGACGAACCAAAAAATAAAGGACCTTTTTCCACCTGGTTCAATTGATCAGCAATCGAGATTGGTTGTTACCAATGCAATATATTTTAAGGGGCGATGGATAAAGCAGTTTGATAAATCATTGACATCAGAGGAAGATTTCTGGGTTACTGAAACAAAATCAATAAAAGTTCAAATGATGAAGAGGATTGACCCTGAAACGAAGTTCAATTATGCGGAGACCGACGAATTTCAAATCCTGGAGATGGCTTATGAAGGTGGTGATTTATCAATGATTATAATCCTGCCGCGCAAGAACGACATAAGAACAATTGAAAAAGAATTGACTATAGAAAAATTCCAGGAGTGGAAAAATTTACTAACTGAAGCACGCGTGGAGGTATATCTTCCTAAATTCACATTTAGAACCAGATATACTTTGACACCAAACCTATCACAACTCGGAATGCCGAATGCATTTTCCCCGCATTGTGATTTTTCCGGTATAGATGGAACGAAGAATTTATATATTCGTTCGGTTGTTCATCAGGCTTATGTGGATGTGAATGAAGAAGGGACCGAGGCAGCAGCTGCGACCGGTGTTGTTGTGGGCATAACCTCAGTAGGCCCAAGAATTCCTGTATTCCGTGCTGACCATCCATTCATTTTTGTAATACAGGAAAAAACCACTGGTAATATTCTTTTCATTGGCAGGGTCGTTGAGCCGGAGGCATAAAAGACGATTATTTAAATTAAGATGTTGATTGTAAAAGAAAAGATTGATATTGGGGAGATCAAAAGAATTGCTCAGGAAACTTTTGGAACGGTAGTAAAGGCGGTCGTTGATGTGGAAAAATGTATAATGGCTATCGGGAGTGAACTCCATGCCGATGAAGAAGCAGAACTACTTGCTATGGGTTCAAAACAGGAAAATCTCTGGGGAATAAATATTTATCCGGATGCTGAAGATGAAGATTTTATTGAATTTGATTCTTTAATAAATTTAAGACCTTCACAAGGGAATAGGAGCCGGGGTGTTGATGACCCAGCATTAAGAAAAAGAATAGTTGATATTGTGTATAATTTGATAGCGAGATGAACTATAAACATAAAGGGCTTGCCCAGGGTAGATGGTTTCAACTGACCTTGATTGAACAACTCGCAAACATCGGGAGTGAGGTAGAAAGGGCGATAAGATGGAGACCAAAAAATCAAAAATACTTTGAAGGGGCGATTGAACGGGCACTGGAACTCATTGATTTGACTGTTTCAGATGTTAAAAATAGAAAACGATTGAAAGAATTGCTCAGGCTCCGTGAAGCACTCGTTGATTATTTTTATTTTGATAATCAGTATGGTTCTTCTGATAAATTGTGGCATAATTATTTTTATCCTTTCTTCTATGTAGCAAGGAAAGGAAAAGTTTGAGGATAAAAAAAGGAGTATTTTTTATGAAAAATATCTGTATACTCGTTGCCTCTGAGAGAAGAAATGGTAATTGTGACCTTCTTGCAAAATTTGCCGATAAATATATTAAAGAAAAAGGGAATGAATCTAAGATTATATATCTGAAGGATTTTGAAATAAAACAATGCCAGGGTTGTATGTCCTGTGTCTTTAAGAATATAAAATGTAAACTGGATGATGACCTTTATAAACTCGCTGATGCTATAATAGAGTCAGATGCATTGATCTTATTGGCACCGACCTATGTGCTTACAGTTCCAGGAAAACTGAAGGTCTTTCTTGATAGATTTCTATGCCTTTATCCAATGATTAAAGATAATTTAGAAAAACCTGCCTTAAGTATTGGTGTATCTTCACCCATTGATTGGAATCAATTCCAGTTGCCAATGATGAACATATTACTACTTGCATTAGGGCTCAGGGTTATTGATAGTTTTATTGTCTATGGTGCAGGACAGGGTGAAGTATTACTTGATAAAAAGACGAAAGCGATTGAAAAATCAATAGAAAAAATATTTGGTTATGAGCCTCAACCATTTATTTCGGTTGTATCAAATTATTGCCCGGTTGATTACTGCGATGTCTTTCAGAGGGTTGAAAAAGACCTTTTTCGTTGTCCTGTATGCCTAACACCTGCACAGCTCGTTGAGCAGGGTTTTTACTTTGATGCAAAAGATTTGAACCAGCATAGATGGACAGCAAAGAAAATGAAAGAGCATTTTGATGAATGGATTTTGACTACAAAGGAAAGATTTCGTAGATTGCTACCTGATATCCACAGGAAAAAGAAGGATTTAGGGTTGATTTGAGGAATGTCCATTCTGTTTTACCATAATTCCGATAAAGGCAGTCAGATGTCCTAATTGCACATCGGAATTGAAGGAATAGAGAGTTTACTCCCAAGGTAACCCCTTATCACCCTTGATAACCCCTGGTAACCCTTGCTTAAAGGTGGGGTGAACAAGAGGAAATTCGTGAAACGTGAAAAGTGAAACGTGAAACGGAAATAGAAAAGGGCAAAAAGGCTCAAATGTTCATCTCGCTACCCGCCACAATTCTTGGCGGGCTGCGAAACCGTCCAACGATTAACCATCTTAATAACCCCTCATCACCCTTTATATCCCTTCATAACCCCTGCTTGTAGGAGCGGTTTCCAACCGCGATAAAAACCCAAAGTCTTGGCATAAACACATAATAATAAAAAATGTAGTAGCCGGCCGCCACACCTCTTGGCGGCTTGCTCGGCATAAAGAGATGTCAAGCAAGCTTGACCACTACAATTTTATTTTTTATGTCAAGCAAGCTTGACCACTACAAAAACATTGGCAGGATCGTCCGCCATCCGCCAAGTTGTGTGGCGGATGCGTGGCGGATTCGCAGGAAACGCTCTAACAAATCTTTTTTTGTCATTCTGAGTCCGCCATACCTTTTGGCGGACGAAGAATCTCATACCTTAAATTTTGAAACTGAAGTCTCTACTTTCTTAAAACTTTTAAGACCAACTTTAAGTTTTTGATGTTTTTATTTAATAATCGCCAATTTCCCGGTTGAACTCAAATTTTCTGTAACGAAATAGTAAAAGTAAATTCCTTCCCTAACTTTTTTCCCATTATCATCTTTGCCATCCCAGATTATAGTATGAGTGCCTTCATCAGATTCCTTATTAAAGGTTTTAACTAATCTACCAAATAAATCGTAAATGCGCA
>Ga0207433_10004060_pt1 | contig 27286 bp, 23 predicted proteins | sample YelNatPaOPGAMG01_FD_187559 | JGI IMG/M metagenome (GOLD analysis project Ga0207433, IMG submission 187559) | Hot spring thermophilic microbial communities from Obsidian Pool, Yellowstone National Park, USA - OP-RAMG-01 (SPAdes) (version 3) | ecosystem: Environmental > Aquatic > Thermal springs... | reverse complement strand
ATTATTTAGGTATAAAAGTCGCCATAAGTTCGGCTTCGGCGCAGAGATTGCCTTCGACCTCCGCCCTGCCGGAAAAAACCCATACGAACTGTTTTCTTTTTATTAGTTCTACTTTGAGATATACGGAATAACCCGGTAAAATCGGCTTTCTAAATCTTGCTTTGTCTATCCCCATAAAATAGGTTAATTTATCCCGCAAATCATCGTTTTCCTCGGTCTTATAAGCCAGAATGCCGCCAGCCTGCGCCAGCGCTTCTAATATAAGCACGCCTGGCATAACAGGATAACCGGGAAAGTGACCCTGGAAAAATGGTTCGTTTATGGTGGTATTTTTAACGGCTGTAATAGATTTACCTTTTTCTAAGGATACGACTTTATCGATCATAAGGAAAGGATACCTGTGCGGAAGAAGATTTAAAATTTCTCCTATGCCGATAATTTCGCCGTTCTTTAAAACTACATTATTTTCTTCTTTTTTTTCCATTTTTGTCAAACCTTCGTTTTTGAAATTTCCTTTATTTTTTTAAATAATTCCGGAAGTTTCTTAAAAAGCACTACCGAGTTGCGCCATTCTTTAATAGAAAACGCCGGCGATCCCGATATTATCTCGCCGTCTTTTACGTTGCCGGATACCCCCGACTGCGCGGCTATCATAACGTTATTTCCTACGGCAATATGTCCGGCAATACCCACCTGTCCGCCCATAGTCACATTATCGCCTATTTCGGAACTGCCGGCTATTCCAGTCTGTGCGGCAATAGCACAGTTTTTACCGATTATAACATTATGTGCTACCTGAACCAGATTGTCTATTTTAGTTCCGGAGCCAATTTTCGTAAAATCGACCGCACCCCTGTCTATAGTAACGTTAGCGCCTATTTCGACGTTATCTTCAAGCTCTGCATATCCGGTATGAATAATTTTAACATAACCGGTCTTTCCTCTGGCATATCCGAAACCGTCGCTGCCGATAACCGAACCGGCATGTATTATACAGCCGTTGCCTATTTTAGAATTATCGTAAACGGTTGCGTTAGGATATATAATTACGTTATTTCCTATGATTACGTTATTTCCTATAACCGCATTAGGCATAATCCTGCAGTTATCGCCTATAGAACACCCTTCTCCGATAAAAACGCCCGGAAAAATTACCGTATTTTTTCCTTTAACGGAAGTTTTACCCATAAAATAACCGCCTTCAAAATCGCTGTAACCGTCTGATTTTTCGGCGGAAGATTCTTTAAAAATCTGCGTCGCCTCGGCAAATGACAGATATGGATTTTTTGAATCCAATATTGTGAATTTTAATTCCGAAGGCAATATGGATTGCAATGAGCCGTAATCCATTATTACGGCGCAAGCGTTAGTTGTTTCAAGCTGTTTTGCATATTTTGCGCCGGTAATAAAAGATATTTCGCTGCTGCCGGCAGATTGCAGAGAACCTATGCCGGAAATTTCCGCATCTTCAGGATATGCATCTCCTATAACCGTAAGCGAGAGCCTTGAAATAAGGTCTTTTAAAAGCATAGATAAAGGACTATGTTTTATTTTTTTTATTTATTTAGAATTCATTTTATTTAAAACTTCATTGGTTATATCTATCGAAGCCGCTCTATAAACGACGCTCGGCCTGTCTATAACTAATATGTAGCCGTCTTTCTTTGCAATTGCATTAATAATAGAAGTGGCTTTATCGATTATTCCTTTTAATAATTCGAATCTTTTTTGGGACATAACGCCTTGAATGTGTTTTTCTTCTGATGTAAAATTGGATATGTCCGCCTCGAATTCTTTAGTTTTTTTAGCCTTTTCCGATGCCGACATAATAGAGCCGTTATTTTTCAAATCAGCCTGAACCGAGGCTATTTTTTTTCTCATCGCAAGCAGTTTCGCATTATATTTGGAAACTAAAGCCTTTAACTGGCTTTGCGCCGCTTTCCCCTGTTTAGATGTAGAAATTATTTTCTGCATATTGACTACCGCAATATTTGAACCTGCGGCATAAGCGCTTACCTGACCGAATGATGCGAAAGCCGCCGACATTAAAAAAACCGCAAAGCTTAAATTTAAAATAGTTTTTTTCATAAATAAATCTCCTTGTTTATATTTAGTTTATATTTAATATCCGATACCGTTAAATACCGGGAAGTCCTTCTCCCAGACTGAACTGTATTCGCGTCTTATTATTTCCGTTTATAGGCGTTCCTAGAATCTCTCCGTAAGTAATGGTAATAGGTCCAAACGGTGAATACCAGTTAAAGCCTATACCTGCCGCCTGAACAAGATTTAACGGAAAAATCGGTTCAGACTGCAGCCATGCATTACCGGCATTCCACCATAAAAATCCGTAAAATTTCATTCTTTTAAGTATGGGTATAAAATATTTTGCCTGAACGGTAAACATTTTCGTTCCGCCTATTAAGTTGCCGTTTTCCGAGGGACCGACCGAATCATACATGAATCCCAGAAGAGGATAATTATTCATTATGCCGCCGACGAAAAACCTCTGATAAATAGGAAGCGGATAAGACGAGTTTGTTCCCGTTATATAACCCAGTTGCGCCCCCTGCATAAAAGACGTTCCCCACCAAAGCGGAATATAATGGTTAGCCTGAGCGATATATTTAACAAAATCGTCGTTCCCCCCTATAGGAGGTCCGGCATAGCTGATCCTGAAACTGTCCATATCGCCTGCCGTAGGAACGATAGGGTTATTTAAACTATTATAAACCGTCGTCAAAGAAACTTCGCTGGTCGTAACTTTCCCCTGCGGCAGGATATTCGACAAACCCGGTATTATTACCGAATTGTCCTGTTCTATGAGGTATCTGAAATATTCCGTCAATAAGTTGCCGTATAATGGGTATCCTAAAGTCACCGAGCCGCCTACCGACCTGTACGCAAATTCATAATAAAGGCTGTTAAACGTATCGTATAAAGATAGATTCAGCGATAACGGCCTCGCAAAAACATACGTAAGATAGGGCTGAAGTATATTAATGCTGTATGACTGATAAGGTCCGCCGGCCTGAACATTGAAGGATACGGAAATTCCCGTTCCGAATAGGTTGGATTCGGAAATAGAGGTTATAGCCATAAATGATGTAGCCGAACTGTAACCGCCGCCTATGGTAAATTTTCCGGTATTCTGCTCTTTAACATGAACTTTAACGTTTAATATGCTTTTCCCGGGAACTTTCTCGGTAGTTATCGTAACATGCTTAAAATACATCAGATTTTTTAAATTCTGCCTCGATATTTTTATGAGCTTCGGATTATATTTTTCTCCCGGATAGATAACGAGCGCTCTTAATATAACATAGCTGTATGTAACATCATTTCCGGTAATGGTAATTTTACCGAACTTTGCTATTTTACCCTTGTGGACAATTAAAGATAACTTGACGGAACTGGTTTTGCGTTTGATCTTAATCGACGGTTCGACATTTGCAAACGCGTATCCCTTATCCGTAAAATATTTTGTTATGCTTAAAATTTCTTTTTCTATTTTTTTCCTGTTAAAAATAGAGCCAACTTTGGTAATTATAAGCTTATGCGCCTCTTTATATTCCTTAGAACCGGTTTTTATTCCTTTCATAACAAGGTTTACTTCGGAAATCCTGTATTGAGGACCTTCTGTGATTCTTATTATTACGGTAACGTATTTTTTATTTTTGGAAAATATAAGCTCAGGCTTCTTAACGCTTACGTTTATGTAACCGTGATTATAATAAAAGCTCAACAGTTTAATAATCTGGGAGTTCAGCTTTGCTTTTTTGAATTTTCCGGCTCCTGTTATCCACGTAAGAAGATTTACCGTTTTGATGCCCATTACGGATGCGAGCTTGCCGGAGGTAAACGATGTATTTCCTCTGAATTCGATTTTCCTAACCATTACGGGCGAATTTTCGCTTATAATAAAATGTATTCCTACATAATTTCCCGGAAAAAATTTCTTTTTTACTTTTATCTTAGCATTATAATAGCCTTCCGCCGAATATATAAATTTTAATATTTTAAGAGCCTTGTCTATTTCGTATGAACTGTAAGGCTTGTTAATTTTAAGATTGATGATTTTTTTAATTTTTTTAACGGATACCGAACCGTTTCCGGTATATTTAATCGATTTAATATAAGGTCTTTCGGAAACTATAAAAGTAACCGTCATCCGACCGCCTGAAGAAGTAATATCGACCAGAATATTTTTAAAATAACCGGTTTTGTATAGCTCTTTAACACTTTCGTTTATTTTGTTTATGGAATAATAGCTGCCTGGTTTTATTTTAATGCGGTTCATTATGAATCCGGCTCCGACCCTTATGTTTCCTTTTACCCTAACCGCATAAATCTTTTTTTCTAATGAAGAATTTTGATTACCCTCAATTTTCTTTGCAATGCGTCCGTATATAAAATCGCCAACTTTATTAGAAAACCGGTTTAATTCTTCTTTCAGGGAAGCGTTGCCTGCGCCGGAATAGTTAAGCGTCTTGGATTTATAGACGTCTGCAACGTCTATAAGCATTGCGTGAACGGTAAAATTTGAACCGAGTCTCGAAATGCTTCCGGTAATTATATAATTGGAATGATAAGCTAAACCGAGTTTTTTTATTCGGACTAGATTTATTTTTTTATCGAAATTGAAATACGGAGGTTTTTTAAGCAAAGTATATGCAAAAACAAAATAAGGCTTTCCTGAATCCAAATATTTTTTAAAAGCCGCCGAAAAAGATTTTTTTATAGAAACGGAAGACGGGGAACCTTTCTGATGAAAAAAACCCGTCCACACGTTCCTATTGTTTAAAGCGGCGTAAACGTCAGCCGCATTTAAAATTAAAACGCCAGATATAATAATTCCTAAAAATATCGATTTGAAAAATTTCATTTCTTTCCGTTTTATTTGTTCTTTATTGCTTTTAGGCAAAGAGCTGGCATGTTGCCTGTTTATTGGAATTGTTTTTATTCATAATGATGTTATACTATAAAATATATATTAATACAAGAAAAAACAATTGATTGGCTATTTATATCCATAGCTGTAAGCTTGTGGGCTTGCATAGCTAATTTTTCGATCAATTTATATGTTCGATGATTCCACCGGCAATTTTAATTTTATGGTTCATCATATTTGAAAATTCCTTATCGTGGGTAACCACCACTAAAGTCTTGCCGTATTTTTTATTAAGTCCTATAATTATGTTATGCAGTATTTCCGCATGCCGCGGGTCTAAATTTCCAGTAGGCTCATCCATCAATATAACTTCCGGAGAACAGACGAGAGCTCTTGCTATGGCTGCCCTTTGCTGTTCTCCTCCCGAAAGCATATAAGGCTTAAAGTTTAGCCTTTTCTCCAATCCCATTTCGCACAGATAGTCCCTTGCCGTTTTTAAAGCCTTTTCTTTAGGTTCTTTCTTTATAAATAAAGGCATAGCTGTGTTTTCTAAGCAGCTGAATTCGTTCAGCAAATAATGAAACTGAAAAACAAAGCCTATGTTTCTGTTCCTGAATCGCGCAAGACCGGCATCCGTCAAATCGTATATATTTGAATTTCCGAAATACCCGACCAGTCCTGAATCCGGCTTGAGCAAAGTCCCTATTATATGGAGAAGGGTGCTTTTGCCTGTTCCGGACTCGCCTGTCACGGCGAATGTATCCCCTTTTTTTATCTCCAAATCGGCTTCGTTCAGAATATTAACCGTTTCTTCGCCGGCAGTAAATGTTTTGCTGACTTTTTTTAATGAAACAGCAATGCCGTTATTATTATTGTTGTTTGTCATATTTAAAATTTATGTCTTTTTTATATTATTTATTTTTTATTCATGCCTTACACCTTCTGCAGGGTCTATTTTACCGGCTTTAAAAGACGGATACAGCGTAGCTGCAAAACTTAGAAAAAGAGCCGACGAACCTATTATGATAAACTCACCGGCGGTCATTCTTACCGGCAGGGTAGTAATATAGTAAACTGAAGACGGAAGGCTTATTATATTATATGTTTTTTCCAGATAGCAGATTAAAAAGCCGGATAAAAGTCCGAGCGAAGTTCCGATTGCACCTATTATAACTCCCTGCGCTATAAAAATAAACATAATATCTTTAGAACTTGCGCCTATAGATTTCAATATGGCTATATCCTTCCTTTTTTCCATTACCACCATTATCAGGGTAGAAATAATATTAAACGCCGCCACCAGCACTATAAGGGATAAAATTACGAACATCGTAAGCTTTTCTAATTTTATAGCCGAAAATAAATTTTTGTTAAGCTCCTCCCAACTTAAAGCGTAATATGACGAGGATGTTTTATTTCTGTTCAGTTTAGCGGCTATCTTTCTTGCAAATCTGTTTGCCGAACTTAGATTGTCGAGTTTAATCTCGATACCCGTAACCCAATTCTTGGGCAAGCCGAGAAATGCCTGCGCGTTTTTAAGGGAAACAAAGGAAAGAGTAGAATCGTAATTATACATCCCGCTGTTTATAATACCGCAAACAATAAATCTTTCCGTTTTAGGTATAATCCCGAACGGAGTAATTTGCCCTTCAGGAGAAACTATGGTTACCTTGTCGCCTACGGAAACACCGAGATTTTGAGCCAAGACTTTTCCTAAAACGATTTCATTTTTATTTTTATTATCTAATCCCGATAAGCGGCCCTTAATAAGATATCTTTTAAGATCGGTAACTTTTTCCTCTGTTTTTACGTCTATTCCCCTCAAGACGCTTCCGGTCGAGGTAGAAGCTGAGGATATCATTATATCTGTATATATAAAAGGCGAAATGTTTTTTACGCCTTTAACCGATGATATTTTTTTAACAGCTTTTTTGTAATTATTTACGTAACCGTTGTAGTTTAAAACTATAATTTGGGATTCTATGCCTATAACCCTTTTCTCAAGGGCATGGTCGAAGCCGCTCATAACGGATATAACGACTATCAATGCCATTACGCCAATCATTATCCCCATTACCGATATAAAACTCAATAAAGATATAAATGAATTATTTTTCGGCTTTAAATAATGAAGAGCTATTTTAGTATGAAAATTCATATTAGACTATTGCTGTTTTATCTATTTTAATGGTTTAAGCAAGGGAAATAATATCACATCCCTGATAGAATGCGAATTTGTAAGGAGCATCACTACCCTGTCTATGCCTATGCCGCATCCCGCGGTAGGCGGCAGTCCCTGCTTAAGCGCTTCGATATAATCGTCATCCATTTCTGCGGGAAGACCTTCTTTTACTTTTGTCTCAACCTGCAATTTAAAACGCTCTTCCTGGTCTATGGGGTCGTTAAGCTCCGAGAATGCATTACCTATTTCTCTGCCGGCTATGAACAATTCAAATCTGTCCGTTACCGACCCGTCGCGGTCGTTTCTTCTTGCAAGCGGAGAGCTCTCTACAGGATAATCTGTTACGAAAGTCGGGTTAACAAGTTTCGGCTCTACGGTTTCGTCAAACAACAAAGTCAATAATTCTCCAAGGCTGTCTGTTCTGCTGATGCCTGCGATATTTCTTGCTCTGAGGATATCGTAAACTTTATCCGCCGAATCTATTTCTTCCGGTTTAAAACCTCCTATACTGCATAAACTTTCCTTTAGTTTTATTCTTTTAAAAGGCGGTTTGAAATTCAATTTTTCGGAACCGTATTCTATCTCGAAAGAACCGCAAATATGCACCGCTAACTCTGAAAGCATTTTCTCGACAAAATCCATTAAATATTCGTATGTCGAATATGCCATGTAAAATTCAAGCATTGTAAACTCGGGATTATGCTTAACGGATATACCTTCGTTTCTGAAATTTCTTCCTATTTCATAAACTCTGTCGAATCCGCCCACGACTAATCTTTTTAAATATAATTCGGGGGCAATCCGCATGTAAAGTTCTAAATTAAGGGCATTATGGTGGGTCTTAAAAGGTCTCGCCGTCGCGCCTCCGGGATTAGCCTGCATAATTGGAGTTTCGACCTCCAAAAAATCGTACGAATTTAAAAACGAACGGATAAAGTTTATTGTTTCGGCTCTTTTTCTAAATATTTCCCTGACTTCTCCGCTTGCTATTAAATCTACATATCTCTTTCTGAAACGTGCTTCGATATCTTTAAGCCCGTGCCATTTCTCGGGCAGTGGAAGAAGCGATTTGGTCAAAATTTCTATATGTTCTATCTTTATAGTTAATTCGTCTGTCCTGGTTCTAAAAAGGTGACCTTTTACGGCGCATATATCTCCTATATCTATATATTCGCTAAACAATTCGAAATCTTCTTCTTTAACCGCATCTTTTTGAATATAGCACTGAATTTCGCCGAAACCGTCTCTAATCCTGAAAAAAGACGCCTTGCCGAAACTTCTTATAATGATAATCCTGCCGGCGGTTTCGGCATCGACCCTGTTATTCTCAAAAAAGTCTTTATCCGTTCTGCCGTATTTTTCGATTAGAACTTTAATATTTTCTTTTTTTTCAAAATCGTTTGAAAAAGGGTTGACTCCTCTTTCCTTTAATTTTTTTAATTTATCCAAACGGTTATTTTCTATAATATTTAATTCCTGTTCCAAGGTTTTCCCTCCTTTTTTATGACCATTTTTCCGGTCTTTGTCTTTAAATTCCCTTTTTGCGAAAGCGAGATTGCTTCGTCGCTAACGCTCCTCGCAATGACAGGATATTGGCTAACGCTCCTCGCAATGACAGGACCGGCGTCATTGTCTTTCATTCCCCTTTTTTAAAAGGGGTGGCATTTTGCCTGCTATGCAATGACGGGGTCATTGCTTTTAATTCCCCTTTTTTAAAAGGGGTGAAAGCGAGATTCATCGGACACGTGGTCCGATATGCTTCGCTCGCAATGACAACTTTAAATTCCCTTTTTGCAAATGCGAGATTGCTTCGTCGCTAACGCTCCTCGCAATGACAGGACGGGGTCATTGCTTTTAATTCCCCTTTTTTAAAAGGGGTGGCATTTTGCCTTTCTTTAGAAAGGCAAAATGACGGGGTATTTCTAACAGATTGTTCGCTACTACTGCCTGACGCCCAGCAGATAGGCGCTTATGAACTCGTCGATGTCTCCGTCGAAAACGCTCCTGTCGTCGTAAATGGTAACTCCGGTTCTGTGGTCTTTTATGACCCTGTTTGGGTTGAGTGTATATGACCTTATCTGCGAACCCCAAGATATATCTTTTTTAGTCTTATTAATTTGAGCTTCTTCCTCTTCTCTTTTCTTTTTATAATAATCGTATAATCTTGCCCTTAAAAGTTTATACGCCGTTTCCTTATTTTTATACTGAGACCTTTCATTCTGGCAGGCGACGACGATTCCGGTCGGAATATGGGTTAACCTCACCGCCGAATCGGTCGTATTTACATGCTGTCCTCCGGCTCCGCTTGAACGGTAAGTATCAGTTTTTACGTCCTTTTCGTCTATAACTATGTCAATAGAATCATCAATTTCGGGATAAACAAAAACCGAAGCAAAAGAGGTATGCCTCCTTTTATTTGCATCGAAAGGGGAAATTCGGACAAGCCTGTGAACTCCGCTTTCTGCTTTAAGATACCCGTATGCATATTTTCCGTACACAACGAACGTAACGCTTTTAACTCCTGCTTCTTCGCCTGCATTAAACTCCATTATGACAGTTTTAAATTTCTTTCTCTCCGCCCATCTTAAATACATCCTTAAAAGCATAGCGGCAAAATCCATAGACTCCGTCCCTCCGGAACCTGCATGGATTTCTACGATAGCATTGAGCTTATCGTCTTTCCCCGAAAGCGTCATATCCATTTCTAAACTTAGAACAGCCTTTTCTAAAGACTTGACGCTTTCCGAAATATCCGACAGCATCTTTTCGTCATTTTCTTCTAAAGAAATATCGTATAAATCTTTTATATTTTTAAATTCTTCATATACAGCGTAAAACGGTTTCAAACGGTTCTCCAACCCGGATTTTTCTATTAATATTTCTTTCGAGAAAGAGATATCTTTATAAAAATCTTCTTTTGAAGAAATTTCGCCTATTTCTTTGAGTCTTGCTTCCAATTTAGAAACTTCAAAGCATCCTCCGTATTTTTTCCAGTTTATCCCCAAGTTCTTTCAGATTTCTATCTAAAAGACTTACGTTTAAAACCGAATCCGATGGCGCAATGGACATTGAGAACCCCCTGTATTTATGTATTTACGAGACCGCGTGAAATTTTATTATAAATACCCCGTCATTTTGCCTTTCTAAAGAAAGGCAAAATGCCACCCCTTTTAAAAAAGGGGAATTAAAAACAAATACTCCGTCATCGCATAGCAGGCGGACTGCCACCCCTATTTTTTATTCTTTACCGGCAGATACGCTATCGAGAGTATAAAAACCGCATCGATTATATAAACAAATATATTACCATATAACGCAAAAAATGTCTTTCTATTAATTAATTTTATATAGCCTATGAGATAAGTTCTTTTAAATATACCCGTTTCTCCTAAAATTTTTCCGGTCGGAGATATTATTCCGCTTATGCCGGAATTCCCCGCTCTTGCAACAAACCGCTCATTTTCAACAGCAGGAAAAACGGTCATAGACATATCCTGGTATGGCGCGGAAGTCCTTCCGTACCATGCATCGTCAGTTATGCTGACTAAAAAGTTAGCCCCTTTTTTTGAAAAATTTCGAACTAAAGAATTAAATAAAGATTCGTAACAAATCATCGAACCTGCCTTTAAATTTCCGCTTTTCAGCATTCTGAATCTTTTGCCCGCCGTAAAATTTCCGATTCCGGCGCCTTTTAAAATATGGGCAAGAAAAGGCAACTGCTTTTTTAACGGAATATATTCGCCGAAAGGAACAAGGTGATGCTTATCGTAATAAGAAAACCCGCCGGACTGAGTGAACATGTAATCTCTGTTATAAAAATGATATCTTCCGTGTAATAATTTTAATCCTATAGCTCCGAAAATTAAATCTATTTTATTTTTTTTGGAAAAATTCATAACTTTATCCCAATAAAAAGGTTCTATGGAAATAATATAAGGAAGAGCAGTTTCCGGCCATATTGCCAATTTAGGTCTATATTTCAAAGATTTCTTCGTTAAATTAAGGTAGATTCCTGTCGTCCTTTTTTTAGTAATTTTCCATTTCTGGAACATACCAATGTTTCCCTGAATCAAGGCAACTCTGACAGGCTTCTTATTTCTGAGCAGTCTATTTACAGAATAGATATTATAATAACCGTAAGATATTACAATAATAAAAACGGATAAGCCGAAAATCAGTTCAAACAGCGCCTGCTTCTTAGAAATTCGATTTTTATAAAAAATAAAATGGAATACTAAATAATTTACAAGAACTATGACAAAGGAAAGTCCAGGGGTTCCTGTTATATTAACGATCTGTATAAAAGGCAGATTTAAATATTGCGACACACCGAGGTTTTCCCATGGAAACCCGGTCAAAAGATTAGATTTTAAAAACTCAAAAAAAACCCAGCAGGAAGGAATTAAAATTATATTCAATATTCTATAATTATTTAATAAAATTCTGCCGAAACCGGAGAATAAAGCAAAATAGAGAGCCAAATAAGAAGCAAGCAGTAAAAGAGCAACAACGGCTATATAGTAAGGTAATCCTCCAAACTTTTGAACTGTATAAACTATCCAGTACAGTATGATTATATATGAAATAACGCCTGCTAAAAACCCGTATAGAAAGGACTCCTTAAAACTGTTAGAATTACTGACCGCATATAAAAGAGGGACTAAAGAAACCCATGCAAGAAATTCAAGATTGAAATTGGGGAATAAAAAAGCAACCGTTATGCCCGACAAACAAGCGTAAGCGGAATTGAACAGAACGCGGCGTGATATTCCGAACATCATCTTACGGCTTTTTTCGCTTCTTCCCATAATATATCGAGGCTTTGAGGGTCGAGTTTGGAAATAGGGGATGATGCTTTTTCCTCCATATATCCGAATCTTCCGATAAATTTATCGGAGGCTTTATTCAAAGCGATGCAAGGATGTATATCTAAAAGCCTTCCGAGATTAACGACTGAAAATAAAATATCTCCGTATTCCTCGGCTATCTTATTTTTATCCGTTTTATTTTTATTATCCAATTCTTTTTTAAGTTCTGAAATTTCTTCATAAACTTTATCTAATGCCCCGCCCTCGTTTTCAAAATCAAAGCCTATTCTTTTAGCCTTTTCCTGTACCATATATGCCCTATGAAGAGAAGGCATAGATTCAGATACGTAAACGGAAGGATTTTTCGGCGTATCCGGCATATTTTTTAATTTTTCTTTTTTTTCCTCGCCTTTGATCTTTTCCCAATTTTTAAGAATAACGTCTTCAAGGCATTCGCCTTCTTTTAAAGCAAAATCTTTATCGAAAACATGCGGATGCCTTCTGACTAATTTTTGATTTATAGCATTAATAACATCCGCTATAGAAAACTCTTTTTTATTTTCATAAATGTCAGATAAAAACACGACCTGCAAGAGAAGGTCCCCGAGTTCTTCCATAATTTCCGTCTTATTATTAGAACTTATCGCTTCTACCACCTCATATGCTTCTTCTATTATATAAGGCTTCAGTGTTTCCTCGGTCTGCTTTCTGTCCCATGGACAGCCTTCTTCGGAACGCAACTTCCTCACGATTTCAATCAGGCTGTTAAGTTCTGCATATTTTTGTTTTTCGTTTTCCATAAAATTATACCGCCTTTACTATAACTCCCTCATTTCATAGCAGGCGGACTAACACCCCTTTTATCTAACCGAAATAAAACAGTTTAAATATAAGCGCCGTTATTAAAACGCCAATGACGCTTCCCGTTAAAACCTCTATTTTAGTATGAATGCCGCTGCTTATCCTGGATAATGCGATAAGAAACGCAAGTATAAAAGTAAGAAGCGAAACGACCGGATTCAATGTTAAAAGGGAAACCGTCAGCCATATGGAAAATGCGACGGCGGCATGCCCGCTCGGAAATCCTCCTCTAAGAGGAGTCCCCTTATTAAACATAGCCTTTATAATTATTATGCCGACAAAAACTATCGAGATAATTACTATCGAGATATCGGAACCCGCAGTTTTTAGCATATTCAAAAAATAGTATATCACATAATACAGATATTTTGAAAAAATTATATAGCCTACGACAAAAGAACCGAACGAGGACAGAAGAACGGCGCCTGCCGCTAAATTTTTAACGGCTGCTATTTCGGGCGAGTATTCTTTAGACAAGTAATCGGCAAGATATTCTATCGACGTATTCAAAGTTTCCGCAAAAAGAACAAAGAAAGCGGAAATAAATATAATAAGAATGTCTATTTTGGAGACTCTCAAAAAAAGCGCAAGAAAAATAGCGAGGAGAGCCACGGTAAAATGGATCCTCATATTTTTTTCGGTTTTTGTAGCTAATATTATGCCTTCTATAGCCGCGTTAAAAGATTCCAGCCGATTTTGCGGAACAGGTTTCATAATTCTTTATATAAAAAATTCTGCATATATTTCATTTCCTTATCGTAGCCGGGGTCGTCCAAATCCAGCTTATGCTCCTCGTCATGGGCATATCCGAAAAGATGGAGAATGCCGTGTATTATTAAGAGCGCAAGTTCCCTGCCTAATCCTTTTTTGCAATAATTCTTTCTATTTTTAGGATTTTCGTTTTCTTCTTGTCCATCTTGTCCTTCCTTTCCATCCGAATTGACCCAATCGTCTTTCTCCCAAAAATTACGGTATCTTATGAAATTTTTTTCTGCTGTTGAAGGCGCAATATAAATCTCTCCTATATAAAAAATATCTCCTACCTGTTCTTTTATTTCAAAAGACAGGACATCCGTCGCTTTATCTTGATTTCTGTAGAGCCTGTTTAATTTTTTGATATAGTTTTCCGAACAAAAAATTATATCTATTTCGTATGAACCGCAATAAAGCTTTTCTATCGAATTTTTAACGATATAACGGACTGACTTTTGATTTATTTTCAGCTTTCTTTGGGTATTCGTTATATTTATTACGGTTTTCATCCGATTCATGTTTATCGTCTTCCTCGACCGATTTGCCGGCATATGGTATCCTCTGGTGAAAAACGGAATTCAAAACTTTTACGAAAGCATCGCCTATGGAATGGAGGTCTTTCAGCGTCAGTTCGCATTCGTCGAGCTGTCCATCGCTGTAAATTCTATTTATAGTCTTCCTGACCATAAGTTCCAGTCTCGAAGGAGAAATATTTGTCATCGTTCTCGATATCGCCTCTACCGAGTCCGCCAGCATAATTATGCCTGCCTCCTTGGTTTGGGGTTTTTTTCCGCTGTATCTGAACGCGTCTTTGGACAAATGCCCGTCCTTATTTTCACTGAAAGCCTTTTCATAGAACGCTCCTATCATAGAGGTTCCGTGATGTTCGCCGATTATATTTTCTATTTTATCACCTAATTTATATTTTTTTGCAAGTTCCTGTCCGTCTTTTACATGAGACGCGATAATTAAACTGCTCATAGTTGGAGAAAGTTTGTCGTGCGGGTTTTCTGTATTCGATATATTTTCGATAAAATAATTAGGTTTGGTTATCTTTCCGATGTCGTGGTAGAGACTTGCGACTCTGGCTAAAAGCGGATTAGCTCCGACTGCCGAAGCTGCTGATTCCGCAAGGGTGGCCGCCATTATAGAATGCTGGTATGTTCCGGGTGCGACTACAGAAAATTGCTTTAAGAGCGGGTTGTTGGAGCTTGAAAGCTCAAGAAGTTTGAAATCGGTCGTAAAGTCGAATAATTTTTCGAATAAGGGTATAAGTCCTATAACCATTACAGAAGATATAACACCCGATAAAAATGCAAAAACTATACTGTAGATATTTTGTATATTTATCAGGTTGAGACTTATCAATGCAAATGCCAGAACCATAAAGCTGTTTAAAAATCCGGTTATAACTCCGGCTTTAGCGACGCGGCTCCATGAAGAAAAATCGAAGACTTCGTATGAAGCTATAAAACTGCCCGCAAATGTATATATCATAAAAAAGATAGAGTTTTTAAAAATTATAGAGGTCAGAATGGAAAAAAGAGCTATATAGACTACCGAGACCTCAGAATTTAACATTATTCTTATAAGCATAGGACCGAACGCAAAAGGAATTAAATAATAGATATCGTTCCTGTCTATAAAAGGAAAATATAAAGAAAGGGCTTTCGAGAAAATAATGCCGGTTTTAATAACCAAAATAGAAGATAATAAAACGGTTATAATAAAAACGATATTTTTAAAATCTATGGATGCCCTGAATTTTCTTATGTACCTGTACGGAAAGACATAAGACAGCGATAAAAGCATCGCAATGACGAAAAACAATCCTATAAGAGACGGTATATTATTTTTCAGCTTAAACTCGGCATCGTAAGTATTTAATTCAAGCGCTTTAGATTTAGTTATAAGTTCTCCGGCATTCACTAAAAGCATACCCTCGTTTACATGTATATAAATCGGTATGTTTTCTTTTTTAATATCCTCTATTTTTTTAAGAGTAAGATACTTCGAATATACTATATCCGGTTTTATCATCCGGTAAACCAATCCGTAAATATCGTTCTGCATATAAGACGGAAGGAAGCCGAGATATTTTTTAGTATAATAATAAGTAAAGCCTTTATTTTTTTTCAGAGTAAAAAATATTTGCGGGTAATTTACGGTTTTAAGCCTGTTTGTTATTACATTTTTAATTTCTATCTTTTTTCCGCTTGCGGGCGGTTTGGACAGCACCCCTTTTTTATAAATGCTGGAAACTATTTTTAAAATATAAGCCTCGATATTTTTATTGTAATTCAAATAGTAAAACTCGTTAAGAACCGGCTTGCTTAATTTAATTCCTAATTTAGCGGCGAAAATATTTTCGGATATATACATATTTTGCCTGTTCTTGGCATGGCTTTCTTTGTATGACCTTGCAAAAGCGAAAGCCCTCCTTATTTTTCTTGAAATGGTCGATTTTATCTCAGGATAATATAAATAAACATCGGGGCTGTTTTCGATTTTCTTTTTCAGGATTGCGTTAGTAGCTTTTACATTTATATACCTGAAACTCTTTTGGGCTATTATAGTTTTTGTCGCTATTTCACCGGCTTTATACTTATTTCTTATAAACTCCATCCCGTTGTAAAGCAAAAATGTTAAAAATATAGCCGATATTAAAAGCAGGACTAAAAGGGGTGAATAACGATTTTTAATTTCTAAAGTATTATTTTTTAGGAATTCGAGAAATTTCGTTCTTTTCATATGCCTTTATTATGTTTTGGACAAGTTTATGCCTCAATACATCCGTTCCGTTAAAATTTACGACTTCTATGCCGGCTATGCCGGTGAGGATTTTACCGGCGGTTATAAGTCCCGATTCTTTGTCATAAGGCAGGTCGGTTTGAGTTATATCGCCGTTTACGACAATCTTTGAACCCAAACCTATTCTGGTAAGCATCATTTTCATTTGTTCATTTGTGGCGTTTTGCGCTTCATCCAGAATTATAAAAGAGTTATTGAGCGTTCTCCCTCTCATAAATGCGATAGGCGCAACTTCTATAATATCCGTTTCTATAAGTTTTATTGCTTTTTCAAACTCGAGCATCTCATAAAGAGCATCATACAAAGGCCTTAAATAAGGATTAATCTTTTGCGAGATATCCCCCGGAAGAAAACCTAATTTCTCGCCGGCTTCGACTGCGGGGCGGGTTAATATTATCCTGTCGAACAGCTTTTTTTGAAATAAAGATATTGCGCATGCCATGGCAAGATATGTCTTGCCGGTTCCGGCAGGTCCCACGCCTATGACTATATCGTTTTTGTAGATTGCGTCGGTATATTTTTTTTGATTCGGGGTCCTTGGCATTATGACTTTTTTTCTCGGGGTTATCAGTATGGCGGGATAAATCTGCGCGCCGATATCGGATTTCGGTTTTTCAATTTTCAGCTTTGCCAATCTTATTAAATCGTTATCGGTAACAACTTTTCCGTTTTTATACAGATTTATCAGGTCGCGTATGAATCCAGCACAAACCGCAACATTGATGCTATTGCCCTTAACAAGCAATACATTGCCCCTAACGGATATATCTGTTTCAAATTCGTTTGCTATAATATCTCTTATATTTGTGGATGGATTGGAAAATTTATTAAAAAGTTCCAAATCTTCGAGCTCTATTTTTTCAATAAGTATTGTTTCTTTTTCGGCATCGCTCGATATTAAGCGGGATTTAGGCGCTTTCGCGTTTGTTTTAACCGCTCCTTTAATGTTCCGCATTTTGACTGCCGCGGCATATCCCGCTTTCTTTGTTTTATCAGTTATTCCCAAATTTTGTTTTTAATGACTCCTTTAATTATTTAATTATTTATCTGTTTTTTTGATTATAGCTATATTATAAAAAAAAGTCAAAAACGGTATATTTTTTTTATGCGTCTCTTTTCCAGTAAACTCTCAATAATAAATCCCTTTCCGAAAATGAATAATCTACTTCACCTTTATAGGCTCTTTCTATGTTTCTTCCGATTCTTTGGGCAAGGTCTTCGCTTGTAGTATATATTTTAATAATTTTTTCTTTTTCATTTTCTTCAATATTTTCTATTTTTTCCAAAGGATCTATATAGTCCGCTTTTTCTACGGTATTATTTATAAGATTTAAAATATCGCTTTTATGTTCGAATAAAAAATCGCCGCTTAACTCTACGACCCCGTTGTAAAATTTTGTTTTTATTTTTAAACATGCCGGGCAAATAGTATAATTTATATTTTCTTTCTTCTTTAAGACAGATTTATAAAGTTCCTCGTCTTTTACCCATCTTTTATTGTGATAAATATTATGGCAACTTTTGCATACCGACATGTCTTTATAGGACAGGCTGTTTTTATAGGCATCGGATTCATCGCTTGCCGCGTGTTTTTTTATATTCGTCGGATTCCATCTTTTCTCGTCAATCATTTCATTTGCCTCCTTAATCTCATTAGAATAATATATTTATGTTTTATTCCTATTCAGATTATACCACATTAAAGATTCTTTTTTACCAGAATAGGGAATCAAATCATCTTTAAAATTAATGCCGATAATATATTGAAAAGAGCCGCCTTAAATGGCATAATATAAAAAGTTATGCGACTAAAAACAAGATATGTTTTAATTATAATTGCATTTATTTCCATATTTATTTTGGCTGCCGCAGGCTTTATGAAATTTCTGACTTCCGATGCCAAAACATCCGCTTTATTGAATAAACCAGCGGATGTATTGCCGGAATTAGCGCATCATAATTTGCATCATAATTTGCCAAAACCTTTAAACGTTCCTATCTGCAAGGGTAAAACTGTATTTGCCTGTACCGTTAAATATCTGCAATACCTGCGATATCTTCCGGTTTCATATGCCGGTCCGGATAAATACAAATTCTCGTTTCCCGTTCCCGATATTTTACAAAGGGTTGCGGATTCATATGAATGGAATCCTCAAAATCCGTTTGTTCTGGGGGCGGCGGCGCAATATCTGAAAGAATCCGGTAAGATTCGCGACGGAGAATATGCAAGACCTCAAATAGGCGCGGCGCTTCTGTCGGAACTTAAAAAAAGCGCGTTAAAAGGAGAATTCGACCAGCATCCGTGGAAATGGGTTCTTGTCAGACAGGCTGAAAAAAACGAAACGGTTGCATTATACGAAAACGGAAAGGAAATATTTTCTTCGCCTGCGAATACAGGCGAATTTGAAACCACCCCCGACGGAACATGGTATGTTTTCCTTCGTTTTCAAGATACCGCAATGAGCGGGTTGTCGCCGAAAAGAATTTCTATGAAAACTTACGAAACTTTAAAAAAGAAACATCCGGGTATGGTCGGCTGTCTTGATGGACATCCGATAAAATGGGTTGCCTACAAAGATTCCGGCATTAAATACGTTGATTACTTCAACAAAAGCATAGCCCTGCATTATATGCTCCGCACTAATTACGGATTTCCGCAATCCGCCGGCTGTATCGAAATGCCGAAGCAAAACGCCAGATTTTTATATAAAAAAATAAACTACGGAACTATAGTTACTGTTATAGGTTCTACAGGAAAACCCGTAACAAAAAAACATAAAAACGTCGCCGAAACAGCCTCATCCGGCAAATACTGCACCGAAAAAAAAATAATCAATCCGTGATTAGGGTCACTGCCGCTTCTTCATAATAACGCTTTTTAAAATACTTGCGGAATCGTTTTTTAAAGCAAACGAAGCAAATATATATACAATTACGCCTGTTGCGAGAGAAACCGAAACAACGGATAGAGGACCGTAATTCAGCCTGCCGAAAACGGCTATTAAAAATTCTACCGTTAACCCCATAATAAGACTTGCGGTTATTGTCTTGGCAAAAGATTTAAAAAAAACTACTCCAAGCCCTATCCTTTTTTTCAGATGAAGCTTTCTTAAAAGATACAGGTAATTAAAAATCAGAGAAATGCTTGAAGCTAAAGCCAGCCCGTAAACGCCCATAACCCTCATAAGCAGGACGGCAAATACAATATTTATGAACAGCGAAATTATAGCCGCTTTTACAGGAGTTTTAGTATCTTTCATTGAATAAAAAACCGGAACCACTGTTTTTAAAAGCGCGGACGCCCACAAGCCGACGATAAAAAATAAAAGAACTCCCGCGGTTTTTTGAGCATCCGCCGCATTAAATATTCCGTGCATATATATTAATCTTACGAGACTGCTTCTTAAAAGGATTAATCCTACGCTTGAAGGAATTATTATAAAAAACATAAGTGAAGAAGCAAAATTAAACGCTCCGTCAACTTCCTTAACGTCATTTTTTGCAAACGAAGCGGAAAGAGCCGGAAAAATAGCCGTCTGCATCGCAATCGCAAAAACGCCGAGGGGAAACTGGTAAAGCCTGTCGCCGTAATAAAGATAAGAAATGCTTCCCAAGGGCAAAAAAGACGCAAGCAGAGTATCAAAAACCAGATTGAGCTGAATTACAGCCATCCCGACTAAGGAAGGCGTCAGCAGTTTAAAAACCGACTTTACGCCGCTGTTTCTAAAATTAAATTTGAAGCCGAGACTGATTTTCTTTTTTTTAATGTAATAAATCTGAGATAAAAGCTGCAATATGCCGCCGAGCATAACGCCGACCGCAAGAGCGTAAATGCCCGGATGGAAAAACGGTCTTAAAAAAACAGCAGAAATTATTAATAAAACATTTAATATTATGGGATACATCGCTCCGGGCGCATAAGAGCCGTGGACGTTTAAAACACCTGATAAAAATGCCGCCAGTCCGATTAAAAATATATATGGAAACATAATTTTAGTCAAAAACACCGTGAGATGCAGTTCTAATGGCTTATCGAGAAACCCCGGGGCGGTTATAGCGACAAATATAAAGGAAAATAAAAATCCTATCAAAGAAAGGAATAAAAGGATAAAAAATAATGCGGTAAAAACGGTTTTAAAGAGGTCTTCAGAATCGGCGCCTCTCTTTTTAGCTAAACTATCCGAGTAAACAGGAATAAACGATGCAGATATTCCTCCCTCGCCGAACAGCCTTCTGAATAAGTTAGGTATCCTGAAAGCCACGAAGAACGCGTCCGTAGCCATACCGGCGCCGAAAAAATAAGCTATGCAGACGTCTCTTAACAAGCCTAAAATTCTGCTTATCAGCGTGAAAAACGAAACGACCGATAAATTTCTGACTATTTCATGATTTTTTGCTTGTGAAGGCATCTGCCCCGTTTTAAAGATATTTTTGTATAAGGATTTCCGCAATCTGCACGGCGTTAAGCGCGGCTCCCTTCCTTACGTTGTCGGCAACAATCCACATATTCAAGCCGTTCTGAACGGAAAAATCCTTTCTTATTCTGCCTACAAAAACCTCGTCTTTGCCGGCGGTCTGGGTCTGATACGGATACCTTTCGTCCGGATTATCGCTTGATATTTCGTCTATGAGCTTAACGCCGCCTGTTTCCGACAGCAGTTTCTTAATGTCTTTAATATCGAAACCTTTTTCGGTTTCAATATTGACAGATTCTCCGTGGGAGAAAAATACGGGGACCCGCACAGTGGTAGCAGATACGCCTATATTTTTATCGTGCATTATTTTTTGCGTTTCTTTTAGCATCTTAATTTCTTCTTTGGTATATCCATCGTCGCTAAAAACATCGATTTGCGGAATACAGTTAAAAGCTATCTGCACCGGGAATTTTTCGGGATATATGTCGCCTTTTGCATTAATAATTCCGGTGGTCTGATAAAACAGCTCATCCATAGCTTTTTTGCCTGCTCCGGACGTGGACTGATAAGTCGATACGACAATCCTTTTTATCTTGTATCTGTCGTGAATAGGTTTAAGCGGAACGACCATTTGAATTGTCGAACAATTCGGATTGGCTATTATATTTCTTTTAGAGTAATATTTTATATCTTCAGGATTGACTTCGGGAACTACTAACGGAACGTCTTCGTCCATCCTAAAATAAGAGGTATTATCTATAACTATCGCTCCTTCTTTTGCGGCAATAGGCGAAAACTTTGCGCTTACGGAACCTCCCGGGCTTGATAAAACTATATCTATACTCTTTTTCTTAAATGAGTCTTCTTTTAAAGCATCGACTATGTAATCTTCCCCTTTAAATTTTATGGTTTCGCCGAGAGAATTTTCGGAAGCAAACAGATAAAGTTCTCCGACCGGAAATTTTCTCTGTTCGAGTATTTCTAAGAATTCCCTGCCGACAAGACCGGTAGCTCCGGTAATAGCTACGTTATATTTTTCTTTTTTCATATTATATTTTTATATTTATTTTTTTAATTCGTCTATTACGGCTTTGCCCATTTCTTTGGTACCAACGAGTTTAGTCCCTGCGGCGTTTGAATAAATATCGGCTGTCCTGTATCCGTTTTTAATTACTTTTTCTACGGCATTTTCTATTTTTTCGGCGAGATTGTCCATGTCGAAACTATAGCGAAGCATCATTGCTACAGACAAAATTGCCGCAATAGGATTAGCCTTATTTTGACCGGCAATATCCGGCGCGCTTCCGTGAATAGGTTCATACATACCCTTTTTTCCGTTAAGGCTTGCGGACGGAAGCATTCCTATGGAACCTGCAACCATTGAAGATTCGTCGCTGAGTATATCCCCGAACATATTGGTGGTTACGATAACGTCGAAAGATTTAGGCTGTCTTATCAACTGCATAGAGCAGTTATCGACGTACATATTGCTAAGTTCAACGTCGGGATATTCTTTGCCCACTTCGGCAACAACATTTCTCCATAATTCCGTGCATTCAAGGACATTGGCTTTATCGACGGACAAGACTTTTTTTCTTCTTTTTCTTGCTGTCTCAAAGGCTATTTTAGCGATTCTTTCTATCTCTTTAGTGGTATAAACTAAAGTGTTTACGCCTTTTTTCTGTCCGTCTTCGAGGTCAAAAACGCCTCTCGGCTGACCGAAGTATATTCCGCCGGTCAGTTCCCTGACTATCATCATATCGGTTCCCTGAACAACTTCTTTTTTCAGTGGCGAAGCGTCTATAAGCTCGTCATAAATCTTTGCCGGTCTTAAATTAGCGTATAAACCAAGGTCGTATCTTAATGTTAAAAGGGCTTTTTCCGGTCTTAGTTCTATAGGGAGAGATTCCCATTTATGTCCGCCTACCGCGCCGAAAATAACAGCGTCCGCTTCTTTTGCCAGTTTAAGGGTCTTTTCCGTTATCGGTTTTTTATATTCATCGTATGAAGCTCCTCCGACAAGACCTTCTTCTATTTCGTATCGAATTGAATTAGAATCGAATAAAAATTTTAATACGTTTACCGCCTCGCCTGCAACTTCCGTTCCTATCCCGTCCCCGGCAAAAAGAGCTAATTTTATCATAATTTATTTTTTACCCTCCTTAATCTTTTTCTTGGCATACGCAATCAAACCGCCGGCATTAACGAGTTCCGACATAAACTTGGGAATCGGCTTTGCTTTTATGACGGTATTTTTAGTTTTGTTTTTAATTTCGCCGGTATCTGTATCGACCTCGATAATATCTCCGCCGTCAATGCCGTCCGTATCGGCTTCCAGAATAAACAGTCCTATATTAAAAGAATTTCTGTAAAAAATCCTTGCAAAACTCTTTGCTATTACAACCGGAACTCCGCTTGCCTTGATTGCTATCGGAGCATGCTCTCTTGAAGAGCCGCACCCGAAATTATTTCCGGCAACTATAATATCTCCTTTTGATACGCTTGACGAAAACGACGCATCGGCGTCTTCCATACAATGCTTTCTTAGATTTTCCTCGCTTGAATCGTTTAAGTATCTTGCCGGTATAATAGCGTCCGTATCTATATTGTCCCCGAATTTAAATACTTTTCCGCTGAATATCATAAATAATGGCTCCTTTATAAATATTAAAACATTTTTGTAATTAAGATACCTCGTCCGGGCTTGCAATTTTGCCCAGTATTGCGGAAGCCGCACAGACTGCCGGATTAGCAAGGTAAACTTCGCTCGCTACGTCTCCCATCCTTCCCTTAAAGTTCCTGTTTGTAGAAGAAATCGACCTTTCGCCGTCAGCCAGTATTCCCATATATCCGCCTAAGCATGGTCCGCAGGTAGGAGTGCTTACTACCGCCCCGGCATCCATAAATATATCTATCAATCCTTCTTTCTCCGCCATTCTGTATATATCCGGAGTAGCAGGGATAACAATAAGTCTGGTATATTTTGCTATCTTCTTGCCTTTCAGAATTTGAGCCGCAATCCTTAAATCTTCTATCCTGCCGTTTGTGCATGAACCGATAACCGACTGGTCTATCTTAATATTTTTTGCCGAAGCCTCGTCTATATCTACGGTATTTTCCGGAAGATGCGGAAATGCTACCTGTTGATTAATAGATTCTGCGTCAAATTTTAACACTTTTGCATATTCGGCGCCTTCGTCGCTTTTATAAAATATATAATCTCTTTTAGCCCTGCCCTTAACATAATCCTCGGTAATTTCATCCGGTTCGAATATCCCGCTTTTTGCTCCGGCTTCTATAGCCATATTGGAGATGGTAAGCCTGTCCGCCATTGACAGATGCTTAAAAGCGCTTCCGGCAAATTCTAATGCCATATAGTTTGCCCCTTCTACGCCTATTTTTCCGATAAGATATAAAACAAGGTCTTTGCCGGATACCCATTTTTTCGGTTTGCCTTCAAAAATAACTTTGATAGATTTCGGAACTTTAAGCCACAATTCTCCAAATGCCATAGCATAAGCTAAATCGGTGGAACCTACCCCGGTTGCAAATGCTCCTAAAGCTCCGTATGTGCAGGTATGAGAATCCGCGCCTATTACAAGGTCGCCCGGAAGCACTATACCCTTTTCGGGCAGAAGAGCATGCTCGACGCCCGCCTCTCCGCATTCGAAATAATTTTCTATATCATGTTTTTTTGCAAACTCCCTCATCATCTTTGCCTGTTTTGCGCTTAAAATATCTTTGTTCGGAACAAAGTGGTCGGGAACCAAAGCAATTTTTTTTCTGTCGAAAACTCCGGTTACTCCTATAGCTTCAAACTCTTTTATGGCTATAGGGGCTGTAATATCGTTGCCGAGAGCAATATCGACTCTGGCATTTACTATATCGCCCGGAACTACAGTTTCGTTATCGGTATGACTTTGAATTATTTTTTCCGTAATAGTTAAAGGTCTTCCCATTTTATCCCCTTTTTATTTTCTTTTATTTTATGCTTTTATTTATTTATAGGTTTTTATAGGTTTTTATAGGTTTTTGCGGATTTCAAGATGCTTGCATCTCCAACTCGCATGGCCGTCCGCTTTTATTTTTATTATGAACATACAGCTTGTTTAAGGCATTGACATAAGCCTTGGCGCTTGCCACCACAATATCGGTATGAGCGCTTCTTCCTGTTATGCTTGTTTTCCGGTCGGCATCTTCTATGGTAACAGAAACATCCCCCTGCGCCTCGGTCGTTCCTCTTATGGATTTAACTTCGTAAGCTACAACCTTAGCTCCTGAATTAACAATTTTTTCTATGGCATTTATTGCCGCATCTACGGGACCGTTTCCGCAGGAAGAGTTATGCTTTAATTCACCGTCAACCATCAATTTTACCATTGAAAGAGGCGAAACGGTATCGCCGCAAACTACGTTTACGTATTTTAGCTCATATTTTTCGAGATGGTGCGATTTCGCGACGAGAGAATCTATATCTTCGTCGTAAATATCTTTTTTTCTATCAGCCAACGCTTTAAATTTGACAAACGCGGCTTCTATTTCTTCGTCTTTTAATAAATAGCCTAAAGAAGCGAGTTTTTCTTTAAAAGCATGCTTGCCGGAATGTTTGCCGAGCACCAATTCGTTGGGCTGTCTTCCTACCCGTTCCGGAGTCATAATTTCATATGTGGTTTTTTCTTTTAATACGCCGTCCTGATGAATACCCGCTTCGTGAGCAAAAGCATTTTTACCTACTATCGCCTTATTAGGCTGAACCGATACTCCGGTAATATGGGTCAAAAGCTGGGAAGACCTGTATATTTCGGTCGTATTTACTCCCGTAACAGCATTATATATATCTTTTCTGACGTCTAAAGCCATTACTATCTCTTCAAGCGCTGCATTTCCTGCCCTTTCTCCTATGCCGTTAATAGTGCATTCAACCTGATTTGCGCCGGCTGAAATTGCCGATAAAGAATTTGCCGTGGCAAGCCCTAAATCGTTATGGCAATGAACGCTCAAGATAACATTATCTATTCCTTTAACTTTTTCCCTAATGCTTTTTATAAAATTAAAGAACTCGAAGGGCGTTGCGTATCCGACAGTATCGGGAATATTTACGGTAGTTGCGCCTGATTCTATTACCCCTTCTATAACTCTGCATAAAAAATTCAAATCTGACCTTGATGCGTCTTCTGCGGAAAACTCGATATTTTCGGTAAACGATTTGGCGTATTTAACCATATTGACAGCTTTTTCATACAGCTCGTCCCTGGTCATTTTAAGCTTATACTTAAGATGAACATCTGATGTGGCTATAAATGTGTGAATAACCGGTTTTTCTGCATATTTAACAGCCGAATATGCCCTGTATATATCTTTTTCGTTTGCCCTTGCAAGTCCGGCTATCTCAGGTCCTTTTATCTCCATGGCTATCGCCTTTACGGCTTCAAAGTCGCCTTCGGAAGCAATGGGAAAGCCGGCTTCTATTACATCTACCCCAAGGCGGCAAAGCTGACGCGCAAGGTTTAATTTTTCTTCTATGTTCATGCTTGCCCCGGGAGACTGCTCACCGTCTCTCAGAGTAGTATCGAATATTTTAATTTTTTTTAATTGATTATCTCCCACAACTCCTCCGAAACACTGCCTATCTAATTTCTTTATTCTTTTTTATCTTAACATTAACGAGATAAAAATACAATAGCGGCGAGATAAAAGAATACAGCAGAAACACGACAAAAAGAGATTCAACGGGTTTAATTATAATGATAATCAGAATTAATAGAAGCAGAACCAGAGACTCAAACGCCCTGCGTTTAAAAACGGAAAAATCTTTCATTGCAAAATAGCCTATATTGCTTATCATTAACAGTCCTGCGGCAACAGTCAAAATAAGCATTATTTCGCTTATTAAGGCGGGTTTCAAAGAAAATTCCGTCATAAAGAAAAGAAACGAAACAAGCGTTCCTGCGGCGGCGGGGGAAGGCAGCCCCATAAATTTATTATATTCTACCGAATTTCGCTGAACATTAAATCTGGCAAGCCTGAGCGCCGCTCCAAGGAGATAGACGAAAACTGCCGCCCATCCAGCCCTGCCGTAGCCCATAAGAAACCATTTAAATACCAATACGGACGGAGCGGCTCCAAAGGCTATAAGGTCGGAAAGAGAATCGTATTCGATGCCGAATTTAGAGCTGGTATTTGTGAGCCTTGCAACTTTTCCGTCTATACCGTCGAAAAAAATAGAAGCTATTATAAGCCAGCCGGCAATCCAATATTTTCCCTCTATAGAGTTGATAATAGAATAGAACCCCGATAGAAGCGAAAGGCTGGTTATTAAATTAGGCAAAAGAAATACGCCTTTTGTCATGCTGTTCTTATAAATATTATTGGCAGTTAAGGCGTCTTTTAAGGGCAGATACGGTTTTTTATTTTTATTTAACTTTATCATTAATTAATTATAAGATAGTTGAAATATTTTATTATAAATACCCCGTCATTTTTGCCTTACAGGCAAAAATGCCACCCCTTTTAAAAAAGGGGAATTTAAAAACAAATACTCCGTCTTTTCCTGCATATACAGCAG
>Ga0207433_10004056_pt1 | contig 27292 bp, 24 predicted proteins | sample YelNatPaOPGAMG01_FD_187559 | JGI IMG/M metagenome (GOLD analysis project Ga0207433, IMG submission 187559) | Hot spring thermophilic microbial communities from Obsidian Pool, Yellowstone National Park, USA - OP-RAMG-01 (SPAdes) (version 3) | ecosystem: Environmental > Aquatic > Thermal springs... | reverse complement strand
GATGAAGGCGTGCTTAATCTACCACCAATAAGGCTTGAAAGCTTACTTGAGACATGCTATAAAGAAAAAGACAAGAGTGGATACGATGTACCTATATCAGTCCTCATTGTGCGAATTTTACCTTGACACTACTCAATAGATATGCTACACTTATAAACAAAATAAGGAGAAAATGGTTGGTAAAACTGTTTTTTAATGTATGAAGTCTATCAAACTGATAATCCCAATTGCCATTCTATTAATAATACTCCCTATTAATAATAAAAATTTATTTGCTGATATGATGGATGAGGATGCAGAATCGTATCGCATTAAAGGTTATGAGGCACAGGAAAAGGGAGATGTGGATGCTGCTATGGTATGGTACCAAAAGGCGATAGCATTAGATCCAAACTATGCTGCGCCACATAATGATTTAGGGATTATCTACGAAGTAAAGGGATGGCTTGATAGAGCAGAGTCAGAATATCAGAAGGCATTGGCAATAGACCCGAATTATACTAAGGCCCATACAAATCTTGCGTTATTATATGAAAGAAAAGGGGAATTGGAAAAGGCTGCATATCACTGGATGAGAAGATATAAATTAGGGCAACCTAATGACCCATGGACCTATGAGGCCAGAGAAAGACTTGAAAAATTGGGCCTGTTAGACTTAAAAGAAGAGCAGGAGAGAACGTCCCCACTCGCTGTGAAGGAAAGGGGTGAGCAAACCAAGTCAAGACTAAAACCGGAAAAGAAACGCGAGGTCAGAAAGGGCTTAGAGAAGGACACAAATAAAGGCTGGACAAAGATAGATTTTAGCAGGACTGCAAAGGAGCCAAAGATAGAAGATGAACTTCAGGCATCTCTCAGATTGGCTGAAGAGAGACTCAGGGAAGAAAGGATGAAGGTTGGCAAGGTAGATTCTGAGAAATCTTTAAAATTAGAAACTTCTCTAAGCCAGCCAAGGCCTTATCCTCAAGAAGAAAAAAGCCTTGGCCAGAGCGCAAAGATGTATTATTCAAAGGCGCAGGATTATTATAATAAAGGCGAATATGTCAAGGCACTGGATGAATTGAGAAAGGCAAAGCAGGATTATCCAGGAGATAAAAATATATTGGCATTAGAGGATACAATAAAAAACAGAATGAAGGAGAAGAGGATAACAGACCATTATAACGAAGGTATTAACCGTTATCGCCAGAGAGATTATTCAGGTGCAAGGAAAGAATTTGAAGCGATACTCAGTATTTTACCAGAATAGCAGTTCTATTTGGCCTACGAAAAATCAATATATAAGTTTACGCTTTTGTGACACACACAAAATGTAAACTTATGGCAGCCAGATTGTTTGAGAAAGTTCTGGAACCCTTCCATTTTAATAGTAATCCATGAAGTTAGACATAGATTAAATCAATGAGAAAAAAAAGACTTTTTTTGATAGATGGTAATTCATTTTGCTACAGGGCATATTATGCTATAAAAGACCTTAAGAATTCAAAGGGATTTCCTACCAATGCCATCTATGGTTTTATACTTATGTTGCGCAAACTCCTTGAAGAAGAAGATCCGGATTATCTGGCGATTGCCTTTGACCTAAAAGGGCCTACATTTAGACACAATATATTCACAGATTATAAAATCCAGAGAAAACCGATGCCCGATGATCTTGTCTTACAACTTGAATGGATAAAAAAGATTATTATGGCTTACAATATACCGATCTTTGAAAAAGAGGGATATGAGGCAGATGATATACTTGCTACCCTTGCCAGACAGATCTCTAGGACCACAAAAGAGATAGAGATCTATATAGTTACGAGCGATAAAGATGCCTTGCAATTAGTCGACAAGACTATAAAGGTATATAGTGTCCATAAAGACAATGTCATATATGACATTGATATGGTAAAGAAGAGATTTTTGGGTCTTGGGCCTGAACATATTGCAGACCTGATGGCGCTTATGGGAGATACAAGTGACAATATTCCAGGTGTGCGCGGTATTGGAGAGAAGACAGCCATTGAGTTGATAAAGGAATTCAATGATATAGATAATCTATATAAAAATTTGAAAAGCATAAAAACTGAATCGAAAAGAAAACTTCTTGCGGATGGCGAACATTCCGCCAGGATCTCTAAGGAATTGGCAATTGTAGATACATCGGTCCCTTTAGATATCGATATAGAAAGATTGAGCGTCAAACAGCCGTCGTCGGAAATTCTATTGGAGATATTTAAAGAACTTGAATTTAGAAATCTAGCAAGAGAGGTGGCGCCTGCTGATTCTGCAATATGTAAAGAGGCAGATTACCAAATTATTACCAAGGATAAATTAGACGGTTTTTTAAAAGATCTCTCTAGACAACGCCAATTTACCTTTGATTGTAAGACGAGCGATAGAGACCTTTTTAAGCCAGAGATGCAGGGTGTATCTTTTTGTTGGCAGAAAGGTCGGGCATATTACGTTCCAATCACAGACTATGCGTTAAAAAAAATGAAACCAATATTTGAAGATGAGACAATAAAAAAGATAGGTCATAATATAAAATATGGAAAACTAATCCTTTATAGAAACAATATAGAGTTGAAAGGGATCCATTTTGACACTATGGTTGCGTCCTATATACTAAATCCTTCGAGATCAAGCCATAACCTTGAGGACCTGGCACTAGAGTATCTTGGCCATAAGATGAAGTCGATAGATGAGTCTTCTAATGCGTTGAAAAATCCGGCTACAATGGATGGGCTTGATATAGAAATGTATTCTCGATATTCATGCGAGATTAGCGATGTTATATTCAGATTGAAAGAGATATTTGAAAAGTCGCTTTTTGAAAAGGAGATGGATAGATTATTTTGGGATATAGAGATCTCATTAATAGATGTACTGTTCGAGATGGAAAAAAACGGCGTAAAAATAGACCTTAAACTTTTAGAAAATTTATCAAGGGATATAGAGAGGGAACTTGCAAAAATCGTTGATGATATCTATCGCATGGCAGGGGGGGAATTTAACATAAATTCGCCGAAACAATTAAGCGATGTCTTGTTTAATAGACTTAAACTACCAGCGATAAAAAAGACAAAGACGGGCTTCTCTACAGATGTGGAGGTGCTTGAGAGATTGGCACTGGTGCATCCATTGCCGAGGGAATTATTAAGGTATAGGGAATTGACTAAATTGAAATCTACATATATAGATACATTGCCACAACTAATCGATCCAGATACACACAGGGTTCACACCTCATTCAACCAGACAGTTACTGCTACAGGGAGACTATCGTCTTCAAATCCGAATCTCCAGAATATACCGGTCAAGACAGAACAGGGCCGGCTTATACGAAAGGCATTTATAGGTGAGGATAGACATTTTATATTATCTGCGGATTATTCTCAGATAGAATTGAGGATACTTGCACATCTTTCAGGCGATGAGGAATTGATAGGTGCATTTGAAAAAGGTAAAGATGTGCATGTCCATACAGCATCTTTGATATTTGGCGTAGATGAGAAAGACGTAACCCCTGAAATGAGGTCAACTGCAAAGACAGTTAATTTTGGGATAATCTACGGGATGAGTGCCTATGGATTGTCAAAAGGGCTTTTGATAGACCCTCAAAGCAGCCAGAGATTTATAGATGCCTATTTTGAGAGATACCCTCGTGTAAAACTCTATATGGAAGAAAAGGTAGAAGAGGCAAGGCAGACCGGCTATGTCACCACGCTTTTTAATAGAAGGAGGTATATACCTGAGATAAACTCAGGCAGTTTAAAAGAACAGCAACAGGCAGAGCGGATTGCGATAAATACACCTGTGCAGGGTTCTGCAGCAGACCTTATCAAGATAGCAATGATAGACATATATCGAGAGATAAAGGCAAAGAAACTTTCTTCGAAGATGATACTTCAGATACACGACGAGTTGGTTTTTGAGGTGCTAGAGGAAGAACTAATGGTTTTAGCAAAGATAGTGCGTGATAAGATGGAGGGCGCTGTAAAATTGCGAGTGCCTGTGAAGGTTAGTATAAGATATGGAAAGAATTGGCTGGAGATAGAAGAGCTTTAGTCCTGTCCCTGCTAGTGATGAAACCCTAAAGGGTTAATTCCCCATAAGTGTTGGAGTAGCAGCCGACTTGTCCACCGAACTTATAAGTATAAAACTGTTTAAACGAAGGTGGAGAGGCTGCGATAAAATGTAAAATAGGTAGATTAAAATGGCGCACCCTTTCGGGTGCTACTCCAATATCACGAGGGAACCCAGCCTTTAGGCTGTTCTCTTTGCGCAGTCATGAAACTCTAAGTTTGGATTGTGGGCCGATATAAAGGAACCATGTTGATAGGCATAACAGGAAATTTTGGAAGTGGCAAGACCACTATTGCCAGGATGTTTAAAAAAAAGGGCGCATATATTATCGATGCAGATAGTATATGTCATTCACTAATCCAGCCTTCAAAACCAGCATATAAAAAGATACTCAGGGACTTTGGCAAGGCCATTTTAAAAAAGGATAATAGCATAGATAGGAAGAAACTTGCAAAGATAGTCTTTGAGGATGAAAAGAAACTAAAGACCCTTAATAGGTTGCTACACCCTTATGTCATAAAAGAGATAGATAGGTTGATTAGATTGAACAGGGATAAGAGAATCATAATTGTGGATGCCCCACTTTTGATAGAGTCAGGACTTCATAAAAAGATGGATAAGATTATTGTGGTAAAAAATAGATTGGCAGTGCAGGTCTCTCGATTAAAAAAGGCGATGGGGTTGACCAAGATAGAGATATTGAAGAGGCTCAGGTGGCAGATGCCTTTTGAAAAAAAGGCAGGTCTTGCCGATTTTATTATAGATAATAGTCATTCCAAAAACAAAACCTTTGTACAGGTCCAGAGGATCTGGAAACAATTAGTGAGGTGAAATATGCAGATACAAGAAAAACTGGATATTGAAAAATTAAAATCCCTTAAGATGTCAGAACTAAACAAACTTGCCTATAGCATGAATATAAGCGATGTGAGCAATCTAAAGAAGGAGGAACTTATATTCAAAATACTTCAGGCGCAGACAGAGAGGGATGGTCTTATATTTGGAGAGGGTGTTCTGGAGATATTGCCGGATGGCTTCGGATTTTTACGTTCTCCAAATTATAACTACCTTCCGTGCCCCGATGATATCTATGTCTCACCTTCACAGATTAAAAAATTTGGTATGCGCACAGGAGATACTGTAAGTGGTCAGATAAGGCCTCCAAAAGAGGGCGAGAAATATTTCGCCCTTTTGAAAGTAGAGGCGATAAATTATGCAAGCCCAGAGGCAGCTAAGGATGTAATATCTTTTGATAACCTTACACCCATCTACCCTAATAAAAGATTTATACTTGAGACAACCCCGGAGGAATTGAGCATGCGCGTGATGGACCTCTTGACGCCCATAGGAAAGGGCCAGAGGGGAATGATAGTTGCTCCTCCGTATAGTGGCAAGACCATTATCCTGCAGAAGATAGCCAATAGCATCACTAAAAATTCGCCTGAGGCCATTATAATAGTCTTGCTCATTGATGAAAGACCAGAAGAGGTAACAGATATGCAACGGTCTGTAAAGGGAGAGGTTATAAGTTCTACCTTTGATGAACCTGCAGAACGTCATGTGCAGGTTGCAGAGATGGTCCTAGAAAAGGCAAAACGACTCGTCGAATATAAAAAAGATGTTGTGATACTTCTTGATAGTATAACTCGGCTCGCAAGGGCATACAATGCAGTGGTCCCCCATTCGGGGAAGATACTTTCCGGAGGTGTGGATTCAAATGCCCTCCACAAACCAAAAAGGTTTTTTGGCGCAGCCAGAAATATAGAAGAAGGTGGAAGTCTAACCATTATAGCAACAGCCCTTATAGATACAGGAAGCAGAATGGACGAGGTTATATTTGAAGAGTTTAAGGGTACAGGAAATATGGAATTGCAACTCGACAGGAATCTATTTCAGAGAAGAATTTATCCTGCTATAGATATAAAGAGGTCAAATACAAGAAAGGAAGAACTTCTTTTAAGTGAGAAAGAATTGCAGAGGGTATGGATCTTGAGAAAGGTCTTAAACGAGTTAAATAGCGTAGAGGCGATGGAACTTTTGCTTGAAAAACTAAGCAAGACAAAGTCTAATGCAGAATTTTTGGAAAATATGAATCAATAGTATATACCCTCCCCTTAGAAGAGGGGTAAGGGCGATAAACACAGGAGGGAATATGAAAGCAGGTATTCATCCAGAATATAAGGAGGCAACAATAATATGTGCATGTGGAGAGGTTATACATACACGCTCTACAAAACAAAATATACGCGTGGAGATATGTTCGAAGTGCCATCCATTTTTTACAGGAAAACAAAAGTTTGTGGACTCCGCAGGTCGTGTGGATAAGTTTTTGAAAAAATATAAAAAGGCCTCTTGACTCCAACTTGAGTCCAAAAGGATTGAATATGCCTGAGACATTTATGTTAGACAAGGTGGAGATGTTGCTGAGACGATATGAAGAGATACATCGTCTTATGGCAGAGGAAGAGGTCGTCTCTAATAAAGATAGGTATCAGAAACTTGCAAAGGAACTTTCGTCTATTGAAGATGCAGTAGATATATGTAAGGCGTATAAAAAACTTATTACTGAAATAGACGACCTAAAGAGATTATCAAAAGAAGAGACGCATACAGAACTTGTAAAGATGGCAGAGGAGGAGATTCCTAACCTGCAGAAAAAGTTAAAGGTCCTTGAGCAACAGCTGGAGGATTTCTTTTTGGGAGAAGACCCTGATAGTGATAGAGATGTGATAATGGAGATAAGGGCTGGGACAGGTGGCGCTGAGGCCTCACTGTTTGCAGGGGATCTATTCAGGATGTATTCTAAATATGCAGCAAGTCAGGGCTGGAAGGTAGAGATAATAGATAGCCACCCGGCAGAGGTCGGAGGGTTTAAAGAAATAATATTTGCAATCAAGGGAAAATCTGTGTATAAAAAGTTGAAATATGAAAAGGGTGTGCATAGGGTCCAGAGGGTGCCTGTGACAGAGGCATCAGGTAGGATACATACATCTACTGTAACAGTTGCTGTGTTGATAGAGCCAGAAGAACTGGACCTACAGATTAATCCTATGGATTTGAGGATAGATGTATTTAGGGCTTCAGGTGCTGGCGGACAAAATGTTAATAAGGTAGAATCAGCAGTTCGCATTACCCATATACCCACTGGCATTGTTGTAAGTTGCCAGGATGAACGTTCGCAAGCAAAAAATAAGGAAAAGGCAATGAGGATTTTAAAGGCCAGGCTTTTGGATGTGATAAGAAGGGAGCAGGAACAAAAGATAGCCAGGGAAAGAAGGGCGCAGGTTGGGACAGGCGAGCGCAGCGAGAAGATACGTACCTATAACTTTCCTGATAGACGTGTGACTGACCACAGGATTGGTTTTACTACTCATAAACTAGATAGGGTAATGGAAGGCGAGATAGATGAGATTATCTCAGCACTTCTTGAGGAGGAGAAAAAATTAAGACTTAGAATTCCCAATACGCGGGAACCCAGCCTTTAGCCATGTCCATACGCGTGATGAAACCTTTAGTTAGACCATTTTGCTAAAAAAGAGGTCGGGCTAAAGGGTTAATTCCCTATTATTTGCAGAAACCTGGCCTTTTGATTATGGGATAGCATTTGGCAAAAGCCAGGAATTGGCAAGGTTGATAGAGGATATAATGACATCCACTAAAACAAAAGATATTTTTTATTTGCTTAATAAATATAACGGGCTTATTACAATAAGAGATAAAGAGGAGATCTTGTCGCATATATTTAAATGTCAGCGAGAAGACTTTTATATAGAGAATATTATGATAGACACAGAGACAGAGGCCCTCTATGATTCTTTTGTTTTAAGACGTTTGCAAGGCGAACCACTACAATATATTGTTGGCAAAACTGAATTTATGGGTATGGATTTTTCTGTGAAAAAAGGTGTCTTTATTCCAAGACCTGAGACAGAACTTTTGGTTTATCAGGCCGTTGCAGTCATCAACGAGAAATCCTCTAATAGATCCTTAACAGTTTTAGACCTTTGTACGGGCAGTGGAAATATTGCAATAAGTCTTGCAAAATTAGCAAGGCCAGGTCATATATCTAAAATCATAGCTACTGACATCTCAAAAGATGCCCTTAGCGTAGCCAGGTTTAATTCGATATCCCACAAAGTTAATGATAGAATAATTTTCTATCAAGGTGATCTTTTTAAATCTTTACCATTTGATAAAAAATATAAATTTGATATAATAGTGTGCAATCCGCCTTATATAAAAACTTGCGAGATAAGATACCTGCAAAAAGAGGTAAGGATGGAGCCTGTTATTGCGCTTGATGGAGGCAAGGATGGTATGGATTTTTACAGACGAATAAGTCAAGAAATCGGTTATTTTCTGAAAGAGGGTGGAGATATATTTTTGGAGTTAGGATACGGTCAATCAGATTCTGTAAAGAAGATTTTCGCCTTACTAAATCCTAAGTTATGTAAGGTATTTGTGGATTTTGCAGGGATAGAAAGGGTGTTATGGATAAGTTTATAATAGAGGGCGGTGTAAAATTAAAGGGAGTTGTTGAGATTAGTGGTGCAAAAAACGCAGCGCTTCCTATATTGGCCGCAACGCTTATTACAGACCAGAAATGTGTCATAAAAAATGTGCCACCATTGAAAGACGTTTATACTATGTTGCGGATACTCCGCTATCTTGGCGTAAAGGCAGACATGGAGGATGGCGTAGTGACTGTTGTTCCAAACGGTTATTCAAAATACATTGCGCCCTATAAGCTTGTCAGCACGATGAGGGCATCTATCTGTGTCTTAGGACCTGTATTGGCTAAATTGAAACATGCAGAGGTATCTATGCCTGGTGGATGTGTTATAGGCCCAAGGCCTGTTGACTTGCATATAAAAGGATTATGTGCTTTAGGCGCAAATATCAAAATTGAACATGGTTATATAGTTGCAGATGCAAAGGTCTTGCATGGAAACACAGTATACCTTGGCGGAAAATTTGGCTCCAGCGTCCTTGCAACTGCAAATGTTATGATGGCGGCTACATTGGCAAAGGGTAGAACTATAATAGAGAATGCTGCCTGTGAACCAGAGATTTATGACCTTGCCACTTTTCTTATCAAGATGGGCGCAAAGATAAAAGGTCATGGGACGCCTATAATAGAAATCGAAGGGGTGAAATCTTTGCATGGTGCAGAACACTCTATAATTTATGACAGGATAGAAGCAGGGACATTTATGCTTGCGGGTGCTATTACTGGTGGAGATGTGACTGTAAAAAATGCCAACCCAGACCATCTCGGCGCTCTTATAGATAAGATGGAAAGCGCAGGGGTATCTATCACAAGGGCCAAAGACGGACTACGTGTAAAAGTTACAAGGTCTTTACAGCCAGTTGATGTAACGACATTGCCTTATCCTGGGTTTCCTACAGATATGCAGGCGCAGATGATGGCCATTATGAGTATAACAAAAGGGATAAGCGTTATTACAGAAAAGGTCTACCCTGAACGTTTTATGCATGTAAGCGAACTGGCAAGGATGGGGGCAGATATTATGTTAGAAGGCCCAAATGCGATTGTTAAAGGTGTACCAAGACTTAGCGGAGCGCCAGTAATGGCATCTGATTTGAGGGCGTCTGCTGCATTGGTTATAGCAGGGCTTGTGGCAAAAGGTAAAACAGAGATATCAAGAATTTATCATTTAGACCGGGGCTATCATGCCATGGAGGATAAATTGAGAAAACTTGGCGCAAGGATAATACGAGAAAAAGAGGAATAATTGTAGATAAAATAACCCACAAACGTCTGATATTACTGGAAAGGAGAGATATGGCTGTAGCAATAAGATTAAAAAGATTGGGAACAAAGAAAAAGCTTCGTTGGAGGATAGTAGTCTGCGATAAACGTAGGGCAAGGGATAGTAAGTTTCTAGAAGACATTGGTTCTTATGACCCGTCAAGAGAACCTCCCCGTTTGACCATTAGAAAAGAAAGGGCAAAGTATTGGTTATCGAAAGGCGCCTTGCCATCAGAGATAGTCAGGACCTTATTAAAGAAAGAGGGTGTAATTTAAACAATATCTACATTTATAAAAATATTGGATAAGAAATATCTTCCTAAATTTCTATGCGCATAGATATAGTTACTATATTCCCAAGGATGTTTAATGGCGTACTGTCAGAATCTATTATAAAAAGGGCAAGGGAAAAAGGTATTATAGAAGTCAAGGTGCATAACCTGAGAGACTTCTCAAAGGATAAACACAGAAAAGTCGATGGCAGGCCTTTTGGTGGTGGACCTGGGATGGTGATGTTTGCAGAGCCATTTTTTGATGCAGTAGCGTACATAAAGGAGAAGACGGTATCTTCAGATTGGAAGTCTGACGTAATACTGTTAGGTCCTAAAGGTAGAAGGTTTGATTATAAAATGGCAAAGAGATTGTCAGGATATGACCAGTTGATCTTTTTGTGCGGTCATTATGAAGGCGTTGATGAAAGGGTCAGGCAATATCTTATAGATGAAGAGATCTCCATAGGTGATTTTATATTAACAGGAGGGGAGCCTGCAGCAATGGTGGTTATTGACGCTGTTACAAGATTATTGCCAGGCGTATTGGGTAATAAAGATTCACATATTGACGAATCTTTTTCCAATGGACTTTTAGAATATCCGCAATATACAAGACCTGCGGATTATAAAGGTATGAAGGTGCCGTCAGCCCTTCTTTCCGGAGACCATAAGAAGATTAAAGATTGGAGAAGAATGGCGTCGTTGAAAGAGACAATGAAATATAGACCTGATCTATTGAAATAATTTTTTTTGAGATAGTTACAATTAAATTATACAATGGATAAGGCTTCACAAAATTTACACTTTTCCCTTTATGGGAGATACTAAAGTCCCTTCTCCCCTTAAGGGGAGAAGGGAAGGGTGAGGGGTTTGTGAAAGCACTAAAACATATATTGGAGGAGGATATGGATAAGATAAAAGAGTTAGAAAAGGACCTAGGTCTTTTAAAAAAAGATATACCTGATTTCAAACCCGGCGACACAATAAAGGTTTATATAAAAATAATAGAGGGTGATAAGGTCAGGCTTCAGGCATTTGAAGGGACCTGTATTGCAAGGAAAGGCTCTGGTCTAAAAGAAACCTTTACTGTAAGACGTATATCATATGGCGAAGGGGTAGAGAGGGTTTTTCAATTGCATTCGCCATTGATAGACTCTATCGAGGTAACCAGAAAAGGTAAAACAAGAAGGTCAAAACTTTATTATCTAAAAAAGAGGATAGGAAAACAGGGTAAAGTTGAAGAAGAAGGTTTTACAGAGAAACAGGATGCTCCTTTGGGAGAAGAAGGCGTTTCTTAAAGGTGCCTCTTTAATAATTGGTCTGGACGAGGCAGGACGAGGTCCTCTGGCTGGGCCTGTAGTAGCAGGTGCTGTTATGCTGCACAGGTCAGAATTGAAACGGTTTAGTCTGCCACGTTTTAAACAAATAATAGATGATTCAAAAAGATTGACCCCTGTAAAAAGGGAAGAGGCGTTTAAAGAGATAACCAAAAAATCTATTTACGCGATTGGAAAAAAAGACCAGGATTTTATTGATAACGAGAATATAAACAAGGCCACAATACATGCAATGCAAGACGCAGTAATAAGCCTTATTAGAAAATTTTGTTCTTTTCACAAAATCAACTCTGATGACATAAAAGATAAGATATGTCTTTTGGTAGATGGCAATCTAAAACTGGGACTGCCTTATACCACAGTAAATATAACAAAAGGTGATTCCAGGAGCCTTTCAATAGCAGCGGCATCTATAGTAGCTAAGGTTATCCGTGACAGGATAATGGCATTTTATGATAAGGTATACCCAGAATATGGATTTTTGAGACATAAGGGATATTGCACAAAGGCGCATATAGAGGCAATTAGAAGACACGGGCCGTGTCCAATACACAGAAAAACCTTCGCACCCATAAGAGGTGAAAATGACTTTTGCCAGGATTGAAAGAGGCAAGAAAAGTGAGGATCTGGCAGTTACATATCTTAGACGAGTTGGTTATAAGATAATTACAAGAAACTATAGGACAAAGATAGGAGAGATAGATATAATCGGAAAGGACAATGGTTTTATCTCTTTTATAGAGGTTCGTTCGTCCAGAGGTAATAGTTATATCCCTGCCATAGAGACGATAGGTAATAGAAAGCAAAATCAGATTGCCAGGGTAGCATTGTCTTATATAAAAAGATATGGCTTGAAAGAGGGTTCTTGTAGATTTGATGTCGTTATTGTTGAAGATGTAAATACTCCTTCTCCAAAGATAAGACTTATCAAAAACGCATTTGAGCTAAGTTCGCTATATTTGTATTAAATTTATGCTGTGGATAAGTGTAAAGTAAGCGATAAAATCTAGATATGTTCGGTAATCCAGTAAAACAGCCGAGAGGCTGCGATAAAAATGTAGAATAGGTAGTTTAAAATGGCGCACCCTTTCGGGTGCTACTCCATTATCACGATGGAACCTAGCCTTTCCGCCTTCGCTTAAGCAGTTTTAGCACTCAGCTTCGGCGGACAAGTAGGCTGTACCCATGATGAAACCTTTACCCGACATTTTGCTAAAAAAGAGATCGGGCTAAAGGGTTCATTCCCCATAAGCACGTCACTATAAAGTGAATGGATATGGCAAAAAATTTTAGCTTACGTCCTATAACTGAAATAGCCAGACATATTGGGATCAAGAAAGATGAATTGGAGTTATTTGGAAGATATAAGGCAAAGATATCACTATCTATTTTGGAACGGCTAAAAGAAAGACCTCTTGGAAAATATATAGATGTAACTGCTATCACACCAACGCCATTGGGAGAAGGGAAGACTGTTACTGCTATTGGATTAAGTCAGGGGCTTGCAAGACTTGGTAAAAAAGTTATTACAACCTTGCGCGAGCCGTCAATGGGACCTGTCCTTGGGATAAAAGGTGGTGGCACTGGCGGAGGATGTTCGCAGACCCTTCCAATGGAGGATATAAACCTTCACTTTACAGGAGATTTCCACGCTGTTAGCGCAGCCAATAATCTCTTGGCAGCATTTGTAGATAACCACATATTAAGAGGCAACAGTTTGAACATAGCCATAGACTCTATCATGGTTCGCAGGGTCGTGGATATGAATGATAGGGCCTTGCGTTATATCAGGATATGGCCAGCAGGGAAATATTGCGGCATTTTTAGGGATACAGGATTTGATATTACACCATCGAGTGAGGTAATGGCCATACTTGCGCTTGCAGAAGATATGAGGGATTTAAGACGCAGGCTTGGCAGGATGATAATAGGCCTTAATAAGGTTGGCACACCTATTAGCGTAGAGGAGTTAGGATGCGCAGGCGCTATGGCAGCTTTATTAAAAGATGCCATAAAACCAAATCTTGTCCAGACCACAGAGCATACTCCCTGCATAATCCATACAGGACCTTTTGCAAATATAGCGCACGGCAATAATTCTATCCTGGCAGATATGATAGCATTGCGCCTGGCAGATTATGTTGTAACAGAGAGTGGTTTTGGGGCAGATTGCGGGATGGAAAAATTACTGGATATAAAGTGCAGGTCCAAAAAAATTAAACCGCCTGATGGCATAGTTTTAGTTGTAAGTGTTAGGGCATTAAAGATGCACGGTGGAGGCATTGATGCTGTTCCTGGAAGGCCACTTGATGAAGAGTTATTAAAAAGGGAAAATATAGATGCGGTGATAAAGGGTTCTGAGAACCTAAAAAAACAGATAGAAAACATACGGCTATTTGGGCTTCCAGTGGTTGTAGCGATAAATATATTTCCACATGATACATCTAAAGAGATAGATACAATTAAAGAGATTGGGTTAGACTCAGGCGCATCGGATGTTGTCGTAAGCGAGGCATATAGTAAAGGTGGAAAAGGCTGCATAGACCTGGCGCATTCTGTAATAAAGATGTGCGAATCAAAGTCGAATTTTAGGTTTTTATATGAATTGGATGCACCTATAAAGGAGAAGATAGAGATAATCGCTACGAGACTTTATGGTGCCAAGGAGGTTTGTTATGATGAGGAGGTAGAAAAAAAGATAGCCCTTTATACAAAACTTGGCTATGGAAATCTTCCTGTAAATATGGCAAAGACGCATCTATCTCTTTCGCATGACCCTCGTCTAAAAGGACGGCCTGAGGGTTTTGTTTTGCCGATAAAAGATATTAGATTAGCAAGCGGCGCAGGATTTTTATATCCATTATGCGGTGATATTTGCACTATGCCTGGATTACCTTCTATCCCTTTGGCTACCAAGATAGATATTGATAAAAATGGAAACATAATTGGTTTATCTTGAAGAAGGATAAGGGCATGTATTTAAATGGCTCTATAAAACGCTATCTAAATGACCTTTCTGATAGATTACCTGCTCCAGGAGGAGGAAGTGCAGCAGCATTGGTAGGCGCGATTGGGACAGGTCTTCTTGAGATGGTCTGTAATTTTACGCTCGGTAATGAGAAATACAAGAGATATTTCCAGGATATGCGTCACTATATATCATTATTAGGCAGGATAAGAAAAAAATTTTCCATTTTGATAGATAAGGATGTTAAAGTATACAATGATATCCGCAAGGCATTTAAAAGTAAGGATAAAAAAATCATTGATAAGACATTGAAAGTTGGTTATGATATCTCGATAGCAATATCTATATTGTCCAGGGATGCTATGGCAATAGGTTTAGATGTTGCCTCAAAAGGGAATCCTAATCTAATTACAGATGTTGGATGCGGTATAGAGATGCTGAGGTCCTCTTTTAATTCAGCAGTTTTTAATGCAAGGATTAATTTAAGGTCTATAAAAGATAGATATTTTGTAGATAAAAAGAACCGTGAATTAAAAAGATTGGAGGCCGAGGTAAATAAGTTATCTTCACAAACACTTGGTTTAGTCGAGAGAAGTCTATCTCAATAGTGGAAGGCCCACTATCTTAGTCAATAGGATGTGGTAATATGTTAATCTACTAAGTTATAAATGAGAGGATGTTAAGATGGGTGCCCAATTATTGGAAGGCAAAGTTATTGCGGCAAAGATAAAGCAACATCTTAAGATAGAATTAGATAGATTAAAAAAAGACTCTGCGCCTAAATTGGTAAGCATAATGGTTGGTGACAATCCAGGTGCGGAGGTGTATATAAAATCTCAAAAGAATGTTGCAGATGAGTTAGGAATTAAATTCGACCTTAGAAGATTTAAAGGGACCATTAGTCAGGATGGACTTGTAGAAGTTATCAAAGGATTAAATAATGACCACACAGTAAATGGTATAATAGTACAGATGCCGCTCCCGTCACACATAGATGGAAAGTTGGTATCAAGATTTATATCACCTTATAAGGATGTAGAAGGGGTTCATCCGCAGAATATGGGCGAGATAGTTTTTGGCAAGGCAAAGATATTGCCTTGTACAGCCGCAAGTTGTATGGAGTTATTGGATTCTATACCAGGACTAAATTTATATGGCAAAGAGGCAGTTGTTGTGGGCCATAGTGAGATAGTTGGGAAGCCACTGGCGCTATTATTATTAAATAGGTTTGTTACTACAACTGTATGTCACATTGCAACAGGTGAGAGAGGCAACCTGGCTGAATTTGTAAAAAGGGCAGAGATTTTAATAGTGGCTGTTGGAAAGGCCAATCTTATAAAAGGCGAATGGATAAAACAAGATGCTATAGTAATCGACGTCGGGATAAATAGAGTTAATGGAAAGATAGTAGGGGATGTTGAGTTTGACTTGGCCAGGCAAAGGGCTTCTTATATAACCCCTGTGCCGGGTGGGGTTGGGCCATTGACTGTGGCAATACTTATGAAGAATCTGGTCGAGGCCTACAAGCTCCAGCAGTAAGTTTGCATTGACACACATCTGGCAATTCCGACCCCTTCACCAAAAATGGCGGATAAAGGTTTTATCGTCGTCCTGGTGGAGTAGCACCCGAAAGGGTGCGTTCATTTGTTGTAGTTGCCTGATTTATCAGGCGGTTTGGAGCAGTCTTTCCACCTTCGTTTAAACAGTTTTATACTTATAAGTTCGATGGACAAGTCAGCTGCTACTCCACTCTTTATATGGGGAATTAACCCTTTAGCCCGACCTCTTTTTTAGCAAAATGGTCTAACTAAAGGTTTCATCATAAGGACAGCCTACAAGGCCGGTCCAAAACTTTACTTGATATGAGCTGTAACCTACTCTGAATTATGTCGCTTTGTGATAAGATAAATTCTGGTAAGTTTATTATTACCTCTGAGATAGGTCCTCCAAAAGGGACTGATATTGAAGAGATTCTGGAGGAGGCAGAGGTTCTAAAAACCAGGGTGGATGCTATAAATGTCACTGACCTGCAAAGTTCTGTTATGCGGGTGGGTTCGCTTGCGATATGCCGGCTCTTGATAGAGCGCAATATAGAACCTGTTTTTCAGATTACATGCAGGGATAGAAACAGACTTGCACTTCAGTCAGACCTTTTATCTGCTGCAGTTTTAGGTATAGAAAATGTCCTTGTTATTACAGGTGACCATCCTCTCTTAGGTGACCATCCTCAAGCAAAACCTGTTTTTGACCTGGATTCAATCCAGTTATTAGAGGTGCTAAAAAAGATGGAATCAGGCTATGACATGGCTGGAAATGCATTAAAGGGACTTCCACATTTTTGCAAAGGCGCTGTAGTAAATCCTGGCGCAGACCCTATAGAACCAGAGATTATAAAAATGGAGAAAAAGATAGAGATGGGTGCCCAGTTTTTTCAGACACAGGCAGTCTATGATATAGACTTGTTTAAGCGATTTATCGAAAAGACAATGCATTTAAAGACAACCATCCTTGCAGGGATAGTGCTTTTAAAGTCTGCAGCCATGGCAAGGTATATGAATAAAAATGTAAGCGGAGTATCTGTGCCGGATAGTATTATAGATGAGATGGAAAAAGCAAAGGACAAGGTCTCTACGTCAATTGAGATAGCAGCACGGCTTATAAACGAATTGAAAAAGATATGCCAGGGTGTTCACATAATGCCTATCGGCTGGGGCAAAAAGGTCCCCCTGGTTTTGGACAGGGCAGGTCTATAAGAATAGTGTTCCAAATTGACCCCTTAGCCCCCCTCTCCCCTTTGAGGAGAGGGGAAGGATAAGGGGTTTGTGTAGGTCACTAATCTAAATAAACGGAGGAAGCATGTCAGATGTCATATCTTTACTTGGGGAAAAAGGGGCTAAGGATGTGTTGTCTTTGGCCGAAGAGACTTTTAAAAATGCAATAAAAAAATATGGAAAAGAAAAAGGGCTTGGATTTCCAGACACTGCCTATTATCTACCCACAATCTATGGATTGCTTGGGGAAGAAGTTAAAAAAATAGGAGATATAGAGGGTATTTTGAGGGTCTGTAGAGACCTTAATGAAAATAGAGGCGCCGGACCTTTAAATATTGTCGAATTAGGAGGACTTTTAAATCTTGGTATATCTACATTGTTGTCTGCAGAAATCATTGCATCAATACGTTATCTAGATGGATTAGAAGGAAAGGATGGTTTTGCAGGATTTATTCCTGACAGTGTATTGAGGTCCCTTGGCATACAACTTGTGGATGGCAGGATAGCAGGAGTCGTTGTCATAATAGGCCAGGCGCAGGATTCAAATTCAGCAGCGACCTTAATCCGAAATGCACAAAAGAGAAATCTTGTCTCGCTCCTTGTTGGTAATACAAAAGGTAAAAATATAAAGGAGCAACTTGAAAAGGAAAATGTCGAATTAGGGCTTGAGACATATGTGGTGCCACTTGGCAGGGATATTGTCTCCAGTATATTCGCTGTAAATTTTGCTATAAGGGCAGCGCTTAGTTTTGGAGGACTTAAAAAGGGAGAATGGGAGAGATGTCTTGACTATTGTAGGAAACGTGTTCCTGTGTTTTGTGTGGCGCTGGATTACATAGATGAGATAACCTGTGCAGCAGGTTTAGGTTGCCTTGCCTTGGGAATACCTATTATAACGAACGATAAAAATGTACCTGAGGTTGGAAAGACCCCAGTCACCGTTTATGAGGCATTGAAGATAGTGGAGGATGTGGATAAGATTATCCCAACCGGCATAGAGTTGAGGGACATAAAGATAAAGCTGTCCAGCATAGATATACCTGTTCCGTATAGCGCTGCATTTGAAGGCGAGAGGATAAGGCGAGAGCAGATGTATGCACAGTTTGGTGGTAAGTATTCAGATGCTTTTGAGTATGTAAGAATGGTTTCTTCAGAAAAGATTGAGGATGGAAAAATAGAACTTATTGGGAAGGACCTCGATGAAATAGAAGAGGGTTCTGCAGCGCCTTTAGGGATACTTGTCGAAGTAAGCGGGAGAAAGATGCAAAAGGATTTTGAACCAATACTTGAGCGTCAGATACACAGTTTTTTAAATGAGGCAATGGGTGTGTTTCATATGGGTCAGAGGGATATGTGCTGGATACGGATTTCAAAAGAGGCAAAATCCAAAGGATTTAGATTAAAACATTTTGGCGTGATATTGCATGCAAGATTTCATGATGTATTCAATGCCATAGTAGATAAGGTTCAAATCACTATATATACAAATCAGAAGGATATAGATAGACTTATAAAAGAGGCAAAGGTTTCATATGCTGAAAGGGATAAGCGTATCGCAGGTATGACAGATGAAGGCGTGGATGTTTTCTGGACCTGCACTATGTGCCAGAGTTTTGCGCCGAACCATGTCTGCATAATAAAACCTGAACGTATTGGATTATGCGGTGCTTATAACTGGCTTGATGCAAAGGCCTCCTATGAATTAAATCCATCAGGTCCTAATCAACCTGTAAAAAAAGGAGAGTGTATAGACGCTGTAAAGGGTGAGTGGCTCGGGGTAAATGAAGCAGTCCGTCAGAAATCAAACAATGCGCTTCAAAGATTTTGTGGCTACTCTATAATGGATTCACCAGAAACAAGTTGCGGGTGTTTTGAATGCATAGTTGCGATTATCCCTGAGGCAAACGGATTTATAATAGTAAACAGGGAATATTCAGGAACAACACCTGTAGGCATGTCCTTTTCAACCCTTGCAGGAACAATAGGCGGAGGACAGCAGACGCCTGGTTTTATGGGTATTGGTAGATTATATATTGTAAGCAAAAAATTTATCTCAGCAGAGGGCGGCCTTAAAAGGGTGGTATGGATGCCTAAAGAGTTAAAGGATTCGCTTTCTGATAGACTCAAGAATAGATGCAAAGAGCTTGGAGACCCAACATTGTATGATAAGATAGCAGATGAAACAATTGCAACAACCTCAGAGGTTTTATTGACGTATCTGGAAAGGGTTGAACATCCAGCATTATCAATGCCTCCGCTATTATAACTTTTAAAAAGCGAGATGGATAAAATAACTGTTCCTATAAAACAGGGCAACATTTTTATTTTGGAAGAATAAGTTCCAGAGAGGTTCAAGATGGCATTGACAGGTTTAGACATCTATAAATTATTACCCAAGACCAACTGCAAAAAATGTGGTTCACCTACCTGTCTTGCCTTTGCAATGAAACTTGCTATGAAAAAGGCATCCTTAGATGAGTGTCCCTATGTCAGTAAAGAGGCGAGATTGGCACTGGAACAGGCCTCCAGACCGCCGATAGCCACTATAACTCTATCAGGAAAAAAAGATAAGATAGAGATAGGAGGCGAGACAGTCCTTTTCAGGCACGAAAAGACCTTTTATCATCAGACAGCCATTGCAATTAGTGTCGACGATAGGCTCAATAAAAAAGAGGCAGAGTCCAGGATAAAGGTGATAGAGGAGATATCCTTTGAAAGGGTGGGTCAACATATATCAATAGATGCTATCGCCTTGTTAAATAATAGTCTTTCAGGTGAAAAATTCTTAGAGACATTGGAAGAGATTCTATCAGTATCTGGAAAGCCACTGGTCTTGGTGAGCAATAATCCTGATACAATTGAGTCTGCCTTGAAGAAAATCTTAGGCGGTAATGGTGTCAGTCCTTTGATATACCCCCTAGACGCATCAAATATAGAGGATATGTGTAAAATTGCAAGGGCCTACAATGTGCCACTTGCGCTAAAGGCACCTGATTTAGATTCGCTTGATAGACTTTCCCAGAGGGCCATTGAGTATGGCGTAGAAAAATTAGTCCTTTCCCCGTCTTCAAAATCTTTAAACGAGATGCTGAATGATTTTACAATGATAAGAAGGGCTGCCTTGAAGAAGAATTACAGACCATTTGGATATCCTATAGTAGCAGTGCTAACTGACAGTGATAGATATAGATTGGTAGGAGAGGCCTGCATTGCTATTGCGAAATATGCAAGTTTGATAATATTAGATACACTTGATAAAGAGGTATTACTACCCCTTATTACTCTAAGACAGAATATATATACAGACCCGCAGAGGCCGGTCACAGTGGAGCCAAGGCTTTATAAATTTGGAGCAGTTGATAAAAACTCGCCAGTTCTTGTGACAACAAACTTCTCACTCACATATTTTACTGTCGCACCAGAGATAGAGGCGAGTAAAATCCCGTCATATCTTTTGGTGACAGACTCAGAAGGGATGAGTGTTTTAACTGCATGGGCAGCAGAAAAGTTTACCGCTGAGATTATATCAGATACAATGAAGAGATTCAATGTGGAAGAGATGGTTTCGCATAAGAATATAATTATACCCGGATATGTTGCAATCCTGAGTGGGAAACTTGAGGATATCTCAGGCTGGAAGGTGCTTGTAGGTCCAAAAGAGGCAACAGGGATACCAAAATATCTCAAGGAGATATGGAGATAAGGACCCTGATAAATCCAGGCATAATTTATTGTATGGAATTTCAAAAAGCACATATTCTCTCTTCTCACCGGAGAGAGGGTTAGGGTGAGGGGCAGTTAAGGTTCATTAGGATTTTCAAATCTGTTTTTTGAATCGGCTTTGGTTTTGCGAAAGATATGAATTTAGCAAATAAGATTACTATATTTCGGATATTATTGATACCATTTTTTATAGCCTGTCTATTGTATTATGGAGAGACAAGACCCTATCTTAGAATCTTTGCGTTTATTATTTTCGGCATAGCCACTTTTACAGATGCTATTGATGGTGGCATAGCCAGGAGCAGAGGCCAGATGACAGAGTTAGGCAGGGTCTTAGACCCTATTGCAGACAAGTTATTGATAATGAGCGGGGTTATATCACTTTCGCTTATAAAAACTATTCCTCAAGAACTCCGCATACCGGCATGGATAGTCATTACTGTGATAAGTAGAGATGTTATAATTATCCTTGGTGCTGTGGTAATATATCTTATTAAAAATAAGATCACAGTAAAGCCAAGTTGGCTTGGCAAGATAACAACATTTCTGCAGATGACAGGGTTATTATTGGTGTTGGGGTTTTTCAGATATAATAAATATTTTTTATACCCTGCGGTTGTGTTTACATTACTTTCTGGCTTTGATTATATCTGGAGAGGTTCCAGGCAATTGAACGAGATTAATTCATAGAATTAGGGAGGTTAATTCTTTTCTTTTGTTCTTTAGAGTGATGAAACCTTTAGTTAGACCCTTTTGCTAAAAAATAGGTCGGGCTAAAGGGTTAATTCCTGCAACACGAGGGAACCCAGCCTTTAGGCTGTCAAAGTGATGAAACCCTAAAGGGTTAATTCCCCATAAGTGTTGGAGTAGCAGCCGACTTGTCCACCGAACTTATAAGTATAAAACTGTTTAAACGAAGGTGGAGAGGCTGCGATAAAATGTAAAAATAGGTAGATTAAAATGGCGCACCCTTTCGGGTGCTACTCCAATATCACAAGGGAACCCAGCCTTGTAGATGTCATCTACTTAACTTTGTATGATTTTAAGGAGATGAAAATATGAATATACTTTTATTGTTTTTTGGTGTATGTATTGCATATCTTATTGGTTCAATCCCAACTGCCTATCTATTTGGTCGTATCTTTAAAGATATAGATATAAGGGAATATGGGAGTGGCAATGTAGGTGCTACAAATATTTTTAGGGTAGTAGGAAGACTGCCAGGTGTGATTGTTTTAATTATAGATATATTAAAAGGGCTCTTGTGTACGACATGGCTGGCAACAGCTTTTTTAAATCTGGCGCCGTTTTCCAGACCTGAGCTATATAAAATTCTATGCGGTTCAGCAAGTATAATTGGCCATAACTGGACTATATTTTTAAGATTTAGAGGTGGCAAAGGTGTGGCTACAAGTGCAGGGGTATTGATAGGGCTTGTCCCTCAGATATTCTGGTTGAGTTTTGTAGTCTGGCTAATAGTTTTTACCATTACTGGTTATGTCTCGGTTTCATCCATAATAAGCGCTATATCTGCGCCAATATTCAGTCTTGTATTTGGCCAGCCGCCAGAACTTGTCATATTTTTATGCATCACCTGCATTTTGATAGTGTATAAACACAGGTCGAATATAAAACGGTTGCAATTAGGGGAAGAGAAAAAGATATCCATATTTAAACGCGGGCATTAAAAGGGATTTAGTGATGCTCAAAGAAAAGATTAAGCATATATTTTCACAAACAGGACCCCTTGCCAAGGCAATGCCAAATTATGAGGTAAGACCTGAACAGATTGAGATGGCACTGGACATCTCTGAGGCAATATCTAATTCAGACCACCTTATTGTAGAGGCAGGGACAGGTGTAGGCAAAAGTTTTTCGTACCTCATACCTGTGGCCTTTTATACATCTGAATACAATGTTACTGCTATAATATCTACAAATACTATAAGCCTCCAGGAACAGATTATCCATAAAGACATCCCATTTCTTGAAAAGGCACTTCAGATGGATTTTAAGGCAGTTCTTGTAAAAGGCAGACATAATTATTTATGCCTCAGGCGACTCCACTCCTCAAACTTTAAACAAAAAGACCTTTTTAGTGATGAATATGAGATGGGGCATTTTGCAAGGATATTTGCATGGTCTTATAAGACAAAGGATGGGTCGCTTTATGATATGGAGGAACAACCTGACCCAAAGGTCTGGTCTATGGTTTCATCAGATTCTCAGGCCTGTCATGGGAAGAGATGCACCTATTATAAGGATTGTTTTTTTAAAAAGGCGAGGGAAAAGATACAGACCTCGCGCATACTTGTAGTGAATCACCATCTATTTTTTTCTGATTTTGCCCTGGGAGAAGATCAAAAAGACATACTGCCTGATAGCGATATAGTTATATTTGACGAGGCGCATAACATAGAATCAGTCGCCACTGAGCATCTTGGGATAAATGTCAGCAATGTAGGGTTAAGACATCTTCTTGAACTCCTTTTTAATCCCACAAAGCAAAAAGGATTTTTGTTGAGCATAGGTGACCACGATAGCATGGAATGGGTAGAGATTGCAAGGAAGCGTTCTGATATTTTTTTCAAAAAGATAGGCAATTATTTTCTTGAAAGAAGGTCATCTAATGAGTCGGATTCTTTAAGGATAAAAAGGCCTGGCTTTATAGAAAATGAATTAGCGCCCCCGCTTTTAAAACTGTCAGAGTCATTGATAAACGCAAAGCATAATGCAAATACAAAAGAGGATGAGTTAGAGCTGTCAGGATTTATAAAAAAGATAAATGCCTTCAATAATTCTATAGAATTTATTTTAAATCAGAAACTGGAGGGCTATGTATACTGGATAGAGTACTCGAGAGATAAAAAAATCAATAAGGTATCTTTGAATGCAGCGCCTATAAATATTGGTCCAATATTAAAGGAGAGACTCTTCTCTTTACCCAGACCAATCATATTTACCAGTGCCACCCTCTCTGTAGAGGGCGATACCTCATCAAGTCCTTTTAGATATTTTAAAAACCGCATCGGCTTAAGTGATATCAAAGAAAAAAGATTAGGCTCCTCTTTTGATTATAAAAATCAGGTAAGGATGTACATCTCTAAAGATATGCCAAACCCGGATAACCTTATGGACTATAGTAAGGCAGTGGCAGAATCGCTTAAAAGATATATAGGTCTTACCAATGGCAATGCATTTATATTATTTACAAGTTATTCTCTTATGAATAGTGTCTATGAAGAGATTGAGGATTATCTTGTGGGGCAAGGTTATAATGTGTTGAGGCAGGGGGATAGAATAGGGAGGACCAGGATACTCTCGGATTTTAAAAAATCCCCTGGTTCTGTATTATTTGGGGTTGATAGTTTTTGGCAGGGAGTAGATGTTCAGGGAGAGGCCCTAAGCAATGTTATTATTACAAAGCTCCCTTTTTCAGTCCCGGACCACCCAATAGTAGAGGCGAGGATAGAGGAGATAGAACTACGCGGAGGGGATGCATTTTTAGAATATACCCTTCCAGAGGCAGTCTTAAAATTTAAACAGGGGTTTGGGAGACTCATAAGAAGTAAAAAAGATACTGGTATAATTGTTGTCTTGGATAGCCGCATTATCAACAAATCTTATGGACGGCATTTCCTCAGGTCAATACCAGAGTGTGAAATTATCATTGAAAGAATTAATTTAGTATGATATAATTAAAACTTGTATAAAAGAACTAAATATGAACAGAAGAGTTATCTTTATAATAGTCTTAAGTCTTATAGCTCTCCAAGGAGGCCAGATTTATTCTGCCTCTATCTGGGAAAAACGCAAGCAGGCAGTAGAAGAGGGGTTAAAACCCACTGAGCCATCTAAAGAAGAACCAGAGGTTATTTCCAAAGAGGAGGTATCCTCTCCTCAAAAAGGGTCTATAGAACCAGACCTGATTAGAATCCCTGACGAATATGGTTTTATCACCCAGACCTATAAAGGGACAAATAATAAACTCATTATCCATATACAGGATGCCCATTCTAATTATGAGGCGCAAAAAAACGAGGCAGAGATTTTAAAGTCATTGATAGAAAATTACAATCTAAAACTGATTTTAGTAGAGGGCAAGGTTTCAAACAGGAATTTCCACTATATCAGGCCAAGGGCACCACTCGAAGAAAGAATAAGAAAGGCAGACGAGCTCTTAAAAAATGGCGATATAACCGGGGTAAACTATCTGGATATAGCATCTGACCTTCCAATGGTTATACAGGGGATAGAAAATAGAAAACTTTATGATGAGCATAGAGAGGCATTTTGGGAGATAGATAAATTTAAGGATATAGGCCTTGATTATATAAATAGATTAATCCATATTGCGGATTTGATTAAACCAAAGATTTATAACGCTGAATTGATAGAGCTCGATGCAAAAAGGAAGGATTGTAATGATGAAAAATTAGATCTGGTTGATTACTATATATGGCTCTATAATAAGGCAGTAGAAAAAGACTTTCCTGTTTATACATTTCCAAATATCGAGAATCTGGCAAAGGCAAGCGAGCTTGAGAAGAAGATTGACATGGCAAAGATAGCTAATTTCACTGCCTCGGATGAAGAGATGCGGATTCACAATGAATATATGAACCTATTAAGAAATCTCAATATAGATGAGATGTTTAGAGAAGGTTCACTTCTTGAAACTACAATAGAGGACATATCCTCTGAAAGTTTAGACCAGAAAAGGCTTCTTAAGGTGACAAGGGCACTTTCTATAATAAAAAATTTTCTTACAATCAAGGCAGTGCCTGAGGAATATAGTTATTTTTTGAAGAATAAAAAGGACTTTGACCCTTTGGTGTGGGTCGATTTTTTATCTTCTAAGATAAAGGGGTTAGGCCTTTCAATTGACATGCCTGAAAATTATTATGTAATAAAAGATAACCTTCAGAAACTTGAAAGGTTTTATGACCTGGCGTTTAAGCGAGACGAGATTTTTATGAAAAGGACTACAGAGCATCTTGAAAATGAAAAGGTAGATATGGCAGCGCTTGTAGCAGGCGGGTTTCATACGCCTATGCTAACAAGACTTTTAAAAGACGCAGGATATTCATATGTGGTAGTGAGCCCACGTGTAACAACCGAGACCGATGAAGAGATTTATCGTGCAGCGTTAAAGAGCGAATGGTTAGCAGAGATAAAAGAAATGGAATAGAGAAAGGAGAGGTAGGTATGAAGAAAAAATATTTGTTAAGTGTTTTAGTATTTGCTTTTTGTATTTTTGCGACCAGCTTTGGTTATAGCCATACACGGAATTTTATAAATTTAGCAACAGGGGATAGTGCAGATACTAGGTCTGGTAGAGACGAAGTCGAAGGCAGGATTCCAGCTGACAAAGACAAGGGATCTTTTATGCATGCTTGGCAGGCAATTGTTAACGCTGGATTAAAAAAGGGGGATGTTTTTACTGTAGCTGACTTTGAAAAGATGCGTAATTGGAGCAAAAGTACAAGAGGTTATGAATTAAAGGCAGGTGTTTTATTGGGAATCTGGAAGCCCACAGGGAAGAAGGAAGGCGAGTATGAATTGCTTGTGGATGCAACCTCTGAGCAGATAAATGAGATAAATAATGCTGTGCAAAATATTGTAAATAGAAAAGGTGTGCACGGGGAGGCACTTGGTATTGATGCCCATAGATTAGATGCGGCATGGTTGGGGAAGGGTGATATTCAACGCGGAATGGATGTATTGCACCAGATACAGATGAAGATAAGAGAGATATTGAGAGAAAATTATAACATGCCAACTATAACAGTGGAAAACGCAGGCAGTTTTGTCGACGAAACATTAACGACTCAACCAGCATGTGTAGTTATTCAGGAAGAAAGACCATTTTCAATAGGTAATAATATAACCTCCGAGACATTAAGAAAGAGTGATGTAAATCCACATGCTGTATTATCTGCTTTGGTAGATATGGGTCTGGTCTCTCCAGAAGCAACGCGTACACCTCAAGGTAGTTATAGTTTTAACGAGATGCAGATTGGGACAGTGCTTTTTAAGGGCGAATTTGTAATGAATAAGTCGCAAGAATTTAAGCGCGATTTTGAAAGATTAACACAAGATCAAATCGCTGTAATTATTGCGAATATAGGAGAAGAAAAAAATATAAGAGCTGCTTTAGAAGAAGTTGGTCTACTTGATAATTTGGGGGAAAGAATAATAGTAATGAGCGTTAAAGGTGATTCTCCAAGCGCTGTAGCGTTTGCAAGATTATTTGGAGACAAGAATTCTTTTGACCTGCGTGACCAAAAATTAGAAGATGCCTTAAAAAACAGAGATTTGGTTAAAGGTTTAGAAGGCGCTGTATAAAATTATCAGTTTATACATCGTCTTTTAAT
>Ga0207433_10004050_pt1 | contig 27305 bp, 29 predicted proteins | sample YelNatPaOPGAMG01_FD_187559 | JGI IMG/M metagenome (GOLD analysis project Ga0207433, IMG submission 187559) | Hot spring thermophilic microbial communities from Obsidian Pool, Yellowstone National Park, USA - OP-RAMG-01 (SPAdes) (version 3) | ecosystem: Environmental > Aquatic > Thermal springs... | reverse complement strand
GGCGTGGAATTTGGAATTCGGGGTTCGGAATTCGGGGTTCGGGGTTCGGAATTTGGGCGGATGCTCCGCGTTCTGCCTACAAATCCGCAAACCTAAATCCGCCTAAGGCGGATTGCCCTACAAATCCGCAAACCTAAAGGTTTGCCCTACAAATTACAAATTCAATATTGACAAGACCAAAATTTTATAGATTATAGTAAATTACGGAATTCGGGATTCGGAATTTGGAGATACAAATTAAGATGGAAAGACGAGTTAATCGATTTATCGAAGAACGGGGTTCGGAATTCGGAATTCGGAATTCGGGGTTCGGGGTTCGGGGTTCGGGATTCGGGATTCGGGTTTTATTTGTCTATTGCCTGGGTCTTTATTTTAGTTTATTTGCATTGAGCGGTTGTGGCTACTCAACCAATGCCTTAATCGCACCACACCTAAAAACAATCGCTATCCCTTTGGTGGAAAATCAGACGATGCGTCCAGGTTTAGGCGAAGCGTTGACCGATTCGTTAATTAGCGCTTTTACGCGGGACCGTCATTTGCGGGTGACTAATATTGAAAATGCTCATCTGGTCTTGGAATGCCGTATCACCGGTTATAACCGAACCCCCCAGGCTTATGACGAAAAGCAAAATGTCTATGCCTATCAAGTCACAATTGATGCAAATTGTAAAGCAGAAGATAAGGTTAAATCAGAAATTGTTTGGGAAGAACCGGTCTCGGCTTGGATAACCTATGATCCAAAACAAGAAAGCGAAGAAAAAGGTATTGAAAAGGTGATTGCAAAACTCGCATCGGAGATTGTGCGAAGAACCATTACTTCCTGGTGATTATCCGCGGATTCAAGCAGTGGCAATTGAACTGGTCATTGATAAAATTGTTTATGGTGGGGACGGTATCGGTAATTATAATGGTGTAAAGGTATTTGTCCCTTATTCAGCACCCCAAGAGCGCTTACTGGTTTCAATTCAAGTAAAGAAGAAGGATTACTATATTGGCCGGATTAAAGAAATTCTTGAGCCGTCGCCTTTTCGTGTTCAACCACCTTGCCCTTACTTCTTCACCTGTGGCGGTTGCCATTTCCAACATCTCCAATACGATTACCAACTTGTGGTTAAAAAACTTATTGCTAATGAGGCTCTGCAAAGAATCGGTAAGGTCTCCTGTTTGGCATCCAACCCCAAGCCAGCACCGAGGCAATGGCATTATCGGAATAAGACCCAGTTTCCTTTAAGCCCGCCCCACAAAATTGGCTATTTCCAGCGCAAAACCCACCAGATAGTTGAGACCGAAAAATGTCTGCTTCATCCGACTATTTTTGATTCAATTAGGCGTTTTTTTAAGAATTCAATTAAGGAGGCAAGCGAGACCATTTATGACGAAAATAGACACGAAGGCAATATCCGTCATATCATCTTACGACAAGGATTTAACACCGATGAATGTCTGGTCATAATTGTGACCAAAGAAGAACGGGTCAAACAAGCGGTCTATCAAGAACTAATCCATCTTGATGGAACAAATATTGTCGGTATTGTTCAGAATATAAATCCGATTAAAACCAATCGGGTCTTGGGGGATAAGTTTAGAACTTTAGTCGGACGAGGTTTTTATTACGAAAAAATCTTAGACAAGAAATTTAAAATCGCGGCGGGTTCTTTTTTCCAAGTGAATACCGCCCAGACTGAAACCCTTGCCCAAATGGTCTTAAAATTCTTTCAGCCCCAAGGTAGCGAAGAGGTTTTGGACCTTTTTTCCGGTGTTGGCACCTTTGCTATTATCCTTGCCGATTTTGTTAAAAAGATCACAGGAGTTGAAATCAATCCGATTGCGGTGGCGGATGCCAGAGAAAATTTAGAACTCAATTCAATCAAAAATGTTGAATTCTTTTGCCAGAACGCCGAATCGGCCTTAGCAAAATTCAATCAAATTGATTTAGTGATTTTGGACCCACCCCGCAAAGGGTTGACGAGTGAACTGATTCGGTCAATTGTTGGTTTAAAACCGAGACGCCTATGCTATATTAGTTGTAATCCGACAACCTTGGCGCGGGATTTAGCCCAATTTGACCAATTGGGTTACGAGGCGACCGAAATTGAATTGGTTGATTTATTCCCGCAGACTTATCATATTGAAACTGTGGCAAAAATTATGCCCAAGCAATGACGGTATTTAAAGCCAGAAAAATATATTCTCTGGATGAACAGGGTAATATCTACAATTACCTTTGGGTCAAAGACTCAAAAGTTTTTCAATTGAGTAACGATTGCTTTGCGCAACCTTCCGCCAGAGACGGATTCAAGCAGTTTGAAAACAACTATATTATACCCGGTTTTATTGATTCCCATGTGCATATTCTTGGCACCGGTTTACAGTATATATTCCCCAATTTCACTCAAGCCCAATCGTTGGAAGAGGTCTATGAGTTATTATTGGAAGGTCGGCAAAAGAACAAAGAGTTAAAATTTATCCTTGGTTATAACTTAGAATTAGATAACTTAAAGGAAAAAAGGTTTCCGACACGAACTGAATTGGACCGGGTTATAAAAGATATCCCAGTGCTTCTTTACCGAATTGATGGTCATTCGGGGGCACTTAACACCATAGGTTTAGAATTTGCCCTTGGTGATGAGTTAACCGAGGGGATTGAACTTGACTCTTATCACCAGCCGACCGGCATTGTTCGGGGTCAGGCATTTGAAAGGGTAGCCAGAAAATTCCGCCAATTCCTAAACCCTGATTTAAAAACCGAAGCCATTTTTCTTGCTTGCTGGCAAGCGGCAAGAAAAGGAATCACCACAATGGTGGCGATGATTGGTTCGGATGAAGCAGATGACAATTCTATTGAATTACTGCTTAGGGTCAAAGACAAATTGCCAATTGAAGTGATTCCATTTTATCAGACCTTAGATATAAACAAAGTCCTTGCCTTAGGCCTTAAAAGAATTGGTGGTTGTATTTTGATTGACGGCTCATTTGGCTCTCATACCGCAGCACTCACTCGTGATTACGCAGACGAACCGGGGAATAAAGGAGTTCTTTATTTTGATGACGACAAATTGTTTAATTTCATCCAAAAAGCCCTTCAAGCTAATTTGCAGATTGCTGTCCATGCGATTGGTGACCGGGCAATCAATCAAGTCCTTAATAATTTTGCCCGCTTCAATTGCGCAAGTCCTGTCTTTGGCGGATTAAAGCAACGTCACCGCATTGAGCATGCCGAACTTTTAACCGATGATTTGATTGAAAGAATTGCCAAACTCGGCTTAATTCTTTCGGTCCAGCCCGCCTTTGAATACTATTGGGGTGGACCAAATAAGATGTATGCGCAAAGGTTAGGGGAACGCTATAAACTCACCAACCCCTATCGCAAATTAATTGATGCCGGCGTCATCCTTTGTGGTGGTTCGGATTCACCAATAACGCCACTTGACCCAATCTTAGGAATCAAATCCGCGGTCAATCATCCTAACCCGGAAAATTCCATTACGGTTAGACAAGGTTTTAACCTGTTTACCAGTAATGGCGCTTATGCGGTCTTCAAAGAGAATGAACTTGGGATGTTAAAACCAAATTTTTCGGCTGATTTTGTGGTTATCTCTGATGACCCATTTAAGACTCTTGACTTTCAAATCCTTGAGGTCTATAAAGCAGGAAAGCGAATATTCCCTTAAATCGTCTTCTTGACATTTCCCTTATCTTTTGTTATGATTAAACCCTTATATGATTAAAGACCGTTGGAAACGAAGACATTTACGAATTCGGAAAAGAATTTTTGGCACACCCGAACGGCTACGGGTTTGCGTAAGGCGAAGCAATAAACATATTTATGCAATGCTCGTGGACGATACCAAGAATAAGGTTTTGACCTGTGTGTCATCGCTTACTCTTGCGTTAAGCAAAGATAAGAAACCAACCAAGACCGCAATAGCCAAGGAAGTGGGAATTCTTTTAGCCCAAAAAGCCAAAGCCTTGGGTTTTAAAAAGGTAGTCTTTGACCGGGCTGGCTATAAGTATCATGGTCGGGTCAAGGCGGTTTGCGAGGGTTTGCGCGAAACAGGATTAGAATGTTAGAAAAACGAGGACCGCAACGCAATAACGCACAAGTTCCCGAAGGGACAACTTATTCTGCCGGCGAAGCAGGGATTCCAGCCCCGGAATTCATTGAACGGGTGATTGAAGTCAAGCGGGTTTCCAAGGTGGTAAAAGGGGGAAAGCGATTGCGGATACAGGCGACTGTGGTCGTAGGCGATGGCAAAGGGACAATTGGAATTGGGCATGGCAAGGCGGCTGAGGTTGCCTTAGCCGTAAGGAAAGCAACCCTGCGGGCAAAAAAGAGTTTAACCCAGGTGGCAATCAAGGATAATACAATACCCCACGAGACAACTGGTAAGTTTAGCGCCAGCCGGATCTTACTTAAACCAGCCTCAAAAGGAACCGGTCTTGTTGCCTGCCCCAAGGTTAGGGCGGTCTTAGAAGCAGCTGGCATCCGGGATTGCTTAACTAAGTCATTAGGTTCTAACAGTTCCTACAATTTAGCGATTGCAACCTTAAATGCTCTAAACAAACTAAGGTCGCTTGAAGATATCGCCCGGGCGAGAAATAAACCAATCAGCCATTTTGTCGCGCCGTCTAAAGTGGATAGGTCAAATTCTTCAAGTAAACAAGAGGAAAAAGGTGAAAGTTCGGTTAATTAGAAGTCTGATTGACCAGAAAATGACTCATAAGAAGACCGCTTGGGCATTGGGTTTAAGGAAGATTGGTGATTGTCGCAGACATCCAGCAACACCTCAAATTAAAGGAATGGTTAGGAAAATCCGCCACCTGATACAGGTGGAGAGTAATGGCGGTGACCAAGATGAAACTTAACCAATTAAAACCACCAAAGGGCGCAAAGCGAAAGAAAAAACGGGTCGGTTGTGGCCCAGGTTCTGGCCACGGTAAGACCGCTTGTCGGGGTCACAAAGGTGCTGGGCAGAGGAAAGGCAAGGAATTTGATGCCCGATTTGAAGGTGGCCAGATGCCTTATTACCGTCGTATCCCCAAGCGTGGTTTTTATAATATTACAAAAAAGGAATTTGAATTGGTTAATTTAGCCCAATTGGCTAAATTCCCTGCCCAAACTGAAATTACCCCGGAAACTTTGGTCAAAGCCAATTTGATTAAAAAGGGTTCTTTGGTTAAGGTCTTGGGTAACGGTGAGATTTCGGTCCCCCTGACTTTAAAACTCCACGCCTTTTCCCAAAAAGCCTTGGAGAAGATTGAAAAGGCGGGCGGCAAAGTTTTTATTATTGACGCACCTAAGGTGCGCCCCGATGTTAAGTTAGGTAACTAAAAATGGTTCAAAGCGTCCCCAATATCTTTAAAATTCCTGACCTGCGCAAGAAGATTCTCTTCACCTTGGCGATGGTTGTAGTTTACCGTTTGGGTTGCCATGTCCCCACCCCCGGAATTAATCCCCAAGCCCTTGGTTTACTCTTGAATCAACTCCGGGGCACAATTTTTGGCCTCTATGATATATTTGTTGGCGGTGCGCTTTCCCGGGCTTCGATCTTTGCCTTAGGAATAATGCCTTATATCTCAGCCTCCATTATCTTTCAATTAATGGGCTCGGTCTTTCCTTACTTAGAAAAATTACAACGCGACGAAGAAGGTAGGAAAAAGATAAATCAATATACCCGTTACGCCACAGTTGGTTTAGCCGCAATCCAAGCCACCGCTATCGCGGTTTATTTAGAACAGCAACCACCAACCGCAGCTGGACCAATTGTCATCTTGGGTGGATTTTTCTTTCGGATCCTAACAATTTTTACCCTAACCGCCGGCACAATCTTTGTGATGTGGTTAGGTGAACAGATTACGGATAAAGGAATTGGCAATGGTATATCGTTTATTATTTTTATCGGCTGTTTGGATAATATGCCACAGGATATTGGTCGAACTTTTGCTATGGTAAGAGTTGGTGAACTCTCTTGGCTTGCCCTGCTCGTAATTGGATTAGTAATCTTTGGGGTATATGCTGGCGTTGTCCTATTTACCCAGGCCACCCGTAAGATTCCGGTCCAGTATCCCAAACGGATTGTCGGCCGAAAGATGTATGGTGGTCAGACGACTCATATCCCGTTACGACTCACCACGGCTGGTGTTATTCCGATTATTTTTGCCCAGAGTTTAATTGTCTTTCCATCAACCTTTGCTACTTTTTTCAAAGTTCCCTTTATGGAGACAGTAAAAACAATCTTGGCGCCGGGGGGTTGGCTCTATAACTTATTATACGCTGCCCTTATTATCTTCTTCACCTATTTTTATACCTCAATTGTTTTCAACCCCCAGGATATTGCTGACAATATGCAGCGGTACGGTGGATTTATCCCAGGGATTCGGCCTGGACCGCAAACCGCCAGTTATATTGATAAGAGTCTTAGTCTAATAACTTTACCTGGTGCCATCTTTTTAACTATAATGGCGCTTTTACCTTATTATTTAATGTCGGTATTTAGGGTTCCGTTTTATTTTGGTGGTACCACTTTATTAATCATCGTTGGGGTAGCGTTAGATACCATTCAACAGATTGAATCCCACCTCTTAATGCGCCATTACGAAGGACTCTTAAAAGGGACTCGGATTAAAGGCCGACGTTTTTAAAGGAATAAAACTCCCTTTCGGATTGTATATTCTTATGAGTTATTCACCGAAGACGAATTATTTATCCGATTTAACGGATTTGGAGTTAATAAGAAAAGTTAAATCGGGTGAAACCCAAGCCTTTGATTGTTTGATGCAAAGGTATGGAAATCGGATTTATCGGGTGATTTATGGGATGGTGCATAATTATGCCGATGCCGAAGATTTAGTCCAGGAGACTTTTGTGCATGCCTATAAAGGGATTAAGAAATTTAAGGAGCAATACCAGTTTTACACTTGGCTTTACCGAATAGCGATTAATCTTTGTATCAACTATTGCAAACGAAAGAAAATCATCCAATTTACTTCCTTGGCAAATGCCGAATTTTATGCCGATAAGAATCCAAAGGCTTCGCTTGAGGCACAAGAACTGAAGCGAGTTGTGGAACGCCAATTAGCCCAATTGTCTAATGAGCAAAAGATGGTATTCGTTTTAAGGACTTTTGAGGAGATGAGTTATCAAGAAATCGCTGATATTTTAGGGATCTCGGTGGGCACGGTTATGTCAAGACTCGCCCGAGCCCGTCAGAAATTAAAAGAACTTTTAAAAGATTACCTACCCAAGAGCGAGAAGAGATTATGACCGACTGCCACAAAATCAAACAAAAATTAAACGCCTTTGTTGACAATGAACTGAGTGCGCAAGAACGCCAATTAGTTGAAGCCCATCTTGCACAATGTCCATTATGCCTTAAAGAGGTAGCAACGATAACCCAATTACATTCTTTAGCAAAAGAAGTGGCGCCCAAGCTGAGTGACGATTATTTGGAAAGACTTATCGGACAGGTCTGGCTTAAAATCCGTAAAGAAAATTTAGCCCGGACTCAAGCCCAACGACTCTTTTTCCCGCGTTTCGCACCAATTTTGGCTTTAGCCCTAACTCTAATATTGGTTGCAGTGATTGGTATTAAATTTTTAACAACCAGCCCAAGTATCAAGAAATCTAAAGAACGAATGGTCGATTCGACAAGTTTACCTTCAATAGCCCAGGTTGAGCAAGACAAAGTACCGACGGCTAAAGGGAAAACAGAAGGACCGAAATCGATAATTTCTGAAGCCAAGAAATTAGAAACCAAAGAAGTCGCCCAAGCCGAAACTAAATCCGCTAAGACAGTTGAAGGGGTTGATTTAGCCCGTGACCAAGCAGAACAAAAAAGACAGAAGTCAATTATTCAAAAAGAACCACTGACCGTATTGGCACCACTAACCCAAAGAACAAAGTTAACTGAGGAAAAAGAAATGACCGAATCTTGGGCAAATTCGTCTCGGATTGATAAACCAAAACCGATTGAAATTCCTAAACCAGAAAGTCCAACGCAATCGATTTTAGGCAGATTAAAACAAAAAATATCCGCTGAAGTCATTATCCAGGCATTAGTTGATACTAATGGAATGGTTATTGAAACAAAGGTCTTCAAAACCTCTGGCTATGGAATTTTGGATACTAGCGCTTTAAAAGCCGCCAAGAAAGCAAAGTTTGAACCAGCCAGAGTCCGAACTTGGGTTAAGATTCCTTTCCAATTTAAAGCACCGGGTGAATAAATTTTATGGATTTTTACAAATATCAGGCTTTAGGTAACGACTATATCATTATTGACCCAAAAAGGATTAAACTCAATCCAGCAAGGATTAGACTAATCTGTCATAGAAATTTTGGTATCGGGTCCGATGGCATACTCTACGGTCCAATTATTCAGAAAAATAAGATTAAACTTCGGATATTCAATCCCGATGCCAGCGAAGCGGAAAAAAGCGGTAACGGCATACGCATCTTTGCTAAATATCTCTACGATTCCAAAATTGTCTGCCAAAAGCGATTCTCCATTCACACTAAAGGTGGCGAAGTACTGGTGGAAATATTAAACGACGCTGCGAGTCTAATCAAAGTTGATATGGGCATCGCTACCTACCAGAGTGATAAAATCCCAGTAGCGGATAATCCGCCGCAGGCGGCAAGAGAAGTTATTAATGAATCATTAAAGATTAATGACCAGGAATATAAAATTACTTGCCTTTCCCTTGGTAATCCCCATTGTGTTATTCCATTAAAGGAGATTTCAAAAGAGTTGGTGAAAAAAATTGGACCGAAGATTGAAAATCATCCCCTATTCCCGAACCGAATTAATGTTTCGCTTATGAAGGTGATTGATTCAAAGAATATAAAAATAGAAATCTGGGAACGGGGGGTAGGTTATACTTCGGCTTCGGGCAGTAGTAGTTGTGCCGCAGCCAGCGCGGCTTACAAATTGGGTCTGGTGGGTAGAAAAGTATATGTTCATATGCCCGGTGGTAAACTTGAGGTTTTTATTAGCCAAAATGGTCATATTTTTCTCACCGGACCGGTCAAAAAAGTTTGTGAGGGTAATTTTGCCAAAGAATTCTTTAATTATAAGATTGAACTGGGTGGAAAGAAAACTAACGCTTTTAAATAAGAATTTAACCACAAAATTAATAAAATATTATAGCGCAATCCGACGAATTTCCCTATTTAATCAGATTTTAGTGTATTCCGTTGCCCGGTAGTTTAATTGCCGAGATTACTCGGTGATTGAGATTAGCCCAAAGAATCCCGAATCTCGGGTCTTAAGTTCTTAAATCCCGAAAGGTAATCTTTTCGCTCTTTTTTTAATAATTGCACTCTTTTCTTATATTCTATAGCACTATAATAATGATGGGGATTAAATCGTTCCCAATTTATCCCCGGAATTGTTTTCGGTACCAAATAATTCCAATCCGGGTCAACCTGCCATTCAATATCACCTCGTGCAATTTCTTTAATAATTGTCGTTGTATCTAAAACCGTTATCTTCTCGCCACTTTCGCCACCGATTCTTCCGGTATTAATTACATATACTTCCATATCCTTATGTCGCGAAAGGATGGATAAGAACCGGTTACCTTCTTCGTCTTCTGGACCGATGATAAACGGATTGGTTCCCACCACCCTTTTTGATTTTCCGGCTTGGGTTGGGTCACCAGCCGAAGTCTCCACGGATTCGCCTAACATAAAGAAGGCAGCGCCTTGTTCACAAGTTAATTTGGCAACCGGTGGCACAATATCATTCCGTCGGAAAATAAAGATAAAGATATTGGCAAAAGACAAATCAATTGAATTATCCGTAAAATCCATTTCTCTTCTCATTACTACCGCTCGGCCATTAGAAGTATAGGTATAATTCAAAAAGTCAACCTGGCCATTTGGCTCAACCCAAATATTTTCTAAAATCGCATTTGGACTGGTAACTACTTTATAAAGCAGAGGGTCGGATTTTGGTGATAAGCCTTCGGTCTTCATATAAAAATTATCTTCGGTGCCAATCGCATAACCATCTTCTTTCAAAAATACCACATCGTCCTGTCTTATTACGACTCCCTCGGGTGGTTCTAAATAGTGGTGATGGCAGGTGAGGGTTGTTTTACCCGTGCCGGAGAGCCCAAACATTAAAATTCCCTTTTCCACTAAATCATTGCCTCGTTTTACTCGGATGACTTTACTGCCCGCATGAAGTCCAAGCCAACCCTTTTGTTTGGCAATATACATCGCCAGGCGTAAATTTGCTTTTTTGATTTCACCGGTATAATCCGAACCGAAGACAAAAGTCTTTTTCGTCTTAGGTGAAACTAAAACTTTCCGTTCGGGCCATTCCGGAATCGAGATAACCGTAATGTCCGGATTTTTCTTCTCGGTTGGGTCAAAAAGAGTTTGATGCCACATATAAGCGTTGCGGGCATAATCTTCGGTTACATAGTAGCGACAGAGCAAGTTGATTTCGGAAGATAAACACATCCTCCGTTCAACCATTATCATTCTTTTCGTTTTTATATAATCCAATGCCTGACGAATTATCGCCTCATCTTCTTTGGTCGGTTCATCATAGATTATCTTAGTAAACTTGGCACTGCGCGAACGAACTTTCGTCACATAAGACGCACTACCAAATTCGGTGGTTATTTCATCTTTTTTCGCCAGTTTTCTCAATTCGTCTTTTGTTAAGTCTTTTAAGATTTCTTTTGGCTTTATTTCTTCATCAAAGATATTTGGCATAGTCTAATATTATAACTTAAAACTTGTTATTTATCAAGTAAAAAGCAAAAACCTATTTTTCTACTTCGGTTTGAGTCCGATTTGGGCAAATAAATGTATGACCGACATAGTGAAAAGTTTTCAATTTTCTCTGCTTAAGCAATTATTGTTTTATATCGGAATAATGTGCCTAACCGGCACATAAAAATCAAGCCGAAATTTCTTCAAAACATTAGTTATAACTAATGTTAAAATTAGCCGAAAATTTCTTCTAAGTATTTGATATTTGATTTTTTATATTTAATTTTCCTTTGGGAGGGGGTACCGCTTAGGGGGTGACCCCGTAGGCGACCTGGGGAGTGGCTTCGGGAGCTACTTGGTAGGTTGCTTAGGGAGTTGCTTGGGGAACTGCTTCGGAGGCTGGTTAGAAAGCGACCTCATAGGCAACTTGGGAAGCGAACTGGGAGGCGACCTGGGAAGCAGGCTCGGGGGCAGCCTCGGGGGTTGCCCCGTAGGTTGGTTAGTAGGTTGGTTCGGGGGCAGGGATTTTTTAAATAAAATGCGGAAGGATGAATGCGGAATTGTTTTCTTGAACTATTGAGGAAATGTAGGGCCCGATTCGGGCAAATAAAAAACAACCCTGAAGGGTTGCCCTACAACAAATAGAGGGTTTAGCGCCAAGGTTTGTCTTCGGCATCTTTTATTTTGCGAAAAAATATTTAAATTGTTCACCTCGTCTCACTCGGTGGATTCTTCGAGTTGCACCTAACTTCGCGTTACGCGTTGAGGGACAAGCCCAAACGCTACTGGTTATTTTTTCGGTTGTGGGCGGGCACGGGGTTTTGCCACAATGAGCCGAACCGTATCTGCCTTAGGCGGATAGCCTAACTTCATCCCTTCTTCCGGATATTGAACAATAACCGTGCCGGGTTTCTCATCCGATTCGACTTCCTTAACTTCGCCTAAAATTAAATTTCTCATTCTTAGTGTCTCCTGGACAACACTGATTGAGAGTCCAATCAAATTGGGCATTAATTTAACCGGTCCGGTGGACAATTGAATCTTAATGTAATCACCTTGGTCACATTCACTCCCTGGTTCAGGATAGGTGGTAATGACTCTATTTTCAGGAATTAGACCGGAAGGTATTGATTCCACAATACCAACCTTTAACCCAAGATTTTCTAAGATACCCCTTGCCTGTTCTAAGGTCAATTTAGTGACAAACGGGACCCTTGTCCTTTTTTGTCCCTTGCTGACGGTTAAGGAGACAATCCTGCCAATCTTACTAACCGAACCCCCTTTTGGCTTTTGTGCCGAGACATAACCAGCAGGATATAATGTATCAAATGCCTCTTGAATTTCACCAATATGGAATCCCTGCCTTAGAAGCATCTTCTTTGCTTCATTAATTGGTTTACCCAAGACATCAGGCACCTTGGCTTCCTGTCCTTGTCGGACAAGCAGGGGCATTATTAGAAAATTGAATAGGACAAGCCCAAAGATAAAGGCAACAATTATTGCGGAAATGACAATGAGGATAAAACTGAATCTGCCGCCACTTCGTGTCGGGCGCGTAGTGAAGCCGCTATGTCTTGAACTTGACGGATTGAATCCGCCGGTCCTTTTCATTTTACTTAAGGAGAAGTGAAGCTTTCGCCTGATTTTACTCGCTGACCATTGATAAAATCCCGACCCGTGATTAGTTTTTTACCTTCAATTTTTAATTGGGTGATATTTAGTAGACCATTACCGGTCGCTACGATTAAATCTTTATTTGGAACAATTATCGCGCCCGGTTGCTTTACCCGAATCGGGCTTAGGCAATCAGGCAGGCTTGAGCGATAGATTTCAACGCGCTTGCCACGAAAATAGGTATAGGCGGCTGGGGTTGGCGAAAGCCCGCGAATCAAATTATGAATCTCTTGATTACTTTTGGCCCAATCAATGATTCGGTCAGAATCCTTAATTTTCGGGGCGAAAATGACCGCTTGGTCGTTTTGGGTAAAAGTTGGGTAATCGCCTTGTTCAATCAACTTCAAGGTTTCAATTAAGAGTTCAGCGCCTAAAATAGCGAGCCTTTTGGTTAATTCGCCAGCGGTTTCATCGGGAAAAATCTCAACTACCTTCTGCAAGATAATCTTACCCGCATCAACTTTTTCGTTCATCAGGAAAGTTACCAATCCGGTTTGGGTCTCACCGTTGATTATTGCCCAGTTAATCGGTGCTGCACCCCGATAGCGCGGCAAAAGGGAAGGATGGAGATTGATAAAACCCTTCTTGGGTAAGTTTAAGAGTAATGGTTTTATAATATAGCCATAAGCGACTAAGACACCAACCTCAGGATTTAATTTTGCCAATAATTCATAAAATTCTTGACGATTGGGGTTTTCTGGTTCAAAGACTAAAAGCCCCAATTCTTGGGCTTTGACCTTAACCGGACTAGGTAGGACTTTCAACCCTCTGCCTTTTGGTCGTTCCTTAGCGGTTACCACACAAGCGATATCAAAACCCGCCTCGTAAAGTTTGACTAGACTCGGCACGGCAAATTCCGGCGTGCCAAAGAAACAGAGACGCATCAATCTTTTTTCAGGCGGTCTAAATGAGGTTTCACAAGCGCAAACCGAGTCTTGCCTAAACGGTTAACAAAGAAGATGCCATTTAGGTGGTCAATCTCATGACAAAAGACCCTGGCTAAAAGCCCTTCGGCTTTTATCTCAATCGGTTTTCCTTCTTCATTTAACCCCTTCACAATCACCTTGACTGGTCGTGCCAAAACTTCACTTAACCCAGGGATGGAAAGACAACCTTCTTCTCGTTCTATCAAACCCTCGGCCTTGACCAATTCCGGATTAATAACCGCATAAGGTTCCGAGTCAATCCCAGCCCCTCTTGGATTTACTACAATTACGGATAAGGGAACACCGATTTGGTTAGCGGACAATCCTAAACCCTGTTGGGCAAGCATTGTCTCTTTCATATCCGCAATCAATTGGGTAACTTCTTCGGTGATTTTAGTTACCGGCTTGGTCTTCTCGGTAAGGACCGGGTCGCCATAGACCCGAATCGGACGATTGTGACCTTTCATCTTCTACACCGTATTAGGCACTGGCACCAATCTTATGCGAAACCGAACCCTTGTCCAATTCAATCTCAACATTATCTGCAATCTTCACCATAAACGAATTATCTTTGACATTGGTAATTATACCATAGATGCCACTTGCGGTGACAATGCGGTCACCCTTTTTTAGAGCGTTAATCATCTCTAAGTGTTTTTTCTGTCGCCGTTGCTGGGGTAAAATCATCAAGAAATAAAGCACAACGAAAATTAAGATAATCGGCAATAAGCCAACAATCGGATTACTTGGCGAACCTTGCGCTGGTTTAGCGGTTTGACCAAATGCGAGTTCAAACATTTTTCCTCCTTATTGATATAACTTATGTTTCATTATATAGTTAAAGACTTTTTCTGGCAACATATAGCGAACCGGACGGTTTTGGGCAATTCTTTGGCGGATTCTTTGTGCGGCGATGTCAATCGGTGTGACCTCAAGAAAAATTGGCTTATACTTGCCAAATCTTCTTTTGACAATCTGTTTTTGCCCGGGTCGCGAAATTACGCAAACCTTTGCCATTTGAAAAAGTCTTGTTGGTTCTTTCCAATTCTTAAGTATGGCAAACTGGTCGGTGCCCATTATCAAGTATAATTGGTCAAAAGGATATTCTTTCTTTAATTCACTCAAGGTATCAACTGTCCAGGACTTCCCTTTTCGCTTTGCTTCAATATTGGATATTTCAAAGCAAGGGTTATTTTCTATTGCTAACTTGAGCATCTTATAGCGATGGTGAAAGGGGAGCAGATTTTTTTTATGGGGTGGGTCGAAGGCAGGGATGAAAAGAATTTTATCCAATTTTAATTGCTCTAAAATGTCTTGGGCGACCAAGAGGTGACCGATATGAATCGGATTAAATGAACCGCCAAAAATACCAATTCTCATCGTAAAGAAAGTCTTTTCAATTGCGCCTGTGCTTTCTTCTGTAATTCCGAATTGGAATTGTCGTTAATCAACTCTTCTAACAATTGCTTTGCCTTGACTTGCTTTCCAGTTTTAGCATAGGCGATGGCTAATTCCAATTTTGCCTTTTGCGCCCAACTGGTTTTGGGATATTTATTGATAATATGCTCATAATAGATTATTGCCGCCTCGTATTCAGAGGCACGAAAGTATAGGTGGGCAGCAGCAAAATCTTTATGCGCCAACCGCTCGGCTAACTCGGCTAAGGCATTCTCAATCTCGGAACGGTATTGGGAATCTTGAAACCGGTCCGTTACTTCTTCCAATAGTTCTTGGGCTTTTAATAATTGACTCTGGTCGCGCTCAATATTGGAACTTTGTCGCAAATAGGATAGGGCTAACTTTATCAAGGCGTTTTCAAAGAATGGACTGGTGGTAAAATTCCGGATGAAAAAGTCAAATTCAATTATCGCCTGACTATAATCACGCTTTTCAAAATAGGCATTTGCCAGGTAGTATTGAGCATCAGCTGCATAACGACTGCCCGGATAATTGAATATAATATCGGAAAACCCCTTGATTGCCTTATCGTAGGATTTGGACTCAAGATTTTTCATTGCCAATTCAAATTGTTTATCAACCGAAGGAGTTGGCTTGGTTATTGTCTTAGGCTTGGCACAAGCGAATAGACAAAGCATCATCGCACTGAGAACCGTCAATCCGCCAAAGGCAGAACCGCGGACCGTTAACGGAAAACGGTAAACGGTAAATGGTTTCAAATTCTTTTCACCACCTCCGAAACCAAAGCGGTCAGTTTTGGCTCGGCTTGGCTTGCGACACTCAAAATCTCCGCCAAATTCACCGGTCGCATCGCATCCGGCAGTCCCATATCCGTAACCACCGAAAACCCTAAGACCTTTAGCCCAATCTGCCGTGCCACAATTACCTCTGGTACGGTTGACATCCCAACCGCATCAGCACCGATAAAACGGAAGAAGCGGTACTCGGCAGCGGTCTCTAAGTTTGGTCCGATGGTTGCTAGATAAACACCCTTCCGGATTGGGATTTTTAAATCTAACGCCACTTTTTCGGTCAAGGCAATGAGTTCTCGGTCATAACAATTGTACATATCAGGAAATCTTGGTCCTAAATCCGGATCGGTCACTCCGCGTAATGGATTATCACCTAATAGATTGATATGGTCAGTAATAACCATAATATCACCGGCTTGAAATTGCGGATTTAAACCACCGCAGGCATTAGAGACAATTAATATCTTTATTCCCAACTCTTTCATCACCCGCACCGGATGGGTAATTTCTTGCAAAGTGTATCCTTCATAATAATGAAACCGACCGCTCATCACCCCAACCCTTTTCCCACTCAAGTTTCCTAAGATAAAGCGTCCACTATGACTTTCAACCGTGGGTCGGGGAAAATGGGGAATCTCCTCATAAGGAATTATTGCCACCGACTTCACTTCCTTGGCTAACATCCCAAGACCAGTGCCTAAGATTATCCCAATCTCGGGTTTAATCCGCCTTTGGCGGATTACTTTGCCAATTATTGCTTCAACGCTTTCGCTTATCTTCTCCTTCATATCTCTTCTCTTCCTCAAGTTCTTTCTTTTCCCAATGCTCAAGCATTGCGAGATAACTTTGAATGGTGCTTCGGAGTTCGCTCAAAAAGGTATGTTTTTTTATTGCCAATTCATTTATTTCCGCCCTTAACCGTTTAGTATCTTCCTCGGCCTTTTGGATTATTGCCTGGGCTTCCAGTTTGGCTTTTTCAATGATTGCTTCGGCTTCTTTTTGGGTTGCTTGTTTCATCTCCTCAGTTGCTGCTTGGGCGGTAACCAATGTGTCTTTTAATAACTTTTCGGTCTTGGCATAACCTTCAAGTTTTGCTGCAAGTTCGTCAACCTTTTCGGCTAATAAAGCACGTTCTTTCCGCAGCACCTCCATCTCATTAGCCACCATCTCAAGAAAGTTTTTTACCTCTTGGGCATTTAAGCCCCGTAGTTGGGTAGAGAACTTCTTCTTCCTAATATCAATTGGTGTAATTGGCATAACTTATTCTAATCGCTATCTAAGGAGATGTCAAGGTGTGTAAAATATTGACAAACGATGAATCTAAGGGTATAGTTTGTCAATAAATGGAAATTCTTTCATCAATCATTGAACCAAACGATTCAAAAATTCTTTTGGTTGTAATTGATGGTCTTGGCGGCTTACCCAAAAATGGCAGGACCGAACTGGAGACGGCACGGACACCAAATCTTGACCGATTGGCTAAAGAATCAAGCCTCGGGTTAGTTATACCGATTAGCCCCGGCGTTACCCCTGGTAGCGCACCAGCCCATCTTGCTTTATTCGGTTATGACCCAATTCAGACTCAAATTGGTCGGGGTTTGCTGGAAGCATTAGGTGTCGGTTTAGATGTTACGCCCAAAGATTTATGCGTGCGGGCTAATTTTGCCACGATTGATGAAAATGGTTATGTTTTAGACCGCCGGGCAGGTAGAATTACCACCGAGGAGAATAAACGGCTCTGTGCCAAATTAGCCAAAACTATAAAATATATTGAAGATGTTGAGGTTATTATTCGGCCGGGCAAAGAACACCGTTGCGCTATAATGTTTCGGGGCGAAGGATTAGTAGCTGAACTGAATGATACCGACCCTCAACACGAAGGTAAAAAACCGCTTGAGGTTAACGCCCTAACCGCAAGGTCAGCCAAGAGTGCGAAGATTGTTAATGCCTTTCTGCGTTGGGCAAAAAATATCTTGGCCGATGAACCAAAAGCCAATTTTATCCTGTTGCGTGGCTTTGCCCAATATCCTCAAATTGAACCGATGGGGGAGCGGTTTAAGATTAGGCCGGCTTGTATTGCAACCTATCCGATGTATAAAGGGATTGCCAAACTGGTCGGTATGGCGGTTTTGCCAACTGGTGATACCTGGGATGATGAAATTAAGACACTGGCGCAATACCAGGCGGATTATGATTTCTTCTATCTCCATTTTAAGGAAGTGGATAAGATGGGTGAAGATGGCAATTTTGAGGGCAAAGTGAAACTATTGGAAGATTTTGATAAAGAATTACCGAAGATTCTTGAACTCAATTTTTCGGTGCTTTGTATCACAAGCGACCATTCAACGCCGGCGCTTTTGAAATCCCATTCTTGGCATCCTAACCCTTTGCTTTTGTTCAGTCGCACTTGTCGCGCTTCTAAGATTAAAGAATTTAATGAACGAACTTGTGCTTATGGCGGTTTAGGAATATTAAAGGCAACCGAGGTGATGCCATTGTTGTTAGCCTCGGCTTTAAAACTGAAGAAATTCGGACCATAATGAAACCAAAACGAGCTTTGATTAGTGTCTGGGATAAGACGGGAATTGTTGAATTCGCCCAAGCATTGCAAGAGTATGGTGTTGAAATTATTGCTACCGGCAAGACGGCGCAGACCCTTAAAGATGCCAAGATTAAAGTGATTGAAGTTTCCGAATGGACCGGCTCCCCCGAAATTTTAGGCGGAAGAGTGAAGACTCTCCATCCCAAGATTGCGGCTGGTATCCTTTCTTATCGTAAAGAAGACAATATTGAACCAATTGATATCGTTGTTTGTAACCTTTATCCGTTTGAGGATTACCTTAAAGCACTGCCTGAGGCAGAGCGCAGGTTGCTTGAAGCAATTGAGTTGATTGATATTGGCGGGGTAACGCTATTGCGCTCAGCAGCAAAAAATTATCATTATGTTGCACCGGTACCAAAACCAGAATTCTATTCGATGGTATTAAAAGATTTAACCACCAGCGGCGAAATTTTGCCCCAGACCCGAGAACTTTTAGCCCTTAAGACCTTTGAGATTGTGGCTCATTATGATAGTGTAATAAGTGAATATTTTTATCGTCATTGGGAAGATGAGGGGAAAACGCGAAGCGTATCCGCCAAAGGCGGATTACCCCTCATCTCCCCGGGTTTTAAGAAAAAATCTTTTCGGGGATTCAAAGGGGCTTTGCCCCTTTGTGAAATTGACTTTCCTGAATTTTTGAATAAGACCTATTGCAAAACATTGCCATTACGCTACGGCGAGAATCCCCATCAAAGGGCATTCTTTTATACTGATCCGTTTCCCGATATTAAAATCAATAAACTTTGGGGCAAGGAATTGTCCTATAATAACCTATTAGATATTGATTCAGTAATTGGAATGGTAACAGAGTTTGAAAATCCAACCTGTGCGATAATTAAACATAATACACCGTGCGGGGTTGCCGAGGCCGATAGTCCATTAGATGCTTTTCAACTTGCCTTTCGTTCCGATTCAAAATCCGCCTTCGGTGGCATTGTTGGCTTTAATCGGGAAATCGACGCTAGTATAGCTAAGGCAATAGTTGAAATATTCTTTGAAGTCATTGTTGCACCAAAGGTTAAAGAAGAAGCAATGGCAGTATTCAAGACCAAAAAGAATCTACGGATTATTGAATTTTCCGGTGAATTGCCTAAGATGTCGATTCGGACTTGCTTGGGCGGAGTTTTGATTCAGGAGCGGGATTTATTGTTAGAGGATAGCGCAAAGTGGCGAGTTGTCTCGGAAACTAAGCCAACAACCGAACAGTTAAAAGATTTGGAATTTGCTTGGAAGGTATGTAAGTTTGTGCGGTCAAACGGTATCGTCTTGGCTAAAGGTAAAAAGACCATTGGGATTGGGGCGGGCCAGATGTCTCGAGTTGATGCGGTGGAACTGGCGATAAAGAAAGGCGAGGAAAAGGTCAAAGGTTCGGTTATGGCATCGGACGGGTTCTTCCCATTCCGCGATTCAATTGATATTGCTCATAATGCCGGTATAACTGCAATTGTTGAACCAGGTGGCTCGGTAAGAGACGAAGAGGTAATAAAAGCGGCTAACGAGCATAATTTAGTTTTGCTCTTTACTAATACCAGGCACTTTCGGCATTAGGCTCTAATTGCTTCAACCAGTTTTAGGCAGAGAATTGTCTCAGGCAATTCTAATTCTTGACGGTGCGATGGGCACGGAATTGGAACGACGGGGTTATAAAACCCGACTGCCGTTATGGTCAGCCCAAGCCTTACTCGATGCCCCAGAGTTAGTTTTACAAATCCATAAGGATTATATTGAGGCGGGTGCGGATATTATCACAACCAATACCTTTAGAACTAACCCATACACCGTAAAAAAATCGGGTCTTAAAATCAGCGATGCCCGAAAACTTACAGAGATTGCTTGTAATTTAGCAAAGATGGCAAGAGGTAATAGCAAAGTGGCGATTGCTGGTTCGGTCGCACCAATTGAAGACTGCTTTAGGCCAGATCTTTATCCAGGTGACCAATTAGCAGAAAAAGACCACTATGAACATATCAAAAATCTAAAACAGGGTGGTGTTGATTTCATCTTAGCCGAAACAATGATTAGTATAAAAGAAGCACAGATTGTGTTAAGACAGGCGGAACGACTAAATATGAAGGCAATGGTCAGTTTTGCCCTGAATAAAGATGGCAATATTTTAAATGGTGATAACCTTTTTGAGGCTTTTGACTGCTTAAAGCAGTACCGTAATGTGCTTCAAGCACTTTTAATTAATTGCACCACCCTAAATGTTATCCGAAAAGTTATTGATGATTTGTTATTCCGCTTTAGGCGGACTGATTGGCCGATTGGGGTTTATCCAAATTTCGGTCCACCCCGAAAAGGAAAATTTACTGAATATTTAACACCGAATAAATTTGCTCAAGCAATGTTGCGTTTAAAAAATAAGGGGGTAAAAATCTTGGGCGGTTGTTGTGGGACACAACCCGCCCATATTGCTGCCTTAGCAACTGCTTTAGGCAAACGGCGCAACTTGTCCAGAACTTCCTGAAAAACCTTTTTCCCGTTCTCCGTTTTCCGTGTTTTACCTCCTCCCTTAACACCGCCAATAGCCAATAGGTTGTAGGGCAAACCTTCAGGTTTGCTTAATCTTTGCCCGAGTCGGGCTTTACAATTTGGGGATTCAACCCGATTCAGGTTTAATATGTGTCTTTATTTTTGATTTTTAATTTTTTATTTTCTAACATCTGTGCTTATCTGTGTCCTCCTTGCCAATAGCCAGAGAAGGTAATCGATCACTTGACTTTTTAAAAATTTTTGTTATAATATAATCACAGGGGGAATTTAGGGAATGCTAATAAATCTGATACTTTTCATCATAAATCTTGGGTACAGCGATATTGGAACTTCCGCATTGCCGTTATTAAAAATTGGTCCCGGACCACGCGCTACCGCAATGGGTGATGGTTTTGTTGGTCTTTGTGACGATGTTACCGCACTCTATTGGAATCCAGCCGGATTAGCCCAATTGAATAAATTTGAAACCTTCCTTTCCCATCAGGAATGGTTTTATGGTTTTCGGGACGAATATATAAGCCTTGGTTTGCCGGTCGGTAAAAGTAGTTTTGGCTTCGGAGCGGTTTATTCCCGCACCGATGGCGTAGAGCATTGGACAATAAATAATAATCCTGGGGATACCTTTGCTACTCAAACTGGCTTTATTGCGTTAGGCTATGGTTATGAATTGACCCGCTCGTTCCTTTTCGGGATTACTTTGAAAGGACTTTACGACGACCTTAGAGTTGAAAAAGGAACCGGTCTTGGTGGTGATTTAGGATTACTCTTCCGACTGGGCGAAAGATTTAATATCGGTCTGGTGGGCAAAAACCTTGGCTTGGGTGTCAAGTATGGTGAAACAAATTATCCCTTGCCGATGCAATTTAAACTTGGGCTTTGTCTAAGACCAAGCCATTTCAATATCGTATCAGATTTTACTTTACCATTAGACAATATTCCTCATCTCAATTTGGGAATTGAATGGAATATCAAGAATATTCTTGCTTTACGTGCTGGTTATCGCACTGGTCCGCAAGATTTAACTTCCCTGGGGTTTGCCAACGGTTTAAGTTTCGGCGTTGGTCTATTTTTAGGCAAGGTTTGTGTTGATTATGCCTTTGTGCCTTATGGCGATTTAGGTAACACCCATAAGTTTGGTTTACGCACTGCAATCCCGCTACCCGGTTCTGGTTTATTTAAGATTAAAGTCATTGACGCACGGACAAAACGACCAATCACTGCTTGTGTCCTTTTTTCCGGGATTAGGCAGGAAACTCGGCAATCCAACCTAAAAGGTGAAGCCTATCTTGAAAAATTGAACAGCGGGTGGTTAAAATTGGGCGTGACCAAAGACGGCTACTTTCCTTACAATGATTCAGTATTTATCCAAGGGATTGGTGAACAAAACTTGACGGTTGAACTCATTAAATTGGGCTACGGCACGATTTGGGGGATGGTTTATGATTCTCTTACCAAAAAGCCAATCGGTGGTATTGTGACCTATACTGGACAGTCTTCAGGTAATTTCAATGTTGATACTTTAACTGGCACTTACACGCTGCGCGACCTGCCTATCGGGCTTTATGAACTTGAGGTGAAAGGTCCTTCGCTGAATTATATACCCCAGCGTTGTTCGGTCTATCTTACTTATGACGAAGTTGTAACTAAAGACTTTTATTTATTGCGGCGGAAAGAACTTCCCAAATTTCCATCTATCTATTTCAAAACCGGCAGTTCGGAAATTAGCGACGAAGCCAAATTTGCCTTAGACAAGGCAGGCAAGATTCTATTAGAAAATCCACAAGTGATGGTAGAACTATCTGGGCATTGTGATAAAAAAGAAAGTGGTATTGATTTATGGCGTTTGTCCCAAAAACGCGCCGAGGCGGTTAAGAAGTATCTAAATGAAAAATTTGGCATCAGTTTCGAGCGGATGCAGGTTCAGGGATATGCGGATACGCAACCCTTTGCCCCGAGTGAAACCGAGACCGGTCGTTCCCTTAACCGTCGGGTTGACTTCCGCATTCTAAAAGAGTAAAAGAGTTATCCAATAACCTGAAAGAAACATTACAAAGGGGCAAAGCCCCTTTGAATCCCCGAAAAGATTTTTTCTTAAAACCCGGGGAGATGAGGGGTAATCCGCCTTTGGCGTCTCCGCTTCGCGGTTTCCCCTCATCTTACCGTGTCATTTGGTATTTATTAAATGTTTTGTTTAGGATAATTGATATTTTAACAAAACTTTAATTGCTTTTAGTGCGCTTCGCTCTTTGTCTTTTATTTCTAACATTATATCAAAATCTAACCCTTTGGCGATGGTCGCCGCAATGAATCGTTGGAAATGTCTGATATTGATATGTTCGGCATGGGTCCCTCTTTTCATTCTTGGTTGCTGACTGCTGTAATCAACCATCAACAGGCCGTCCTTTTTCTGCCAGGTCTTTTGAGCTAATCTTATTGCCTCATAAACCGATTCGCGATTATTTAAACACTGATGATGAAAAGTATCAAAGAGTACTGGGATGCCAACCCTTTTATGAATGGCAAGACAATCCCTTAAAGAATAAGCAATGTGGTCGTTTTCAATAACCAGCCTTTCTTTTATTGGCGTCGGTAAAGCTTCGTATTCGGTGACGAATCGTTCAAGCGACTTTTCTTTATTGCCATAAATCCCACCGATGTGAATTTGGATTTTTGCCGTAGTATCAAGTTCCATCAAGTCTAAGACTCGGCAATGATATTCCAACTCTTTGACACTCCGCTTAACCACAATTTTGCGCGGGGAATTTAGTAAAACAAATTGGTCAGGATGCATGGAAATTCTTATTTTATGTTTTTTAATATAGTAACCAATTTGTTGAAATCGCTTTTTGAAGTGTTTTGCCCAATCAATCTTAAGCACGGGATGAGAAGCAAAAGGCACTAAGTCCGAGCCGATACGGAAAAAAAAGATGCCATTTTTTATATTATATTCAAGAACTTGTTCCAAGCAATTCAGGTTGTTTGCAACTTTTGTTAAAAAATTATTTGGGGAATACGAAGCAAGTCGGAAAGTTGAATTGGCAGTACATCCGATACTCCGATTGATGCAAGGATAACCGATCTTCACCAATTCCTGCCTTTGCCCGAATCCGTGATTTTGATTAGACCGACCGGAAAGGGCAGAAGAAAAGTCTGACTCAATAAATATTGCGCATCGAATCTTATCGCCCAAGAATAAATTAATTTAGTCAGAACACTCAAGGGTATTCGCTCATCGCGATATTCCTCAATTAAATTCAAAAAGAAATTCCGTTCGGATTTTTTTAGTTTTTGGGAAATGCCACCAAAGGCATGCTGTAAAACATTAATCCAGGAAGTAAAAGCAGGCGCTTTGGTAAATAATTCGTATAAAACAAGTTCATATTCCTTAAGCACATTATCTATTGATTTTTTCGCGCGATTGGCAACGATATTACCCAATCGCTTCAACTTTACCTGGTTATGCGCCATAAAAAGTAATTTATTCCTGGTATGAAATTTTACTAACTCACTCATTGCTCCGCTTTGCTTAACAATTCTAAATTGCGCCAGGGTAAAAATTTTTGTGAAAAAATATTCGCGGATGACAAAGTTCTTTAACCTTCCTTCATCTTCAATCGCTAATTGAAAGAATCTTTTTAGAACTTCGCCACCAAAAAAACCAACACCGTAAGTCGGACTTGATGTAGAGGAAAATCCATTATAAATCTTTACCCGGCTAATGCCACAAGATGGTGAACCATATTTTAATATAAAACCGTCAATATCGGATAAAGAATCAAGAAATTTTGTCGTAAAATTTGTCATTTCTTTTGTGATATCTTTTCCTGTCGCGGGTTGGTATAAATATTTTTTGCCTTTGACGACGATGATACGAATCGGTGCCCTTGGAACACCGAGACCGATTTCTAATTCGGGGCAAATCGGCTGAAAATTAACATATTCGCTTAGACTATCCACTACTGGGTCATTAATCGTATCGCCGTTATAGCGACATTGCGCAAAGCCCAAGCATTTACTGACGACAATATTCGGTTTCGGAAAATCGTTCATAAATGCATTCTTACAATAACAAAGTTTAGAGAACCTGTCAACTTACAATTAAGCGAAGTTCGTTACATTTCTCGTGACACTTTTATTTTGTTTGTTATAATAAATAACTTTGGTAAAAAATATTGGTGAAATTGCTGCGCTCGGCACTGCCCTTTGCTGGTCAATCGGGCCAATTTTTTTCACGATTGCCTCAAGAAGCGTCGGTGCCAATCTTGTTAATCGCACCCGCTTGGTTCTAACCTTAATTCTCTTAATAATTACTCATCTAATCCTATTTGGCAAATTTCTACCAACCAATGCGTCATTAACAGTTTGGTTCTGGTTTGGCTTATCTGGTATTATTGGCTTTACCGTTGGCGATACCTTTTTGTTTAACGCCTTTGTCTTAATTGGTCCAAGGCTTGCTAGCCTTTTAATGTCATTAGCCCCAATTTTTGGCACAACTATCGCTTGGCTATTTTTAAAAGAAATATTAATTTGGCAAAAAATCCTCGCCATAATTATTACCCTAACTGGTGTTAGTTGGGTAGTCTTAGAACAAAGGAATGAAGGTCAAACTTACCCGAATTACTTTAAAGGAATTATGTTTGGTTTAGGTGCAGCAATTGGCCAAGCCTTAGGACTATTCTTTTCTAAAAAGGGTTTAGCCAATAACTTTCCGGCTCTTTCTGGTAACCTGATTAGGATTTTAATCGCAACCATTACCATTTGGCTTATCCCAATCTTTCAAGGGGGCGCAGTTGATTCAATTAAAAAACTGCAAGCCAACGCAAAGGCTCAATTGGGAATTTTAGGTGGGGCAATATTCGGTCCGTATCTGGGTGTCTGGCTATCACTAATCGCAGTTCAGAAGACCTACATTGGTATCGCTTCTACTCTGATGGCATTGCCGCCTATCTTCCTATTACCTTTATCGCATTGGATTTTTAAAGAAAAAATAACCTTTAGGGCGGTGATTTGGACAATAATTGCTATTATCGGTGTTGCATTAATCTTTTTGCTTTAAAAAAGCCTTCAAAAATCGTTCAATTTGTACCAACGGCAAGGAGAAAAAGAAGGACATTCCGATTGACGGATTTTTATCCATCCCTTTTCCAAGATGTGGAATATAACCCTTTCCTGCTTTTAAAAACAATCCAATTCACAAAGGGGCTAAGCCCCTTTGAATCCCCAAAAAGATTTTTTTCTAAAACCCGGGGAGATGAGGGGTTTCCCCTCATCTTCTTTTTAGCAATTTCAGCTTGTGACAATCCGCTTAAGGCGGACACGCTCTGTAAGACAAAAGTTCTTGGACAGAAGATAAGAGGGGCTCGGTTACCAAGAACTAACCAAAACTCTCCGTCTAAGACGGTATTGAATAACAGAGAGATTGAACCGACTCAAGTCAATCTTTGATAATTTTAATCAGGTGTTCAATTTCTTCAATCGTATTGTAAAAATGGGGCGAAATTCGAAGATATTCTTGCCTTAATGAGACAACAACTCTATTCTGCTTTAATTTGAGATATAATTCCTGACCTGCCTTATCTTTGCGCCGAAAACTCACAATCCCAGCCCTTTTGCTTCTTGCTCGGGGCGTAATCGTCTCAAATTTTGAACTACTGATTTCGGAGATTAAATAATCAGTAAGATGATAAATTTGGGACTCAACCTTATCTATACCAATTTCCAAAAATAGTCTTAGACATTCTTGTAAACCAACGATGCCGAAATAATTTTTTGTCCCAGGTTCAAACCGAGCAGCAGTGGTCTTTAATGGCTTAGGCGTAAAGATGTCATAGAAATCTTTCCAGTCCGCACTGAGCCAACCTAAGTTGAAGGGTTGCAAATGGGATAAAGTCTTCTTACTAATATAAAGAATGCCGATGCCATGTGGACCTAATAACCATTTAGGTGCAGCCGCACAAAAGAAATCAACATAACTCTTTTTTAAATCAATGGTGGTAGCACCCAAGCCTTGCATACCGTCAATAATTAAATAGATTCCTTTCTCTTTAGCAATTTGCCCAATCGTAGTCAAATCAATTTTAATGCCATTTAAGAAATTTACCCAATCCAGGGCAATCGCCTTGGTCTTTTTATCAATTCGTTTGGTAATTGAACAAGGGTCGGCAAGAATCTCCGAACTGGTTACATAGCGTTTTTCAATATTGGGCAAGAGATAAAGAAATGGGTAGAGATTGGTCGGAAACCCGTCTTGCATTAAGATTAAGTTATCGCCATCTTGCCAAGGGATAGTTCCTATCGCAATAATTATCCCCTGACTGGTATTTTGAATAAAACAAATCTCATCACCAGTTACATTTAACATTTTTGCGGTTAGTTGGCGTGTCCGGTTGGATAATTTCTCATATTCCTCCCATTCAATTGAACCTTCTTTTGCATAGCGCTGGGCGAGTTGGGTAATGGCTTTTACGGCTGGGATTGGCAGTGGTCCAGTTGAAGCGTGATTGAGATAAATATAATCTTTGGTTACAGGAAATAATTTTCGGTAGCGCTTTAGATTAAATTTTTGGCTCTTGGTCTTAGTGTAATTCATTAATGGCTAATAGCAATGATTTGGGTTGGGGTTAAGATATAATCAACTTTCACATCCAAGGCTTCCATTATTGAGGAAAAATCAT
>Ga0207433_10004049_pt1 | contig 27308 bp, 27 predicted proteins | sample YelNatPaOPGAMG01_FD_187559 | JGI IMG/M metagenome (GOLD analysis project Ga0207433, IMG submission 187559) | Hot spring thermophilic microbial communities from Obsidian Pool, Yellowstone National Park, USA - OP-RAMG-01 (SPAdes) (version 3) | ecosystem: Environmental > Aquatic > Thermal springs... | reverse complement strand
TTCATTTCTCAATTTTCAAATTGAGCCTTACCCTATTACATGGCTCCTTTTTCTGATAGGTTTTTCCCTGAACAACTCCTTATTAAGACTGGTTCTGTTTGTTGATAGTTCTCTTTAAAATTTTTCCGACAGACTTCGGCTGCTACAGCCATTCAATTTACTAGTTACCTCATTCGCAACACTATTTCGGTAGATTTTTTCCATTGCTTCATAATGTTTTACTTATCAACTTAGTTCTCCAAAAGTTTCGGTTCTACGAGCTCGCGCGTAGGAAGCTTAATCGAAGAACGGGCCCAGTCAAGGATTGCCAAATACTCTCCTACAGTTATTTTATTCCTCTTCCTTTTTTTCAAATCTTCCCTTTCTTATCGGTCATTTATCCTGCTATCCACTGAATTTCTCTTACTGTGTGTTTCCTGCCTACTATCAAGACCTGAAATTGTCCAATATAACCAAAGAAAGTGCTTACTCAATGGCACAAAAAGATTCTAAGAGTTGTTAGATTGCCACTCATAACTAATTTTAATGAATGAAATGACAATTACAAATATGTAAGATCAGCACTGAAATACATGGGGCCGATCGGATTTGGACCGACGACCTCCCGGTTATCAGCCGGGTGCTCTAACCAATCTAAGCTACGGCCCCGAGGTTCCTGAATTGTGTATAATAATATTAACCTTTATTCAAACTACTGCTATCACGTATATTCGAAATTGGGATTATCCCACTTATTATGCGTCTTGTAGAATTTCTGCAGCCAATCTCTTGATCTCGCTCTCCACAGCGTAATATTCGTCTAAATTTTGATTTCCTTTTTCACCATTCTTCGATCTATCTTTTACGTTCATATGACATCTGTATGATGATTGTCAGACAAATATAAATACTTTACTGATATGCGGGCTTTGCACCTAAGGTCGACATTTCCAATCTCTTTTAGTGCAGCCTATATACTTTAAGTGTGGAATTAATTATAAGTGCAAGATGGATTTTTGGTGCAACTTTTCCACTACCACATTAGGTATAAAAGATCCGGAACCTTTCTATTTATGCCTAAATTGACTATCTATATATAATAGGTGATTTATTTTGGTAAAAGCGTAAATTTTTCAATATATAATGTCCGGTTAAAAATAGCAACAAAGTAGGACACCTATTTGGCGACGCCGGTATGTTTGGGAGGTTAGGAATTGGAACGACCGATAGACCGATTTGAGAAAGGTGTATAATTGTCAAGGTAGTCCTAATTCCTTGAAACATTATCTTGAAGCTGCAGAATTCAAAACTATAGAGGATACATCCGGAGGCATGAATAGGAGAATAATCATTAATGGGCAGCAAAGGATAACTACATTGATTCCATTACTGATAGCAATAAGAGACAGCGCAGAAAATAATAAAACGGAATATTCATTGCTTGAAAAAACTATTGAAAATGATTACTTGTTTAATCAAGGTATTCTCAATTCAGAAGATAAAATTAGACTTGTACTGACCGAATCTGACAATGAAGATTTTAAAAATTTAGTGATTGATAATGCTCCTATAAATATAATCCATTCCTTAATCCGCCGTTCTCCTCTAAGAAAACATCCATCTCCGTGTTCATGAGGTTTTCAAGGTATTCTTTCACTGCATTCCTTGCAACTTCCATTATCCTTTTATCCATCTCTTCCATATTTATTCGTACCTCCATGTTTGGTGTACAGAAGAGGTATGTCTCCTGGTTCAAGAGATTTACTTCTCTTGTTCCAGGATTCCCTTACACATAATTCGTGACACTATGTCATATAATAACGGAAACTCATTAGCATCTACAAAAAAGAACACAAAGAGAGCCTAAAATACAATATCCAGTGACATCAAGATGGAAATGAATGTAAAGTCACGGTATATATTTATTAATGTACTTGGCTGAATATTGAATAGGGCATGATGAGTAAGGATAGCTTTCTATCTTTCACTTCATCGATGTTAAAAAAACTGACTCAAAAGTCCGTGATAACCGTAAAAATAAAGGGTCAAATTTAAGGGATAAAGGGTTGGGTAACGTAATTCAATATCATCCCTAACAACTTCCCTTTAAAAACAAAGAATAAAGCCCGGTTTACTGAAAATATTTAGACCTCAGATTCTGGGAGGGTTTGTTGACTTTTCTTACTCAAAAAGATATTAATTCTTTGATTTGCGAGTTTTACATAATCAGGGTTAATTTCGTAACCAACAAAATGTCTATTCAGCATAAGTGCACTTATTGCAGTGGTACCACTTCCAATAAAAGGATCCAGAACTACTTCATTCTCAAAGGTGTATAACTTAATGCATCTGCTTGGCAATTCGATAGGAAAAGGTGCTGGGTGACCAATTCTTGTTGCGGATTCTGCTTCAAACGACCAAATGCTCTTTGTATATTCAATGAACTCCTCCTTTGACATTGTTGATATCATATTCTTTTTTCTTCCACGTGTGAAAGTTTGTTTAGAGAAAATCAGAATATACTCATGTGCATCTCTCAATACAGGATTTTTTGCCGAAAGGTATGTCCCCCAAGCGATAGATGAGCTTGCCGTAGCCCCCTTGTCCCAAATGATTTCTCCACGCATGAGAAATCCTAAATCAATCATGTCTTCTATAATGTAAGCATGTAATGGAATATATGGCTTTCTTCCAAGATTGGCTATATTTATACACGCCTTACCACCCGGAACCAGAACCCTATAAACCTCTTTCCATACCGATGATAGAAAATTTCTGTATTCTTTAATTGACATATCTTTATCATACAATTTACCAACATTGTATGGAGGAGATGTCACCATTAAATGGATACTATTATCCGCAAGATCATCCATCTTTACAGAAGATTTACATAATACCTTATCTAACACCATTTCCGAAACTTGATTTTCTGTGAAGTCCACATTTTCTTCAGCTTTTGGAAAATCTTCATAAAGTCTGCTGTTATAGAATTTTGAAGAATCATGATTGGTTCTACTTGGGCTCCCGAAGGAGCTCGTCTCAGTACCTTTCCTTTTTTGAAAATTGTCCATCTATGCCTCACCCCATAAATCAACCCATCTCCTGAATGGATTAAATTTTATATCCATTCTTTTCCATTCAACATCTATAAACATTGTATTCTTATCGGTAGTTATTTCCTTAAGAGCTTCATTGGATATTTCAACGCCTCTGGGATTGGTGCCTTGCTTGGGTAATTTAATATACCTATTCTTTCCAATTTTATTAAAAATCTCTCGTTGAACATAGGCAGGGATATAGTAGACGCCACCTAATGATGACCAATTTATATGAACGAGAATCAAATCGAATTTTGGATACCAAGTCTCCAAAAATTGCAAAGCTTTTGTAGCATCTACCGTCCAGATTAACTTTACTCCAGAAGGTTTTTTACCTGTTATGGTTTTAATGGATATTGGATATCCAAAGAGCTTTACGTCAATTTCCGGTTCAGTTATGGGCAAATCTGTTTCAACATTTTTTTCTCCAAATTTATAGATCAGAAGGGAACTTACTATTCGTTCTCTTAAGGAACCAACTTCCATGCCTACCTTGCCTGCTCTTGAACTTTCGAGTTCTGCAAGTTGAAACATATAAGGAAGGCGCCTTTGTACCTTATTTATTATGATTTTGTTGCTGAATAACTCTGTCAAATATTTATTCCTTCTACCCCTCGTCATTTTATATTGTGACAATTGTGTTTCCACTATTTAATTTTTGTATGACAGTTGCTCCATGAAGTATTGTAGATGGCGGATGAATTTTTACTAAAAAAAGGGGGAGCAAAATTTACCAATTAGCTATTCTCTCCCATCTATCTTTTTAGGAAATGAGTTTAGTTATTGAATATTAAAAAATAAAAGAGGATTCCGAATAACTCTATCTCATTGAAGAATCATGTTAAAATATAGCGAGGGGATGATCTCATTAAAATCTGATATCTCTGTTTTTCACCACATATGGGAAGCTGATGATCCGAATGGATACATTGTGATAGTGTATGGTTTTGGGGGGAAGTATTCAGGGCAGTACAAAACGATGGCTGAATACATGACACCTCGCGGTGTTACATTATTAGCGTATGATCTTAGAGGCCATGGAAAACGTCAAATGGAAAAGAGAGAAGTTAGGTTTTGAAACCGGTTCTTTTATAATCTAATCATCCAAAATCTTTATTTTTAATAATTCTTACATTATTATATAATTAATGAATAGGAAAAATATAAATAGGCCATATATCAGTTTTTATGTATTCGATTACAAAATGAAAACGGGCCTGCCGGGATTTGAACCCGGATCGTGGGCTCCGGAGGCCCAAGTGCTATCCAGATTACACCACAGGCCCATTGTAGGATATGCATAAAAGATTTTACTATTAAAAGTATGACTGAAATGATTATTATGAATCTTGAGAAGATCAAAAGTGATCTGATGAAACAGCTAGACCTAAGGGATTTGGAATCTGGCGTTTACGCTGACGGATGGATTAGAAGCCCTCAAGGAGCCAGAATCCAGTCATTTAGCCCTATAAACGGCGAATTGATAGGGTCTGTCAAAACTGGTTCAAGGAAAGATTATGAACTTGTTGTTAAGAGATCTGAAGATAGTTATAGGAAGTGGCTAGATTTCACGCCTCCACAAAGGGGTGAACTAATACGTCTCATTGGTAATGAGCTCAGGAGAAGGAAAAAGGATCTAGGAAGAATTGTATCATTGGAAACAGGAAAGACCACAGTTGAGGGAGAAGGAGAAATACAGGAGATGATCGATATCGCTGATTATTCTGTGGGGCTATCAAGACAACTTTATGGCCTACAAATCGCAAGCGAAAGACGTGATCACAGGATGTTTGAACAATATATCCCTCTGGGTGTCATAGGGGTTATCACTTCGTTCAATTTTCCTTCATCTGTGTGGTCCTGGAATTCATTTATTGCAGCAGTTGTTGGAAACACTGTCATATGGAAGCCATCATCCAAGGCAATGCTGACTGCAATCTCAGTCATGAAAATTGTAACTGCAATAGTGAAAGAGAACAATTATCCTGACATATTTTTACTCATCACAGGCAGTGGTTCTGAAATAGGAACTCTTATGTCATCTGATCAGAGGATAAAGCTGATCTCATTCACTGGTTCTGTTGAATCAGGAAGAAAGGTTTCTGAAGCAGTTGCAAAAAGGTTCGGCAAAACTATCCTTGAACTAGGCGGGAACAATGGGTCAATAGTAACATCGAAGGCCGATATGAACCTGTCACTGAAGGGAGTAGCGTTCGGGGCTTTAGCCACAGCGGGACAGAGATGCACAAGCACCAGGAGATTGATTGTTGCAGATCAGATATTTGATGAATTTACCGACAAGCTCAAGAGAATATATAAAAGCGTCAAAATAGGAAATCCTCTGGAAAAAGGGGTGCTGGTTGGACCACTCATAGACGCTAATGCCGTCAGTAATTTCAACAGTGCTATCAAGGAAGCAAAAAAACAGGGAGGCAAGGTACTATTTGGTGGGGAGGAACTGAAGATTAAGGGACTTGAAGGAGGACACTATGTGAAACCAGCAATAATAGAGATGCCGAGAGTGACACCGATAACCTGTAAGGAAACGTTCGCACCGATTCTCTATGTATTCAGATTCAAAACTCTTGATGAAGCCGTAGAAATTCATAACTCTGTTCCGCAGGGGCTGTCTTCAAGCATTTTCACTACGGATCTCAGGGAGGCGGAAGTATTTATATCTTCGAAGGGAAGCGATTGCGGATTGGCGAACGTTAACACCGCTACTGCAGGAGCAGAGATAGGTGGAGCATTCGGAGGAGAGAAGGATACGGGTGGGGGGAGGGAGAGTGGAAGTGACGCATGGAAGAATTATGCAAGGAGGCAAACTGTCACAATAAATTGGGGGAATGACGTACCGCTGTCACAGGGGGTCAGATTTGATATCTAGGTTACACCTTTATATTCCTTTTCTTGCTCATGAATCATGACATCCTCAAATTCCAAGCTGAAGGTATGGCTTGATGGCAGGATAATTAAATACGACGAAGCGACGGTTCCAATACTGAACCATTCCATGCAATACGGCTCTGGAATATTCGAAGGAATAAGAGGTTTCTTGGATGAAAATACGGTAAAGATTTTCAGACTGGACGACCACGTCAAAAGATTCTTCAACAGCATGAATATCTATTCGATGTCAATAGAATTTTCAAGAGAAGAGATCAGGGATGCTATAATAGAAACGGTAGAGAAGAACGATGTTGGGAACTGTTATATCAGGCCTTTCTCTTTCGTGAACGATGATTCCATCGGTCTTTCCAGATACAACAAGAAGATAAGCACATATATTGCAGTCGTGCCCTTTACTGACTATATTGGCGGTGTAAAACCTGTCACTGCAAAGATCAGTTCATGGAGGAGGATAAATTCAAATATCCTACCTGTGCAGGCTAAGGCGAGTGCCAATTATGCGAATTCCATCCTTGCCAATATTGAGGCCAGGGCACTGGGATATGATGAGGCAATCATTCTGGACGTAGAAGGAAATGTGGCAGAAGGCTCGGGAGAGAATATTTTTCTTGTCAAAAGTGGGGAGATACTGACACCATCTCTAGATTCTGATGTGCTCGAGGGTATTACCAGGAACACTGTGATAAGTATAGCAGATGATACGGGAATTGTTACAGTTGAGAGAAAGATACATAGAGAGGAACTGTTTACTGCAGACGAACTTTTCTATTGTGGAACTGCGGCCGGAATAACCCCGGTTTCTAAGGTGGACGACAGGGTAATAAATAAAGGAAAGGAAGGGAACATAACCGGAAAGATAAAGAAAAAATACCATGATCTGGTAAGAGGTTTAGATCCCAGGCACAGTGACTGGGTCACCACTGTGAGGCACAGACGGTAGATAAAGAGTAAGCCTTTTCTTCCTGCAAAAATTGATAATTCAGATAACAATGGTCGGTCATGAAATGGTCAATCCAGGAATCCCCTATAGATTATAGTTCACTCATCATTTCTCCAGGAAGAGAGACAGGATCTGTGGTTGTTTTCCAGGGAATCGTCAGAGGTACAGATGAATCAAGGCAGCTGAAGGCATTGTATTACGACTCGGATGCAGACCTGGCCAAACAGGAGTTGAAGAATATAATGGACGAAGCAATTGGAAAGTTCAAAGTTGATGACATAAATGCGGTTCACAGGATTGGCATGATTGAACCCGGAGAGATTTCGTTGCTTGTTATCGTATTCTCAAAACACAGAAAGGATGGATTCAGAGCGTGTGAGTATGTCGTGGATGAGATAAAGTCAAGGCTTCCTATCTGGAAGAAGGACATTTTCATCGATGACTCAGAAAGATGGCACTGATCTAATATTTGACTTCAGAACTTCATAAAGTTTTGATATTAAGTCATAATAGGAATGCAATGATTTACGACCATTACGGAAGACCACTGAATAGCCTGAGGATACAGTTAAATGCCACCTGCAATTTTAAGTGTTTCTTCTGTCATATGGAGGGGACAGAGACAAATGGAGAATTCTTGACACCTGAAGAGATCGAGAAGGTGGTGAAAGTAGCTGCAGACAATGGTGTCAACAGGGTAAAACTTACCGGTGGGGAGCCACTCCTAAGAAAGGATCTTGAGGAGATAATAGGAAGGATAAGGGCACATATAGACGGAGATATTTCGCTGACCACAAATGCATTCTTCCTGAATGGTCGTGCCAGGAGCCTTAAGGATTCAGGCCTTAACAGGATAAACATCTCATTGCATTCTGTAGACAGGGATAAATTCAAAGAAATCACGGGTATAGATGCGATAAACAGGGTGAAGGAAGGGATAGAAGATGCCGCAAGATCAGGACTAAATCCAATAAAGATAAATTTTGTTGTTCTGAAGGACCTTAACGATGATCAAGTTGATTCAATGATAGAATTTACATCAAAGAACGGTCTGGTGCTACAGCTCATAGAGTATGAGACGGACAGGGCAGGAGAGAAGAGCGATACTTTCCAGAAGTATCATTACGACCTGAGGAAGATAGAAGAGAAGCTGAATGACAGGGTATTGAAGGTTGAACACAACAGCCTTCACAACAGGGAAAAGTTCTATGTTTCCACAGATTCTGGGAGTATTGCGGTAGTTGAGTTTGTCAGGCCCCAGAGGAACGCTGATTTCTGCAATCACTGCACAAGACTCAGGATCACATCCAGAGGGGAGTTCCAGACCTGCCTGAACAGGAGAGACCAGGTCTTCAGCTTCAGGGGAAAGGATGAAGAGGGAATATTCAATGTTTACAGGGAAGCCGTCATGGCACGGGTCCCTTACTGGAGGGAAGCGGATGAAAGTTCATATTAAGTACTACGCAAAATACAGAGAATACACAGGAACAAGAGAGGAGGACGCTGACATAGATGCGTCAACCACCTCAGAGCTCGTGAAATTTTTAACAGCTAGATATCCTAAAATGAAAAATGACAGAAACATCCTCATTGCAGTCAATAACAAATTCGTAAGGGATAACGAAACTATAAGGGATGGGGATGCAATATCAGTTTTCCCTCCAGTGAGCGGAGGATAATTTATTATTAAATCCGGCATCATATATCATGGAAACAGGCAGATATCTGAGCCAGATTGCGGTAAATGAAATTTTTCCGGCCGGGCAGAGAAAGATAGAGAGTGCTTCTGTTGTTGTGATCGGAATGGGTGGAACAGGTTCCGCTGCGGCTGAATTACTTGCAAGAATGGGAATCGGGAGGATAATAATAGTTGACAACGACACGATAGAGATGAGCAACCTTAACAGGCAGGCTCTGTATAAGGAAAAAGATATAGGTCTTAAAAAGGTCACCGTAGCGGAGAGAGAGCTCCGAGAGATCAATGGAAGCATTGAAGTCGAAGCAGTCGACCAGAGACTGAATTTCTCAAATGCAGTCCAGATAATGAGCAGGGGGGATCTGACAATAGATGGCACAGACAACTTCACTGCAAGGAACGTGATTAACAGAACATCCATAGCACTAAATAAACCCTGGATTTTCAGTGCGGTTGAGGGGACATTTGGTTATGTGAAGGCAATCATTCCTGGTGTCACGTCCTGCCTTTCGTGCATGGGGTATCCCACCGAAGGGGAGGGAGTTGCGTGTACAGCGCAAGGGGTGGTCCCCACGGCGGTAAGGCTTATCTCCTCAATAGCAACCACACTTGCACTGAGGGTATTGCTTGGGGAGAATGTTGATGGAAGTCTCACATATTTTGACGTGTGGAAACAATCTCTGGAAAGGGTTGAAATTGTTAGAGATGAGAAATGCCCGGTGTGTGGCGTGAATGGTAATGGTGGCAAATAATGCTGCACTTATCCCACTGTGCTTGAATATTCTGATTCATATTTATTAGCCGTAATGATTAATGCCCATCTGGAGTCAACTGTTGGATTGAATATTGTTCAATTCCATTCCTTTCCGTCTCACTGCAGTCGCGTACAGGAATACCAGAACCGCCAGAAGAACGCTCCCTGCTATTGTTAGCACTTCATATGATCCTGCCATTGCGCTTCCATTTGTGATAGAATCTATAGGAATTCTCCCCCCAAATGCGCTCGGATATACAACAAAATTCAGCGTGAATATGTTCACCGAGAGCCAGACAATGAAAACTGTTTTGTTCACTATCACTCTCCTGGTGACTTTGAAGTAAAATAGCAGAGGCATCAAAAATGAAAGCACATCCGGCACCAGTAAGATTCCGCCAACTGTCCAGTTTTTGATCATCTCCACTGACAGGTCTGATACAATTATTCCTGCAATCACGAGGATCATGGAAACTTTTGCAATTTCAGGGTCGTTATAAAATATCGGTGAAAAACCAACTGCAAGGAGAAGTGCACCAATTATGAATACAATCCCTGAAGGGTTCTGAATCCAGGAGACCGTACTGAATGTCAGTGTTTTAAAGTCTATTCCATTTCCCCCCATTATACCGGTCACAATTGTGAGAACAACAAGTGCAATAAGTATGGAAGAGACAGAATATATCTGGAAAAGTTTCTTCTCGTCAAGCCATCCTTTCTTTTCGATGAACTCAGCAAATGCAATTGATGAGTTCCTGGCAACGAAAAGGATGAGAAATACCATTATTGCAAATGAAAATATTCCAGCAACAGGAATGAGTATTGAGGGGAATGAAAAATCCGAAGAAACCACCCAGAATGCGCCGAACGTTCCCGTCACTTCCCATATCGGGATGATATATGGAAGAACAGATCCTTTGTATTTACCCCATCTTGCAAGAAGCAGGAGGCTACCCATCGTTTCGGTAAGCAGCAATGTCGCAAACACGGAAAATATTGCAAAGTTGGAAAAGAAAAAGAAGTTAATGGCCCCCACCTCCTTCCGTTTTTCTTACCCTTGCACTCGAATTGAAAGTCCTCGCAAAGAAATAGAATGTCGCCGGAACAAGAATAAGATAAAAAGCTATGATGAGGTACCCTGGAACAAGCAGACCGGAGGAGTAGTTCGACGCTTTACTGACACTCATCACGTTGTAGACGATCCACGGTTGCCTGCCTATTTCATCAGCAGACCACCCTATCTCATAGATAATGAACGTGAAAATTCCCATTATTATCTGCCCATAGAGAAGAACCCTGTATTTTACTACGTCTTTCCTCAGCAGGAAAAACAGGAATATTACGAATAGGAAGAGGCCAAGGAGCAGGCCACCTGCGACCATCAGGTCGAACAGTGAATGAACAATCAGCGGAGGCCAAACGGAAACCGGAAATTGTGCAAGTCCTGGGAGAACTGTTATCTTCGTCTCAAGTTCGGCTAGCATGGATTGCAGACCTGGTATCTGTATTCCGCCAACTACTGATCCGTTCTGAATTGTTCCAAACAACTTCTCAGGAAGATTTGTTCCGGGGAAATAATTGAGATCAAAGGCAGCATACTTCACGGGCTGGTTGACCAGTATACTGACCATCTCGTTTGATCCCGTCACCCCAACAAATATGACTGCAATGATTGAGATTATACCTGTCAACCTTACCATGATCCTGTAAGGACTGGCCATGGGACCACTGCCTTCCCTGATATATTTATAGGAGAAGTAGGCACCATTGACCATAATACCTGCCAGTATTGTGGTGAATGCCATATGAGCTAATTCTGCACCGGTTGATGCAGTTATAAATGGTGCCCACGGATTGATTCCCGTGACAGCCCCTGTCTCAACATAATTGGCCAGACTGAAACCATTTGGAGTATTCATCCATGCGTTTAACATTGTTATGAAGACAGCAGAAAGGAGTGTGCCCAGAAGAATCGTAAACGAAAGAGAGACGTTTGCGTACCTCCACTTATAAGCTCCCTCAAAATAAACATATATAACAAGAGCGATCGTCTCCAGGAAAAACGCGAATATTTCGGCATACAGCAAATTCACCGCCCCGGTCTCTGACACAAGAGTCATGAAACCAGGAAATAAGTTCACAAGTTCTACTGCCATTACGATTCCGCTTGCGGTGCCAACGCCAAATGATATTACAAATACCTTCTTCAGTCTACTGATAAGTTCTGCATAAGCTGGATCGTCCTTAACAATACGTAAGAATTCCAGGATTGTTATGAGAAGTATCAGGGAGATGCTCATGGTGACAAGTATTATGTGAGAACCGATAGTGTAAGCAAAGAGGAACCGATCAAACGTCACCATAGACATATCGATGTTTCGCCTCCAAATGGTCCATATTTCTTCATGAAATGTGGGATGGCGTAATCAAAACGGAGAGGGATAAACAATATTCCTGTTTTCACGGAGCATCTCCCAGGAACTTGAGGTATCATTGGAAAAAAGTAAAATGTATTAATATTAATTGTTTAATGTGCAATTTTGTGTAAAAGTGTGCATATTGCCGAACATGTTATGAGATACTCCATCAAATGGACAGGAAAACCAAATGCACACTGCAACAATCCTTTTCAATCCTGACGATAAGGAGTTACATTTCCATTCATTGAGCATACTGGCAATTGAAATTTATCACCAATTTTCCAAATTGCCTGTAATGTGATTTCACTGGAATGATAAGATCAAATAGATATTTGTGTATGCTATCAGTGGATGTTAAAACTGAAGTTTTTGGGGTATCTGTCTGGTGAATAAGATGAAGGCTGTGATATTTGCCAAACCGAGCGAGAGGCTGCCGGGTAAGCACCTGATGGATATTTGCGGACAACCAATGATAAAAATGATTTACAATATATTTGTAGATTCGTCTTTTTTCGAGGATGTGGTCATATACTCCAAATATGAATCACTGGATATAAGTGGAGTGAATATAGTAAAAGACCACTCAAAAGGGACAATAATAGACTCCCTGATCTCTGCATTACGGGAATTCAAAGAGTTCTTTGCTGTTGCGGGAGACATTCCACTTGTTGACAGGGAGATAATAGAGAAGATTATGATAAAATACAATGGTTTTCCAATTGCACCAATCAATACGGACGGAATCATAGAACCTCTGTTTGCTATTTATAATGACTCAATCCTGGATGAAATGGTGACACACTCTCAGAAAGATAAAAGAATATTCTCTTTTCTGGAGAGAAAATTCATACTTGTAAGGCTGGAACCCATTGACAGCGTGAAGCTCTACAATATAAACACACTTCAGGATTACATCGATGCAAAGAAGAAGATTCGCTGCTAGCATCAGTCCGCATTAAACACGTAATAATCCATAATTTTGATTATCTCATCATCGAACTTCTCGGGGAAAGTTGCCCTGTAGCCGAACAATTTCATGGCTATGCTCCTGTTTTGGCTGTACAATTCGAAATATTTGAACTTGGTGGATGATATCTCCATGTCCAGTATCCAGATACGTTCCAGTTCTTTATCCAGTTTCATTCTCCACCTCTGCAAGCTTCCTGGCAAGGAGGAGGTAATCCCTTTCCGCCTTATCGACCTTCCTCTTCAAATCTGCCAGAATCTTTTCCTTTTCGAGTATTTCATCCTCCAGTTCAGACAAATATTCACCCCCTAATCAGGAATCATCACCCTTGCAGGAATTCAGCCGTACAGCCTGGAGGATTCCATCTCCGCCCCTTCAATACGACCAGAAATTTAATCCTTTTTCATTTGTGTCAAGAACCGTTTTATAATCTATTGTAATCAGTATAGAGTGGCTACCCTAACTGTTTGCCCTTACTGTGGTACCGGTTGTCAGATTTTGATAGATGAGCTCGATTCATCTGCCAGAGTGATCGGTTATTCCAGGTCACCTGTAAATGAGGGAAAATTGTGCGTAAAGGGCTATTCTGGACTTACCTATAATTTTTCAAAAGAGAGACTGAGATATCCACTCGTGAAAAGGGAAGGAAAGTTCACGAGAATTTCATGGGAAGAGGCCTTAAATGAGGCCACTACAAAACTGAGGTCGATAGTAAGGGATTACGGGCCGGATGCTGTCGCCTTCCAGTCATCCGCTAAATGCACAAATGAAGAAAATTACCTGATGCAGAAGATGGCAAGGCTGGTAGGGACAAATAACATAGATCATTGTGCAAGAAGCTGCCACAGTCCGACTGCCCTTGGACTGATTGAGACACTTGGTGCAGGTGCTGCAACCGGATCAATAAGCAGTCTGGAAGACACCAAAACATTCCTTATAATTGGCTCTAACACTACGGAACAGCATCCCATAATAGGAGCAAAGGTGGTGACCGAGGTAAAGAAAGGGAAAAAACTGATTGTTGCTGATCCAAGGAGGACCCAACTTGCCGAGCTTGCGGATATCCATCTACAATTTAGGCCGGGGACAGATGTTGCATTACTGAATTCAATAATGTATGTGATCATTAGGGATGGACTTCAGGACACCTCCTTCATAGATTCAAGGACGAGTGGCTTTTCTGCATTCAGGGATGAAGTTATGAATTATCCGCCAGAAAAGATGGAAATTATTACGGGCATCCCTCCTCAGATGATAGAAAAAGCAGCTCATCTCATTGGAAGTGAAAGGCCAGTGGCAATACTCTATGCCATGGGAATTACACAGCATATTCATGGAACAGAAAATGTGATGGACGTATCCAATCTTGCACTCCTTACGGGAAACATTGGAAAGAGGGGTTCCGGAATATTTCCACTGAGGGGACAGAATAATGTACAGGGCTCTTCAGATATGGGAGCTCTTTCTGAATTCTATCCCGGATATGTAAGATATGATTCAGATAAGGTCGATTTCTTTGAGAAGCTCTGGAATTCTAAACTGCCGAGGACTAGGGGACTCAGTCTTTCAGAGATGTTTGAGGCCGCTGCGGATGGAAAGGTCAAGGCAATTTACCTGATGGGAGAGAACCCACTGATAACTGAGGCATCTGTAACCGATGTAGAGAAGGGAATAGACAGCCTCGATCTCTTCATAGTTCAGGATATATTCATGACCACAACGGCCGGGAGGGCTCACATAGTCCTGCCAGCTACCAGTTCACTCGAAAAGGAGGGGACATTCACGAATACGGAAAGGAGGATACAGAAGGTATCAAGAGTTTACGAGAGACCGGGGGAGGCAATGGAGGACTGGTGGATACTGAACGAAATGGGAAAGAGATTGGGTATCTTCAAGGGATATGACTCCCCCCGTGATGTATTCGAAGAGATAAGGGCTGCTGTACCCGGGTACTCTGGTGCCACTTATGAGAACATATTCCCCCTGGGAAAGCAGTGGCCAATCAACGACGAAAACCCTGAGGGCACCGAGATTCTTCATACCAGGTCATTCCCAATAGGGAGGGCAAGATTTGTCCCGACCCCTTATGGAGATCCATCGGAGGTAGTTGATGAAGAATACAACTTCATCATGACAACGGGACGGAATTACTTTCAGTGGCATTCTGGAACCATGAGCAGGAGAACTGACATCCTCGACAGGGAATCTCCGGAAGCTTATGTGGAAATAAATGTTGAAGATGCAAAGAAGCTGAACATACGGAATTCCAGTTTCGTCACTGTCAGGTCAAGACACGGTTCCATCCGGGTGAAGGCCAGGGTAACCGAGAGGATCATGCCAGGCGTCGTATTCGTGCCATTCCATTTTGAGGAAGTGAGGGTCAATCTGCTGGTTGGGAATCAGGTAGACAAGATCTCCAGGATCCCTGAATTCAAAGTTGTTGCAGTGAGGTTGATCCCGTGATTAACGTTCTCAATGCCAGGGAGATGGAAGATCTCTTCTCAAGGTTAAGGAAGGATTACGAGACGTTCGGTGCAGTGGAGGAGAACGGCGAGGTAGTGTTCGATAAGATCAGCAGGTTCTCTGAAGTCTCGGAAAAGAAATCAAGGTATGCACCGAAAGAGTTCCTGATATCCAGAAATGAAAATGTGCTGTCCACTCCTGATACAACAAGGAAGGCCGTCTTTGGAATCAAGAGTTGCGATCTGAAGGGATTCTACATAATGGACAAACAGATACTTGGGAAAGACCCATTTTACACTGCAAAGAGGAATAACACGCTCTTCGTTAATTTCGTATGCACTGAACAATGTGCTGGGGGATTCTGCTCCACATTTGGGGGGCCACTCCTCGAAGAATACCAGATACAGGTTGTCAGAGATGGGGAGAATTATTACGTGCTTTCATCGGATGAATTTTCCAAATATTTGGATGGATTCAAGGAAGCCGATTTGTCAAGAGTAGATGAGATGATGTCAAAATTCAAGGAAATGTCTCCCCCTTTGAATGTTGAGGGTATAGAGAACAGGATTAAATGGAATTCTATTCTATGGAAGAATTTTGCATCAGAATGCATTTCGTGCGGTGCCTGCAATTATTCCTGCCCGACGTGCTATTGTTTTGACCTTTATGATAGGGATGATGAGAGACTGAGAGAGTGGGATTCCTGCATTCTCGGAGGATTCACCTCCACCTCTGCTGGCAACGTCAGGAATTCGCTCGATGAGAGACTGAGACAGAGGTTTTACCACAAATTTGTATATTATAAGAAATCAAGGGGGGAATACCTGTGCACAGGGTGCAATCGCTGTGTTGATGACTGCCCTGTAGAAATAGACATAAAGGAGGTGATCACACATGATTACCAGAGTGAATGAATACGTCCCAAATTACACAGAGGTTACTGAAAGCCGGAAGGAGACAAGAGACGTATTCACAATAGCCACGAGGGAGAAGAATGCAGGGATTCCTGGACAGTTTTTCATGTTATCCTTACCGGGAGTTGGGGAGGCACCAATATCGGTTGCCTCTGGAACTGGAAGAAACATGGAATTCACAATCCGGAGCATAGGGAAAGTCACTTCGAAACTAGAAAATGAAAAGAAGATAGGCATAAGAGGTCCATATGGCAATGGTTGGCCCTGGGAAGAATATGATGAAATTCTTGCAATTGCAGGAGGCATCGGCATCCCCCCTATAAGGAGCCTCATCCAGGTCATTGCAGACAAGGGAGAAGCGGACAAACTTGAAGTCCTCTATGGTGCAAAACTTCCCTCCGATATCGTTTACAGGAATGAAATTGACGACTGGAAGAGGAAAATAAGATTTCTTCTAACAGTGGACAACGGGGACTCCACATGGAATGGCAGGACAGGATTCGTAACCAGCCTCATCCGCGAATCAACTGTCAGCAGGAATGCGGCCGCATTCGTCATCGGACCTCCGCTGATGATGAAAAATTCAGTGCTGGAACTGGTAGCGAATGGATTCAGTGAAGACAGAATATTCCTGTCTCTGGAAAGAAGAATGGAATGCGGCATTGGTGTCTGCGGACACTGCAATCTGGGCGAATTCTACGTGTGTGAGGACGGCCCCATTTTCAACTATTCCAAGGTAAAGACGCAACCCGAGCTTTTTCTCTAAGCCTCCATTCCGAGAGACCTCAACACCTCTGCTGTAGGTTTTCCGTCTGGACCTATTCCTACTTCCTGTAGATAGTCTTCCACCATCCTCTTGTAGTCTATAACCACCCCCTGGGTTGGTCCGGCCTCAAGAGGAGGATTTCCGACCATCCTTCCGGGGGGAGACATATTCCAGACATTTATTCCTTGCCTGTAGTTGAAAAGATGCCTTGCTACCTGAATTCTTCTGCCCATCTCCATCAGTTCCTCGGGTGTGAGGTCCCACCCCATTATGGCCTTGAAAACTTCTACGTATGGATAGCTGTTGGGCCACACTGCTGTAGAGAACTGGCACATTCCCGTCGCATTCATAATCTGCATCCCGTATGAGGAGATTGCCTGGAGTTTCCCCTTTCCATTGACTGAGTATCTTTCTATCTTTGTTCCGGAACCAGGATACTGAAATGGAAGTGTAAGCTGTCCTCCTTCGTCAAATCCTATGCCCCCGGCTGTGTGTCTTCCAGGCGTAGGATCTGCAATATATGTTGTGGCCAGACTCGGCATCAACCTTGGATCATGCATTGGAAGATCCTGCCCGAACATATGCATTGCAAATTCCTTGCTTCCCTTCCCGATGGTTTCAGACGCCGTCTTTGCGCCCATGCCGAGAATCCTTCCTATTCCCTCCCCCTTGGCTATGAGTTTCACGAGATTGATCATTCCATCCGGATTCCCGAACCCTATCCTGAACCCAAAATCATTGTCTGTCAATATTCCCTTTTCATAGCACTCGTTGGCGAATGCTATGACAGCCCCTGCAGATATTATGTCCAGTCCTTCCCTGTTACATATCTCGAATGCCATAGCCATTGCATCCAAATCTGAGTTAAGATTCAATCCTCCAAATGATCCAGTTCCCTCATATTCCAGCCTGTGCCCCTCAATTTGCCCATAGCGAGTGTTTCTCCTGACATGTCCGCCACAGGCAAGGGTGCATTGTGCACAGCCATATGATCGTAACTTGTCCTTGGCAATCTCTTCTCCGCTTATCTTTTTTGCATTGTCCTCTCCGAAATCAACGAGCCCCACCCCCTTCCAGTTTTTTATTGGAGTGTCCCCATTGAGATGAGAAGACTCTGTGAGAGCCGTTGTTCCAAATAACTGCCACGGCCTTGCCAGCTCGATGTTCTTGTTGAACTGTATCTGGATCTGCTTTATTGTCTGTACAAGCATTTCCCTGTCAAATGGTTCTATTTTCTTAGTTCCCCTGACTACTATGCCCTTTAATTTTTTTGAGCCCATGACAGCCCCCAGACCAGACCTTCCGGCAGCCCTTCCGTAATCATTCATTATTGAGGCTATCAGAAGTTTTTTCTCCCCTGGCACTCCTATCACCAAAGCCTGCCCTTTGGGCTCTAATTTCTTGAGAAAGTCTTCGGACTCGTAGGCATTCTTCCCCCAGATTTGTGCTGCATCTTCAAGGGAGTATTTTCCGTCGTTGATCCTCAGGTATACGGGTCTATCTGAAGCTCCTCTGAAAAATATGGCGTCAAATCCGCTGTTCTTCAGTTCGGGGCCAAATTTTCCTCCGCAGTTCGAGTCCCCCCAGGTCCCTGTCATTGGGGATTTTGCAACAACCTCAAAGCGGCCCCCGAGCGGAACGCCATGACTATTGAAAATTCCTGTTATCACTCCAAGAATGTTGTCCGGGCCAAGTGGATCCTCCCCTCCCTTCATTTCCCTGTTTAGAATGTATACGCCCAGACCATATCCTGTTAGATATTTCCTATAAATTTCTTCTGGAATCGCCTCTTCCTTGAACGATTTATTTGTTAAATCAACCCACAGAATCTTTCCATTCACTCCGTACATGTCCATCTGATAGAAAATTGAATATAATTGATTTTCCGTCGCAGACAAAGGCATGATTTATTATCCATCTTAACATATGGAAGCAATGGTAGATCTCAATCTAGGACCATACGTGCAGGATCAGATGAAACAAGCGGAAGCATTGCAAAAGCAACTTGAAACATTGCTTGCCCAGCAGTATCAGTACGAGGTGAAGCTGAGGGAAGACAAGAAAACACTGGAATATTTAAATACAGCAAATGAGGGAGATGAAATATACAGAGGGATCGGAACAATCCTGGTCAAGGTCAATGACATCCAATCATTCAAGAAAGAAGTGGAGGAAGATGTGGAGATATCTGAACTGCGACTCAAAGGCATAAAGGAACAGGTTGACCAGCTTAATGCCAAGCTGAAGGCAATCTCTGATGAAATAAACAAGCTTTACCAGAAGGGCAATGCGAAAAATTAGGGCCATCTATCGATTAACATAGCATCACCTAGACTGTAAAAATAATATTTTTCCCTTATCGCTTCTTCGTAGGCTTGCTTAATCCTGCCCTCACTACCGAATGCATAAACGAGGGAGAGGAGCGAGCTCCTAGGAATGTGAAAATTTGTAAGAAGATGGGTGATGTTAGAATTGAATTTCCAGCCGGGATATATGAATATTCGTGTCCTGCCCCTGTACGGCCTTATTTTGCCCGGTAATGAAGCAGTTTCAAGGGAACGCACAACTGTCGTTCCCACCGCAACCAAATTGCCCTTTGCATTTTCGATCTGAGAGACCGTATCCTCCGGGACCTCAATTTCCTCTTCATCCACTATATGTTCCCTTATGTCTTCTGATGTAATTCCCTTAAATGTTCCGTATCCTACCCCCAGCAACACGTACAGAACTTTGACACCGTTATTGGCAAGTTTATTTAACATGGGCCTATCGAAATGCAGGCTTGCCGTCGGGGCAGCAATGGAGTTTGTCTCGTTTCCGATTTCATTCTGATAGTAGCTGTAATCAGCTCTTTTCTTTATGTACGGAGGAAGGGGTAAGTGACCGATCTTTTCAATAAAATCCCAGTCTATCTGTCCAGATATCAGTCTCTTTCCATCCCCCAGAGATGATACCCTAACATCCCTTCCCGATAATTCTATCCTATCTCCGTCTCTCACTTTTCCCCTGATAAATGCCGTGAACCCACTTTCCGTTTTTTCAAGGAAAGTTATTGAGACTTTGCCTCCTGTTTGCTTTGTTGCGTAAACGAGAGATTTCCTCACCTTTGTTCTATTCAATATTATTGTATCTCCCTTTGAGAAAAGATTGATTATTTTGGGGAAGGAAGAATGTGATATTACTCCTGAATTAAGGATCATCAATCTGCAATTTGAACGCTTCAACGGGGGAGACTGCCTTATCAATTCGACTGGTAAATTGAAGTCAAGGTTTGATAAGCTGTATCTGTTCAACAAACCCTGAATTGATTTGAGTTTATAAGGGTTTTATAATAAGGATACAAATGCAGCGCTGTTCATCATTCCGTGAATAGAAAAGAAACAATGAAAAAGATAATATAATGAACTACCCAAATAAACATCTGTATCACTGATTCTAGATCCCGAATTTCGGTTGCAAATAAACCTTAAATACACTCAGATTATCAGTTTCTGCGAGCTTTCTGCATAAGTGCGTGATTCCGTTAAACAGTGGTGCAGAATGGCAATGAACAGAGATGAGGTCTCCACCGCAAATGGAGTCTGATATGTACAGGGTTGGCAATTGCCGTAAAACACAGACAAAACAGGTTATGCTTGAAACGCAGCCTTAGAACCGCAATATGACCGGATAGAGGCAGTAGAGTGATACTCAAGAAGTTTAAGCATTCTAATTTCATAGCAATGATAACTTTTAAGAGAGAGCATGAACATTTTTAACGGAAATTGTAACCCGAAGATTAAAAATTGTTTTTGGGGCCCGTGGTCTAGTGGTTATGACATCGCTCTCACACAGCGAAGGCCGCCGGTTCAAATCCGGCCGGGCCCATCGACGTTTGGGGGATATAGATAACAATAAAAAAAATGTCACCCCCTATTTAAATTAATATCTGATATATTGAATATTAATCATTTTTGTCTAATATCTGACAATTGGAATGTTAATTATTCTAGCCTAATTCAACTTCCTTGTATAGTTGTAGTAGAATTTTTATAATCTTTACTTTTGGATTTAACTGCTTACCTTTTCTGATCTTTGCTTTTTGCCTCTTTAGTTCTCTTTCAGATATTCTCTTATCCCTGACATCCTTAGGTTTCAATAAAAGAATCCATTGTTTGAAATCCTCAATGTTCTCATATTCAAGGTATGAATCATCATCTATTCCAAAAACATAGGACTCATCAATATTATTTGATTCCTTGCCGATGTATCTTATCCGATTAACAACGATATGTTTCCTGTGTGCAATTCCCTGATTGTCGTAATCGAATTTGTTATCATTATGCCTCACGTATTGCGTCAATAAATCCTCTAAAGTATGTCAATAAGCTGTTGATTATAGACCAAATTCCATAAATTAAAGTTGTATTTATTCTATGAGTTTAACATATTTTCAATAATATTAATTTCTTTTTCATTTAATCCATATATTGTGTAAACAATCGAATTGATCTTTTGTTCATTTTCCTTTAATCTTTGTTCAATTTTATTTTTTGCATCCGTGTTATTCATTTCTCTTAGGGACATAGTAAGGCTGATTTGTTCCCTTACCAAGAGGGATAATTTATTTGTATCCGTTTCATTTGCAAATTTAATAGGTAGTTGCTCTATAAATCGCTTACCGTAGGAGAAATAACCTCCTCTAAAGGGTGTGCTAATATTCCTTAAATAGAATTCAAGAACTTTTGAGTTTAGCAATGCCAGTATGTAAAAATAATAGTCCTTATACTCATCCTTCAAAATGATCCCATAGCCTCCAGCATTACCACCCCCAACAAAATAGAATTCGCCTTTACTATCAAGAGCAAACGTATTGCTTGATGCAAGTACCTGAGTGATAATTTTTGGTTGTTCAAATTTTTCCAAGTTCTTACGGTAAATGTACTGATGCCAATTTTCGTCATTGTTTAGTCTATTATTTTCTCGCAATTTAAGCTGTGTTTCATAATTTTTGAAATACTCGTATGCAAGAGGATAATTCTTTTTTATTTCTGAGAGTGTAATTAAAGAAGCAATGCCATTTTTAACCAGATATGGGTATATCACGTAAAAGCCTTTCCATTCAACAGACCACTTCTGGATATCCTTCCCTTTTAGAAGCTTCTTCAGTATTTGTTTCTCAATTATAAACTCGTGATTATCAGAGAGATTCATTATCTTTGCCGTTTCCTTTGTTTCTGAAATTAATTTTACAAAGTATACGCTATCCGCACTGGTTTGTAAGCCCACGAAAATATTCTTACAAATATCACCGAGTCTTTCATAATTAGAATTCAGTTTCCTCATCAAATTACTAGCTTTATTGTCTGAAAGAACCCATGGCTCATTCAATGTAGGCATTGGCAAACGATATTCTTGAAAAATATCTTTGTTCGAAACCTCTTGCAGTGAAAAACTTTCCTTGTCCTTAGGATAAGAATAAGTAAATTCTTCATTTTTAGAATTTCTAAGAAACAACAAGCACGTATAATTTGTAGCATCACCAAAGATTTGAAAATCCTTGAAATCCACAAACTTACGCAAAGTCTTGGTCTCTGAAATCAAGTTTCTCAAACCTAATCCGTAATCGGAATTTACAAACTTTGATGGAATTATGAAACCTAAATCTCCATTTGGCCTAAGCAATTTTAGAGATTTCTCCACAAATAAAACATAGATATCATAATTCTTAAACGCTGATTTGAAATTATTATTAAAATATTCAATTTCGCTATCCTTTAAATTCTGTATTCTTACATATGGTGGATTTCCAATAATAATGTCAAATCCCCCTTCCTTCATAATTTCAGGGAATTCCTCTTCCCATTTGAACGCTTTATCAGAAACAGAGGGATCATCAATCAAACTGTTTCCAACCTTTATATTGTTCTGAAGTAACGGTAATTTTTCCCCTTTTTCTGATATTCGCAATAATAGGTTCAGTTGAGCTATCTCTACAGCCTTAGAGTCAAGATCAACACCAAAAATATTATTCTTAAGAATTTCAACCTTCCTAGTGTAAAATTTTTCACCTTCATCAAACTTCAAGGTTTCCTGAGCTCCATATTGTTCATTCCAATAATTTTCAAGTTCTTTGTATGCCTTTATCAGGAAGCTTCCAGAACCACAAGCTGGATCAAGGATTCTTACCTTTTTAATTTCCTCAGGCATATGGGTTTTGATGTATTTCCCAACCGTATTCTTGACAATATAATCAACGATGTAAGGAGGTGTATAATAGACGCCCTGTTCTTTCCTGTGGATTTCTGATTCCTCTAACTTGGCTCTTTTTGGTGTCGCCTTAAGAATATTTCCTAAATACTGTTCATACATTTTTCCTAGAACATCGGCCTCTATTATTGAAAAATCGTACCTGTATGACTTGTCTTTAGATTCATTAAGGCCTTCTATGACTTCCTGAAGGGCTTCGTCGCTTATGATCAGTTTATCAGCTAGGTGTGGTTCTGTATCTCCAAATAATTTACTATTGTAAACCTTATCATAGTATTTGTAGATATCCCATATTTCCTTTACAAGTTCCCCTTTGCTTTTTTCATTCCACTGTCTTGATATTGAAAGAAGTTTATTTTCCTCATATCCTCTATCTTCAGCGTTTCTTATAAATATTAAACGAGCTAGTATCCTCTGGACTGATTCGTCTATTTTTTCTTGTGTAAGATTTTTATCTTGATTATTTTTGATAATGTCTTTTGAAAGAATTTCACGGAAATGTATCATATCAAGCAGTAGCTGGTCATCTATTCGCTTTTTGCGTGGTTTTTTATAATTTTTTAAAGCCTCTTTATCAATTTCATCATTCTCAAAGGCTTTCTTTGAAAGTAATAAAAACCGAGAATCACTTAAAAAATCTTTTGGATGTAAAACAAAAAATATGTTATTATTATAATTTGGTTCTTTCCAATCAGCATTATAAACGGCTATAGTTTCAAAATTTGTTAAGATTGCCCATGAACATGCTTTATTATACGCATAATCTATGGCTTGAGAAACATGTTGATAATTGTCTTCTATATTCTCCTCTTTTATGGATTTAGCCTCTAGGAAAAACTTAGGTATACCATTAATTCTGAAAGCATAATCTACCCTCTTTTTTGATATTTTTTCTTCAGGATTTACAGAATCATTTCGGCCTACTCTATTATGTACATTCCAACCCAAAGCCTCGAATAGAGGTAAAATGAAATTCTGCTTTGTAGATTCCTCATTGTATTGTTTAATTTCACCTGAATTCTTGATCTGCTCATATAAAGAAATAAGCTCTTTGATCCTTTCGAAATCTATGTTGTAATCTTGATTTGTCATATTTGTATCAGCCAATTTAAATCACCCTTCATAGAGATTCAAAATAATCCTTATCCAATTCCTTTATTCTGTATTCCTTTATTTCCCTTACACCAACGTTGTTTTCAATCATTAATTTTGCCAATTCTAACCCGTCTATAAGTATTATGCTATGATTGGTATCTCTCTTAGCAGTTTCGATAGCCTCTTTTGTAAATTTACTTGTGGTTATAAACACACCCTTTCTAGCATTGGCTCTAGTTGTCAAAGCACCTATAAAATCCCTTATGTCACTAGCAATAACTGAATGATCCAACTTGTAACGTTTAGCTTGAAGATATATTTTTTCCAATCCCAATTTATCTAAGGGTATTTCACCATCAATCCCTTGATCATTTGGCTGACCCAATTTCCTCGCTAATTCCTCGAAATTCCTTCCATATCCCAATAACAATAATGTATCTATTACCACACGCTCAAAATCTGACGGTTTTATTGTTGTTAAATGATTTAACAAATCCTGTGCTAACATATCCTGACGTTTATTGAATATTTCCTCAATTTCTTCGTCCGGTGTTAATTCCTCATTATATGGAATTTCCTGATCAGTTATATCTCTTCTTTTTGGACGTCGAAATTCCTTAAATTTTTGAAAGGACTCAAATTTTTCAAGATATTTATAAGATATCTTTTCTGGAATGATTTTTATTTCCTCCTTTCCAAGGTCTGAAATCTTATATTTAGAACGCCCCGTCCTGACTAATAGACCCGCTTGAACAAGATATGTTATAGCCCAAGCTATTCTATCGTAAATGTACGTTCTTTTGCCATTAGGCATCAACAAATTGCGACCCTCTTCACTAAGATTAAATTGATTCGACATTGCTTCAATTGTTTCAGATAGTTGGTGTTCCTTATCATCATTGGCGTACTTTAAAATGGGGGCTAGAAACTCGTCGAATTTTGGCAGATTTATTTCACTCATTCAATCCTCACCTTGGTCTTATTATAAACTTTAATTCTCTTTCCTTCTTTAATCTTTTTCTGCTGATACCATAACGTAATTTGCTTATCTCCAATAGCTTTCTTTTCTAAGAATCGAACGTGATGATCTTATTCTTAATCTCAGGTTCATTATTTCGGTATAAAATAATATTTAGAATCCTATCTCAGGCTAAGTTCTCTGTTCATTTTCATACGAATGCAATGGTTATGCTATTGACTGTTTTTTCTTTGTTTCACATAAGACATGAATGTAATTTATTAAGGCTTCAATTGAAGGCTTGATTGTGTTTTTAAGTTCATTTTCGAATATCCTGTACTCAATAATTGAAGTCTTTGGTAAAATTTGCCAAGTAAAAATGTAAGGATGTATAAAAAGACTGTATTCTTCCCATATGTGCCTTATTTTTTTATTCAAGTTTATTTTTTTATTCAAGTCGTTGTCGAGAATGTTTCTCATGAAACCGAGAACAAAATTTGTTGTAGGAAATGGAAATTCTCCATTTTTCTTACCCCTCCATTTCTTCTCTAATTCATCTATTAACGCCTTCCAGCACGGGTCGGAATTGTTCGCTAAATTTTTTACATCATTTATTCCTCTTTTAATGTCCTTAATATTTAAACACGGTACTGATTTTTCACAAGGTTTATCTGATGGTCTCCCCCCAAGTGCAACATACATTTCCACTGACATTTTTTCTAGTAGGGCGTTTTTCATTTGATTTTTATACTTTTCTTCGCATTGGAGTTTCAAAATGTTATCTCGAAACAAATCATTTAGGTTTTTGAGTTGCCTTTTCTTGCTTTTCTTGTTTGTTGCTTGATTTCTCCATAAAGAATTGATGTTTAAAAGTGGGAATAATACTTTTGGTTTTCCGTAAAGAAAAGAGTTGCATTCCATATACCCATCTAGGAAGACATATAAGAACCGCTCAATTAAGCTTCTAAGCTCTCTGTAACAAGAAGAAATATACCCTTTATTCGAGAGGATTTTTATTTCTTTAAGCGCTGAGACCATATCTGGAACAAAATCTAAGAAAACATCGAGATATCTATTGTTCTTTTCGTAACTGACTTTTTTGGTAATTAAATTAATCAAATCGTCCAAATTTTTGTTGATAGCTTGAGTTATGGCTAATATAGATTCATTAAATTTACTTTTGTAATCCTTGAATATACATCTTTTTGACCCATTTGAGGGACAGTTTATTTTTAAAAGAGTTCTTATTGGGAAATCACTTCCTGAGTACTTACATGCTAATAAATAGCGATATTTGTCTTCAAGATGTATTTTAGAATAAGGGAATTTCTCTACGAAGTGTTGGAATTTCGTCCAATGAATTCTGCATCTGTATTCTAAGGGTCGGTTCAATTTTTTTGTTTTTGAAACATAAATTACGAAAAATCTTACAAGACCATAACTTTTAAAATAGGCATCAAGATTTGACATTTCTTTGCCTAAAAATTTCTTAGCACACATATAGGCATCATTAATATTTTTGGATTTTTTACAATGTGTTAACATATCATTGTATATTCTATCTATCTCAGGATTAGGAATATCAACATAGGCATGGCCAGTACTAAACTTGAAGTACTTCGTGTTCTTTACTCCTAAACTCCCTAACCGTTCTAATGATGGCCAGTCCTGTCCATTGAAAGATTTGTTCGTCATTTAATCTTCATTTTTGTCTTACTATAAATCTTAATACTCTTTCCCTCTTTAATCCTTTTCTGTTGATACCATAAGGTAGATTTGTTTATCTTCAACTCTTTCCCTTTGTCAGGATCGATTGATATGATCCTTTCCCTGATCCGAGAATTATCGTTTCTTTTTATTTCTATATCCGGTATTGTGAATTCCAGACTTTTACTATTTCCAGTAATGTATTTGCTCAATTCCCTTATGTTCTCAAACATGATATTTTCTAAAGCATATTGCTTATTCTTGAATTCATAACGTTGATTGAAATTGTTTTTGATTTTCTCGATAAAGAGCTTAGCTGTGTTAGGCTTCAACCTGATATGGTAATTCTCAGTTGTTATGAAATCTGATTTTTTGAGCTTAGTTTCCAG
>Ga0207433_10004047_pt1 | contig 27314 bp, 29 predicted proteins | sample YelNatPaOPGAMG01_FD_187559 | JGI IMG/M metagenome (GOLD analysis project Ga0207433, IMG submission 187559) | Hot spring thermophilic microbial communities from Obsidian Pool, Yellowstone National Park, USA - OP-RAMG-01 (SPAdes) (version 3) | ecosystem: Environmental > Aquatic > Thermal springs... | reverse complement strand
GCCCCTTCAGGAAGCATCGCCATCTTAACCCTATGAGGAGTCATTTCAGCCTCCTCGATTTTTCCCGCTTTGGCATAAGCCTCATACTTTTCTTTAATCATCTGCAATGCTTTTTGGTTCAATTCCAGCTTACGGTTTAGAGCTTTAGCTATTCCTTTTAAAGTTTTATCATCAAAGGTTGGGCCCAATCCGCCTGTTGTAATTATAAAACGAGGTTTTCGCTGTAAAGCTTCACGTATAGCGCATGCAATTTCCTCAACTTCGTCGCCTACCACAGTTATCCTTTTCACCATTATCCCTAAAGAAGTTGCGCGTTTAGCTAGCCACTGGGCATTGGTGTTTAATGTTTTGCCTATTAAAAGCTCATTGCCTACGCAGACTATTTCCATTTTCACATTCCGCCTAGAATAAAGAAATAAACGGGTTCCTTTTATGCTGTTTGCTAATAAACGCCTAAATAAACTGTATCGGCGTTTCACTTTTTCTTGCTGAGCCACCACTTTAGGTATTCTTTTTTCCGCTTTTCCTTCTCTTCTTCCTCGGTTTCAAATGAGGGCTTCAGCTTTTCCCTTAATTCCATAAGCTCTTGCTGTGTCACAGACAACCCGCAGCTTTGGCAAACGTAGTGTTTGGTGGCTATTATGTAAAGCATTTCTCCGCCGCATTCTGGGCAATAAGGCATCCAAATCACTTTTCTGTTTTAGAAGTGAGCGTGCCTTAAGAAATAGCTTTCGTTAAAGCCGAGCTTATATTTATGTTATAAAGTTTTTTAATCCTGCTTCTTTTGCTAATTTGATGACGGTTTCCATTTCATCTCTAGTTAATCTTCGCCGTAGCTCTGGGATTTCATGCGCCCGCCACTCTGGCCTATACTGAAACATTACATTTACTCTTGTTTCCTTGCCCAAATTTTCAGCAATCCAGTTCAGTATAGGCCTTGTGCAGCATTCAAGGTGGTTTGGCAAGACGAGAACGCGTATTATGAGTTCTCCATATTTTTTAGCCGTTAAATGGTTGCGTGTGCACACCTCCCAATATTTTGGGGCTTCAGAAATTCTCTCCGCGCATCCACCGGGCCCATACTTGAAGTCTAAAAGGTAGATGTCGGCGAATCCGGCTAAAAGTTGAGCTGTTTCTTGGCTGTAGTAAGTGTTTGAATTCCAAACCACTGGGACATTTATGTTCACGTGTTTGAAAACTTCGAACCACTGTTCCATCCATGGTGTTGGTTCTCCGCCAACAAGATTCACGTTTCTGCAACCGCCTTTGCGCAAATATTTAACCTCTTCAGCCAATTTTTCAGGCGTGAAGGTCTCGCCTTTTTCTATCCATTGGGATATGGTCCAGTTTTGGCAATGTTTGCAGCGCATGGTGCATCCCATGGTGAAAATGGTTCCAGAAGGAACAAGTTCGGGTTCCTCTCCCACGTGTTCAAAAATGCTTGAGACCGTTATTTCTTTTCCACACTTGCAAAACCCAATTTCGCCATCAAGTCTGTTGGCACCACATCTTCGAAAACAAAAATGGCACTTGCTAAGAATGCGTTTTGCGATTTCAATTTTTAAGTCTAGGTAAGACTTATGGGGGGTTGACATGTTCTGCAAGCTTTTTTGACTGTTGTCGATTTCTTTTTCCAACTCTAAGAAGGCACTGGTGAGTTCTGCATGTTTTTGCCAAAGATTTTCTATAGGAGAAGCCTCGCTAAAATCTGCTGGAAGCCTTTTTGCTATCATAAACTTTGCTGACTTCTCATTTTGCATTACAGCGAAATATCTGGCTAAGCTTTTCCTCGCCATTTCGTCGTTTAGAACAGCCACAGCGTCTGGACGAAGAAAACTCCACATGGGCAACTTTCCTAAAATAGAGCATAGGGATAGGTGTATCCGCTTGTGTGCAGTTTGCCTGTAATTGGTATTTCCCGCCCACACACTGGGCAGCGCATATCCTTCGTCAGGTTCCATCTTGCGATTTCAAAGCTGTAACGCTTAATCAAAAGTTCATTGCAGCTTGGACAGTAAGTGTTTTCAGCTGGATGCCCAGGAACATTTCCAATGTAAACGTAGTTTAAACCAGCGCTCTTTGCCGCTGCATACGCCTTCTCTAAAGTTTCGACTGGAGTTGACGGAATATTTGTCAGCTGGTAGTCTGGATGAAAACGTAACAGATGAAACGGCGTGTCTTCGCCAAGCGTGTTTTTTATCCATGCTGCAAGCTCCCTTATCCTGTCTATGGAATCTCCCATTTTTGGCACAACAAGATTTGTTATTTCTATATGAATGTCACTCCGCTTCATTTCCTTTAAAGACTCATAAATAGGCTCAACGGATGGAACAGATGAAAAAGCTTTGTAAAACTCCGGGTCGCCTCCACCTTTGAAGTCCACAGTTGCCGCATCAAGGTAAGGCGCTATTGTTTTAACAGCCTCCGGCGTCATATACCCGTTTGTCACAAAAGTGTTGAAGAATCCAACTTGGCGTGCAAGCTTAGCCGTTTCATAAGCGTACTCAAAAAATATTGTTGGCTCTGTGTAAGTGTAGCTTATTCCTTGACAGCCATTGTCCAGCGTCGCCTTAATAACCTCTTCTGGTGGGAAATCTCTGCCGGCTATTTTCTTTTCTTGGCTTATCATCCAGTTGTCGCAGAATTGACATCGAAAGTTACAACCCACCGTTGCTATGGACATTACGGAGGCTCCGGGGTTAAAATGGGAAAGTGGCTTTTTCCCTATGGGATCTACACATGCAGATATAGCCTTTGCATAGACAAGTGAGTAAAGGGTGCCGCCCTCGTTTTTCCTCACTAAGCAGAAGCCTGTTCCACCATCACTTATTAGACACCTTCTGCCGCATAGGTTGCACTTCACTTTTTTGTCTTCTAATTTTTGGTAAAGCATCGCCTCACGCAATTCTATTCCCCCATTATATGAAAGCCGTTATCGTTGAAGCTTATGTTTACACCTTTCTGAACTGCCCTAAACCCCCTTTTATGTCCGTCGGTCACTACTAACCCAGCGTCACGGAGCTTTTTCAGATGAAAAGATACGGTTGTTGGTGAAATGGAATTTTGGAAAATCTTTTTTATCTCGCTGATTTTTCTAGCTTTCGGATACTCCTGCAACAGGTATTTGAAAATTTTTGTCCGCGTGGCGTCGCTTAGGGCTTCACATATTTTGTGGCCGTCAAACTGTTTCCTCAAGCTCATCACACTATTTTCATATATTAATAAGACAATATTATTTAAGCCTTATAATTTCTGAAAACCACCTATTATTAGTGAAACGAAGCCTTTCTCTCATAGCAATAGTCGCTAACTGCTTGGCGCAGATTTTATCTCGAAAACAAACGGAGGAGTTGTAGTTTTTATGTCCAAATCCGTGCCGAATAAGCCTTCAAGGAAACCAGCCCATATTTCAGGCTCGTTTATGAATGGCGCTTTTATGAGAATGTATTTGTCTTTAAGGTAAAAGTCTCCAAAACCTTGAACTCTTAGGCGTTTGAAAACTTCCTGCCATTTTTCACGATTTGTTGTTTGAATACCAAGCGTTGCCTCTATAGAAACCTTTGTGGCTTCACCCATTTTCTTCCCCACCTCTCGTCGCTTCTCGCTTGGAATGTTTTGGATTAAAATGTTGGTTAGTTCAATGTTCATGAAAGTTATTCGGCTTATGCCACAATAATATTCCCCTGGAAAGCGCCAATCATATATCATCATACTTCTGTAAATGTCAAGCATCTTAGAAATGAGAGGTTTGATGCCGGGTTCCTTCCCCTCTCGAATTAACGTGTCTATAAAATCTCTTTCGTCTTTTTCGAGAATTATTGTTGTCCTTTTAGCTGAACCCTTATCTTTGTTTGGAATTTCCCTTTTTCTTTCTCTTTCACCTTGCATAACTAGTATATCTTTTTACATATTTTATATGCTTTGCTCCTTCATAGATATAACCGAACACTTTTTAACAGCGTTTTAAAACTACTTCTATAGCCGATGAAGAATTTAGCTGCTGAAAAGATGATGCTCCCTGGGGTATCTGAGGCACAAAACGCTAAGAAATAATCTTCTTTTTAATCAGATACCATATAAGTGCCAAACCTACTATAAATAGAATAAAACCAGTAACCATTGACACAGCATAGTTTATCTCAATAACATTTAAAAGCATAAGAACCACGTATGTGGGTCCAGCAAACGTCAGCAATGCAGCGAGAAGCGTAAGAAAAGCCTTCCAGAAATTTGAGCTCAAATCAAGCTTGGATTTTCCACTTGAGTCTTTTTTCTTTTCCTCGCTCACGCTTTCACTTTCCAACAGTTTACAGCATTTTAAGGTTAACCATTTTACTTATAACCCTTCCTTTACCTCGTTTCCAAGAGCCTTCATCAGAAACTTGAAAACTGAAAAGCCTGCTCCCCTGTCTGCCTTAAAACCGGTTGTTGCGCCAAGTAGACATATACCATCTAAACCTTTTTCTTTGGCTAGACCTAACATTAACCCAGTAGCTCCAACAATTCTGCCTTTACCATATATTATGGCGCCCTTCTCCATAAAATCAACTGCAAGCTGTGAAGAGGTGGCGGCAACGTAAACTTGAGACTTATCTTCCGATGAAGGCGCTCCGCCAATCGTGATGACGAGGCTACTGCCATGTTTTATGGCAAAATTAAGTATCTCGCTGCATAACTCGTAATGGGCAACAACATCTTCGAAGGAAGGTTGCGTATCGCCTGTCATTATTATGAAGTCGTTTTTCTCCATGGGTGCAGCGTAAAACTCGTACTTTGGTAAGCGGCAAACTCCATCGGAATCCACAGATACATAATCAGGAAAATAGGGCGAATACAATTCGGCAAAGGGCTTGGCTCCACAAAATCTTATGAGAAGATGGGCTGCAATCTTTCCAACATTTCCAAAGCCTGGAAGCCCCTGAACAAAAATCGGATTCTTAAGCACTGGAGTGAAAAGCATACGGAAATAAGGCTTATCCATAGCGCCAAACCAAACTCGATAAGGAAGACTGCAATAATAAACCTTTCTAGCTTCCTAAAAAGATTTAAGAAAGTTTTGTTCAGCATACACATAGCGGGGTGGGGTAGCCAGGATTAACCCGCTGGGCTCATAACCCAGAGATCGGTCGTTCAAATCGACCCCCCGCTACCATTTCACTAATTACTATTTTTAGGTTTGGTTGCGGCGAAAATAACTTTGGATTGCAAGCGTCTTAATATTTACTTGTGCATCATAGTTTATTGTCGAGGTAAAAGCCCTTCAAAGAATCTGCCCCGCAATAAATGGTTTGCCCATTTATGACTATGTTTTCAAGTTCTAAGAGAGACTTCCACATTTTCGCTTCAACAATTTTTTGTTTAAAGCTTTCCCGTAAATCTTTTAGTATTTTCATTCTTTCGATTTCTGGAATTTCAAGCAGATTACTGTTTTTTACTTTAGTCTTATTTTTCTTTGCAGCCATTTCAAAGCCCCGGCAACAAATATCGCATATCTTAATAAAGCCATTCTTTCCGCAACTGACACGTATCAAAACACGATATGTCTCAAATTTCGGCCACCTTAAAAAAATATTAAGAAAGTTAATTATCTACTGTTGTTATAGGGAGAAGGTGACCAGTATGAATGTTGATGCCGTTGAAAGCGCATTCTTCTCGGTCACTATTAACCCTGTTCTTAAACATTTAATTGGGCGCTTTGATAAGGAGTGCCCTGAAGACGGTAACCTCCTGCTTAATTCTTTAAGAGATTTTTTAGGGGAGCCTGTTTCTCTTTGCCCTACATGCCAGCATATAAGCCGTAATGTTGCTAGACCTTTCTATGAGGTTGGCAGCCGCCTTTTAAAGGTGGATAAGGGTTTCATGAAGAAGCAGTTTATTCATGACCAGTATGGTGGGGCTTGGTTTAAGGGTTTTGGTTTAATGATGAAGGGTATAGAGAAATATGGTATACGGATACCTTTTGTGCCTGCTGGGCCCTTCGAAGTTGTTTGGAACTTTACATATAAATGCAACTTGAAATGTAAACATTGTTACGAAAATGCCGGTGGCGAAAGGCAACCGGAGCTTACAACAGATGAAGCCAAACAAGTTATTGACTTGCTTTCAAAAAGTGCCGGGATAGGACTGCCAGCCCTTTCATTTAGCGGAGGCGAACCCATAGCGAGAAAAGATTTCTTTGAATTGGCAGCATACGCCAAAAAGCATATTCCATATGTGAGTATAGCCTCAAATGGAACTTTGTTGACGAAGGACAACGCCAAAAGGGTTAAAGATGCTGGAATAGACTATGTAGAGATAAGCATAGACGGTGCATCACCGCAAACTCATGACGAGTTTAGAGGGATACCAGGCGCCTTTGAAAGGGCAATTCAAGGCGTAAAAAACTGCGTTGAAGAGGGCATAGACGCGTGTATCGCAACAGTATTGCACAGGAACAACCTCGCTGAAACAGAAAAAATCCTACAATTAGCCAAGGATTTAGAGGTGAGGTTTATGCACTTCAACTTCATTCCAACGGGAAGAGCAAAAGAGCATGTGGAACTGGATTTGACCCCTGATGAAAGACTCCTTGTTTTACAAATCATAGGTAAGGAAATAGTTAGCCTATACTTGCAGGCTAAGGAGGAAGAGTTGAAAACTGGAAAGACGAATATAAAAGTGGACAGATTCTTCAGCACATGCCCACAATATGCAAGCGTGACAAAGGAGCTATCCCAGCAGAAAGGCCAAAAATTTATGGTCGAAGCCCATTATGCGGCAAAAAAGGGCGTGGAAAACGTTGCAGACTTTCTCGGTGGATGCGGAGCTGGGCGACTTTATTGCGCCATCGAGCCTAATGGAGACATAAAACCATGCGTGTTTCTCCCAACGGATAGAAACACGATCATAGGTAACATTCTAAAAGACAACTTTGAAAAACTCTGGGATAATGACCCACTATTGTGGCAGCTACGAGTGAGGGAGAACCTTGAAACCTATATTGTGGAAGGTAAAGAAGTTGGATGTGGAAACTGTCCAGATAAATACATTTGCGGAGGGTGCAGAGCAAGAGCCTACGGCTATTTTAACGGAAACGTAAAGGCACCAGACATTGGATGTATCCACAATAAGCCTTTATGGGAAAAAATAGTAGGGTTTAAAGGCACATAGCAGTTTTAGGCTTTACCCTTTTCCTCTTTGCCGAAATAGGTTGTCCATTTAAGCTTACGCGCATCTCTCCTAAGCTTTAGAGAGTTTTTTCTACACTTGCTTGAACAGAACCAAAATATGGAACCGTCATTTTTAACGTACATCATGCCCATGCCAGCTGGAAATTCGTTGCCGCAAAATGAGCATTTCCTAAGTTTAGGCAATTAATGACCCCCAAAGATTTCTTACCGAATACTATCTTGTAATTTTCTTCGCTTCCCTCTCAGTTTCCCTAAGCATTAAAATATCTTGCACACGTACAGGTCCTTTCACATTTCGCGTTATTATGCGCCCTTTATCTTTACCTTCCAAGATTCGAACTCTAACCTGTGAAATTTCTCCAGTTACTCCAGTACGTCCAATAACTTGAATAACCTCTGCCGGGGTTAGTTCCTCTTCCGACGCACTTGTTTCCTTTTCTTTGCTCATCACTTAACTCCTTTCTTGATTTGCTCAATTCTCTTAATTATTTCCTTAACTAGTCCAACAGCTTCTCCTTCGTTGACAACGCATGCTGAAGAAGCGGGTACGTCAATTCCAACAGCGCTGCCTATTTTTTCTTTGCTTGGAACGAATACATAGGGTATTTTTCTTTCTTCGCAAAGAAGCGGCAGATGAGCTACAACCTCTGGAGGATCCACATCCTCTGCAATGACCACAAGTTTTGCTTGCGCCCTTTCAACGGCTTTTGTTGTTTCATTCGTGCCTTTCCTTACGGTGCCTGTTTTAGCAGCTATTTGTAGGGCTTCATAGGCTGCATCTGCAACTTCCTTTGGAACCTCAAATTTTACGTAGAATGGTTTGGACATAAGCCTCACCCTTTAAATGCACAGTCTTTATCAACAACACCTATTTATGAATGTTTCGACTGAAACCCTTCAAAACCTTCACTACAAAAAGCAACGTAGAAAGGTTTAAATAACATGTTCCGTTGAAACTTTTTGTTTTCGAGGGGAATTTGAAAGGTTGATCAGATTAGGTTTGGCACTTCATATTAGTTCAAGCAGAAACATTATAGTTAAAATCGAAAAAACTCCAAAAATTGGTGACACAGTTGTGGACGAAAATTTGAAGCCGGTTGGAGAGGTTTTTGACATTTTCGGTCCAGTATCCGCGCCTTATGCGGCAGTTAAACCAAAAACATCTAAACCTGAAAGTCTAGTTAACAAGGTTTTATACATTTCCCCCTCGAAAAAGAGAACGGGGAAGATTTAATTGGATGATATAGATGCGGTAGATTCCGAATCCACGTTACCCGTCCAGCAAGCTAAAATACAATTTTGCCCCGAATGTGGAAGCACAAGACTTATGCGTGATTATGAGTGCGCAGAACTGGTTTGCATGGACTGTGGCTATGTCATAGCCGCAAAAATAGCTGACAGAGGCCCTGAATGGAGAGCCTTTGACGACGAGCAAAGGGCAAAAAGGACAAGGGTTGGAGCCCCCTTAACCTACACTATTCATGATAAAGGCTTATCCACAATGATTGACTGGCATGACCGGGACATTTACGGAAAAGGCTTATCCCCTGGACAAAAAGCACAGGTTTACCGCCTTAGGAAGTGGCAGCGCCGAATAAGGGTTTCAGACGCCACGGAACGCAATCTTGCCTTTGCGTTGTCTGAGATAACGAAAATTGCTAACAACTTAAACTTGCCCAAAAACATTCTGGAAACTGCCTCTCTAATTTACAGAAAAGCTGTAAAGGAACGTCTAATACGGGGGAGATCGATTCAGGGAGTAACCTCTGCAGCAATTTATTTAGCCTGCAGACAGTGTGGGCTTCCGAGGACATTGGAGGAGATCGCTCAAGCGTCCAACGTGAATAAAAAGGAAGTTGGCCGTAGCTACCGTTTCCTTATAAAAGAACTTAACTATTTCATCCCACCCCTTAAACCAAGCCAGTACATAACTAAATTCTCAAACCAGTTAACGATGCAAGGCAAAGTTGAAGAAATCGCCCATAAAATTTTGGCTGTTGCGAAAGAGTTAAAGCTTACTTCTGGTCGAGGCCCAACGGGAATAGCGGCTGCAGCAAGTTATATAGCTTCTGTACTAACTGGAGAAAGAAAGACGCAGAGGGAAATAGCCGAAATAGCGCAGGTTACTGAAGTCACCATTAGAAACCGTTATAAGGAGCTTGTTGAGCGCTTAATGTTCCATATGAGCCTTTAACTTAAGCCCATCCATTTATTTTCCACTTGCAAAAAGTGTTTTGCAGTGTTCTGAGGTGCATTTCATATATGTTATGACTCGGAATTTAATTTTTGTTAAAACTTATTAACCTCCATGCAGTTTTTCTGTAAATTAATAGTTTTGATGCAAAATGCATTTTAGCACCTAAAGCCCAATTATATTATTAGGGTTGCAATTTGGTAAAATGTCCAAAATGTGGAGGAGAAGTGGCCACCACCATTAAGACATGGAGCATTTCACCGCAGAAGATTGAAGGAAAAGAAGGCGCACCTAAGCTTATGGGAATTCTTGAATGCCTAAATTGCAAAACGCGGTTTAGAGCAGCTATAGAATCCGAAACAAGAACTGAAGAAACAGTAAGTATTAAAAACATGGTTGAAAAAATTAAAAGTATAAAGGGGGAACTTATGCAGACCCTTAAGAATTTACGCGAAAAGATAAAGACTTTGGAAACTGAACGTGCAAATTTAATGGTTGAAATTGAAAAGTTAAAGAAAGCGGCAGAGTCAAGAGTCAACGCACTTGAAAGTGAAGTAAACATGCTGCGGGAAGAGGTAAAGTCGCTAAGAGAACTTTTAGGCTATTCTGAGGAAAAAGAAAAATAAAATAGCAGTAAAGCTTTTAACTAACACCTCAACGGCTTTTCAGAATTAGAGTCTTAAAAATTTCTGCGTGTCTTTCTAAATCTGAGGCTGCTCATTTAATTAAATAGTTAATTTTAAAGGTTTGTTTGATTATCATGTAAACTATGCCATATAAATTCACATTCGACCTTTCAAAGATTCCGCGGTTCTTCTTTAAAGAATTAACTAAAGTCAGCTATGAGAAAAAGATGCATAGGAAGTTTGGCACTGCTTTGCAAGATATTATTAGGAAGTTTAAGATTCAAGAGGCAACTGGTTTAAACTTGTCCGACGCTGTTCAACTTTTGGAAGACCTTGTGGAAATGGAAGCTAGAAATCTTTTGGAAAGGGAAAAATTCAGAAAAACGGATAAAAGAGCGATTTTTTTGCCGCACTGCGCAAGAAAGTATATGGATAGCCGTTGTAAAGCTAAATTTGAGCCGGATATTCCATCATACGTTTGTGCTCATTGTTCTCCTGACTGCTTGATTAATAAGGCGGCATCTCTTTCCGAGAAGAATGGTTATGATGTTTACATTCTACCTGGCGGTTCTTGTGTTTCTAAGATTTTAAAGCTTAAGCGTTATGAAGGCGTCGTGGGAGTTGCTTGTGGTGAAGAGTTAAAGTTGGCTGGAGAAGCTTTAGGGCATATGGGTGTGTCTGGTCAAGCTGTTCCTTTATTAAAAAATGGCTGTGCAAAAACTTTCTTTAACATTGAAACTTTACAGGAAATTTTGAAAGAAAAATAACGGGAAGTTGTGGTGTTAATAGGAAGCGTTAAGCGTATTTACTTTTTTGTTTCTTTTGTTTTTTTCTTAGTTGCCTTTTTCTTGCAGGACACTTATTGCACCCCAAAATGACACCAAATTAATTGCAAATTAGCATTAAATATTTTTTTATAATTATTCTTGTAAATTGAAAACTAGAATTGGGTGCCAAATTTCAAAAATATGCATAAGATTACTTTACAATTTCTCTTTTCTTCCATCGAAGGTTCTTGCTTCGACATTTTCTGCATTTAACTGCCGAGGTCGCGTTTCTCGCTCCACATTCTCTGCATATTTTCACATAAAGCCTACGCTGCTGAGCCAAAGTTTTTTTAAACGGATCCAAGATTGGCATTTTATTCATCTCTTTTTGCAGCTACAACTCACATAATTCGTGTCAAATATACTTTTCTGCTAAAACCTTCTTCTAAATTATTAAGGCTAAATTTTACAAGGGTGATTGTTATTGAAACATTTGGCAAATGGCAAATTGTGTCTTAAACATGCAAGGAACATTGAAACTTTTTATTGAAAGAACTGAAAACCATAAGATATTTATTTATCGATAAAAATGGTTATAAAGCCACAGAAAAGTGAGAACAAGGAGTGAGGCGGTACTGAATGTCTGAAAGCAACTCAGTGTTGATCGGGAGAAAGCCAGTAATGAACTATGTACTGGCTTGCATAACCCTCTTCCACGGCGGAGCAAAAGAAGTGAATGTTAAGGCAAGAGGAAGATCCATAAGCAGAGCTGTCGATGTCGTTGAAGTTGTGAGGCGTCGATTCCTACCAGACGTTAAAATTAAGAAAGTAGGCATCGGAACAGAACAAGTGGCACCCAGAGAAGAGGGTGGCACGGCCACAAACGTCAGCACAATCGAAATAACTCTGGAGCGTTAGGCGATTTCACACAAAACTCAAAGCTCCGCCGCCCCTCCTTTATTTGTGGAGGGCGTGTTTCTAGGTGAAGACAGTACTGTGCAGTTTCTGTTTAAAAAGCGGAATACTGTGCCAAAAGTGTTCAAATAAAGTTAGTTCTGGCGAAGTTACAGAACTCGATTTAAAAATTGCTCGTTTACTCTTGTCTCTGGAGGAAACCTATCCTTCTTTGCAGAATGTTTACTTTTATAAGGCTGTGGATGCTGGAAAAACTTTAGCTATAATTGTCGGGAAAGGGGATGTTCCACGCCTTCTGGGTTACGGTGGGAAAATTGTTAAAGCATTAGGAGAGAAAACAGGGAAAGCTATACGCGTTTTAGAGTATGGGGTTGATGATAGAAAATTTTTGGAAGATTTGTTTGCTCCGTTAAGCATAGTTACTATAAACACTATTTGGCTTCCTGATGGAACAACAGAGACGAGGGTTATACTGCGAAAGAAGGGAGGTAGGCAGCCGCCCTTCGATGTGAAGGCTTTAAAGGAGATTGCCCGTAAAGTTCGCAACATAACACTCCGTGTGGAGTTTACTGATTAGCTGCGTGAATTAATGAAGTTGGATTCCCTTGGTGACTGGCGTAGAACCCACTACTCAGTGGATGTTAAACCCGAACTGGATGGGCAAGAGGTTACGCTTTTTGGTTGGGTTCAAGAAATTAGGGATTTGGGTGGAATACGCTTCATAATCTTGCAGGATAGGGAAGGAACAGTACAGCTTACTGTTCCACGGAAAAAGGTTAGCAGCGAAGTTCTTTCGAAGGCTAATGCTTTACAAAAGAGATACAGTATCGGCGTTAGGGGAGTTGCGAAGAAAACTGATATAACGCCTAGAGGAGTCGAAGTTATCCCGAAAGAAATTAAAATTTTCAGCACCGCCTCGCCTCAACTACCCATAGATATTACGGGGAAGGTATCAGCCAAATTGGATGTTCGACTTGATGCTCGCGCATTAGACCTTTGCCGTGAAGAAAACCTCGCAATTTTCAAAATTCAGCATACAGCCGTAGAAGCCATACGGGAATTTCTGTTTGAAAGAGGCTTCATAGAGGTGCATACTCCCCGCATAATTGCTTCAGCCACAGAAGGAGGAGCAGCCCTCTTTCCAGTGGAATACTTTGAAACTAAAGCTTTTCTCGCCCAAAGCCCTCAGCTGTATAAGGAACAGCTTGTCATGAGTCTTGAAAGAGTCTTCGAGGTAGGCCCGTTTTTCAGAGCTGAAGAGTCTCATACTCGTCGGCACTTAAGCGAGTTTGTCTCCATAGACATTGAACAGGCTTTTGCCGATGCTGATGATGTTATGCAACTGCTGGAACAGCTTATGCAACACACGTGTAAAGAAGTTAATGAAAAGTGTCAAAGGGAAATTGCGACGCTTAATTATCAACTGGAAGTGCCGAAAATCCCCTTTAAACGCTTAACGTACAATGAAGTTCTCAAGGACTTAAGCAGAGAAGGCGTGGAAATCCCATGGGGCGAAGACATACCAACGCAAGCCTTTAGAACACTGGGTAAAATCCACCCATACTTTTACTTCATAATCGACTGGCCAACCAATGCCAAAGCTTTCTACATAAAACCAAAAGATGATAATCCAGAACTTTGCGAGGGATTCGACCTCATGTGGCGATGGATAGAACTTGCCTCAGGTGGAACAAGGATAGCCTCAAAAGAACTCTTGATAAAACGTCTAGAAGAGAAGGGCTTAAACCCGGAATCCTTTAAGCATCATCTGCAAGCCTTCGACTATGGAATGCCGCCTCATGCGGGGTGGGCTATAGGTTTAGAAAGGCTTACAATGATGCTTACTGGTAAAAAGAACATCAGAGAGGTCACCTTATATCCGAGGGATAAGTTTAGGTTTACACCATAGTTTGACTGGAAAACCACCAATAGGGATAACCTCTCATCTAATTTCTGCAACGCCAACATAACGCAGAACTGGCGGGATTCAAAGGAGTTTTTAGTTAAACATGTTATAAAAGTTGATAAGTAACCGTCTATCCTATTGGCTGACATGGGAGAACATTTAAAAATAGCATGCGGAGTCTTCGGAGCAAAAAACTTTGATGGAAATCCCATTTTCCCCTACGTATACTGGGGTTTAAGAGCCCAAAATCATAGGGGTCACCAATCTCACGGTTTTCTCACCTATAACAATGGAAAATTTTACGTTCACAGAAGTTTGGATCTTGTGCCGAAACTAAAAGCAAGCGCCATTCAAGAGTGGTTTGGACGTTTGCCCGGGCATGTCGGAATAGGTAATGTTAGGTATACAACTTCTGGGAGAACAGATGAAAAGTCACTTTTGAAAGACACACAGCCTGTTGTGGCTTCCAAAAACGGTTTAAAAGTGGCTATTTCTTTCAACGGCAACATTGTTAATGCATTGCAGCTTGAAAAGGAGATACGCAAAGAAAACCCTGGATTCTCTTACGAATGCGACGCAAACATCATTTGCCACAAATTTCTGATTGAGCTGGCAAAGAGAAAGGATTTAGCGTCTGCTGCGAAGGCATGCATGCAGGAAATTGAAGGCGCCTTCTCAGTTGCTGGAATAACTAAAGACGGGGAGTTCTTCGCATTTAAAGACCCCCATGGAATAAGGCCTCTCTGTGCAGGACACAGCGAAAAAGAGAAAATCTACGCTTTTTCATCTGAAACTGTTGGCTTAGACATAAATGGCTTTTGCAGGGATTTCGAGGTTGAGCCCGGCGAGTTTGTGGTTACTTCTGAAGGAGGATTTGAAAGAGAACGACTGGTAAAAGAGCGCAAAGCTTTTTGCGCCTTCGAATTCGCATATTTCGCCAGACCAGACTCGCTTTTTGACAATAAATATGTTTACGAAGTTCGCGAGGAGTTTGGGAGAAACCTTGTTAGAGAAAACCCTGACATAGTTAAGGATGCAGACATCATAATTTCACTGCCCGAAACAGCCGACGACGCTGCTTTAGGAGTGCATGAAGAGTCTGGTTTAAGGTGGGAGAGGGCAACCCGAAGACACCGCTATGTAACAGAGCGCGCCTTTATCCTACTAAACAAAGAACGATATGCAACAATAGACAAGAAAATCAACATATTAGCCTCTAAAGTGAACGGGAAACGTGTCATAGTAACCGACGACAGCATAGTCAGAGGAGACACAACAAAAGTCTCCATAGAAAAAATGCGCAAAATGGGCGCCAAAAAAGTTTACATGTTCGTAACGTTTCCACGCATAATTGGCCCATGCTTTTACGGAATAGACATGGCCACATACAGTCAGCTCATAGGTTCAAGATACACGCCTGAAGAAATAGCGAAAATAATAGGTGCAGATGCGGTTTGCTACCAATCAATAGAAGGATTCGTGAAGGCTACAGGCTTCAGAAGAGACGAATTGTGCATGGGATGTTTAACTGGCGAGTACCCAACACCTTTAGCTCAGAAGATAGCTGATACAATGAAGAAGAGGTTTTTGGAAGGCTACGAGGAGACTGGAAGGCTTTATGAGATGGCTGAACTTGCAGAGGAAATAAGCGGCAAAACTGATTAGAAACCTCCAGCATCTTTGTATTTTTAATGAGGGTTAGCCATGGTTGAAAAAGTTGGCGTGCTTGTTGTTTCTTACGGCGCGCGTGAAGCGGCTATGGTGGATGCCTTCAAACGAAGCACAAATTACAATGTTGAACTTTATGTAGTTGACAAACAGCGGAACCCCTTTAATGTGGAAAAAGCCGCAGAGCATATTGTCATACCAGATTTAGACGTGGAGAAAATATGCCGATTCGCTGAAGCCCACAAGGATAAAATAGATTTTGGTATAGTTGGCCCTGAAAAGCCTATAATAGAAGGCATCCGCGACAAGGTTGAAGAAAATGCGGGCATACCGATGATTTGCCCAACAAAAGAATATGCCATAGAAGCAAGCAAAGTCCAGCAGCGCCTACTCTTCCAAGAAACAGTTCCAGAAGTAAACCCATGCTTTAAAATCTTTAACCCAAAAGACTTTAAAACAATGGATGAAGCCAAAAAAAACCTTTACAAGTGGCTTGACGAACTCGATAACAGAGCAGTTGTTAAACCAGACAAACCTGCAGCTGGAAAAGGCGTGGGCGTCTGGGGAGACCACTTCAACACACGCGAGCAACTCTTTGAGCATTTCTGGGAAAACCTCCAATACGGCGCAGTTATAGTTGAAGAAAAAATTGAAGGGGAGGAATCAAGCTTCCAAGCCTTCTGCGACGGAAAACATTTAGTGCCCTTGCCAGAAACAAGGGATTACAAACGAGCCTTCGACGGAGATAAGGGACCAAACACTGGCGGCATGGGCTCATACAAAGACGCGGGCGAAGTATTGCCCTTTATGACTAAGATGGACCGCGAGAAAGAATTTCAGATTGTTAAGCGAATTTTTGAGAAATGGAGATCTGCAGACAACCAAGCCTTGAGGGGTATACCCTTCTATGTTGCTTTTATACACACTGGTAAAGAACCCAAAATCCTTGAAAACAACAGTCGCCCCGGAGACCCTGAAATAATAAACATTTTACCAGTTTTAAAAGACGACTTTGTTGAAGTTTGCTTCAAAATCTTGGATGGAAACTTAACCCGTGTTGAATTGGAGAAAGAGGCTGCTGTGGTTACTTATAAAGTGCCTCCAAACTATGGCGGCTATGCGGAAACATTTTCAGACCTTGTAAATAAGGATGAAATAGACAAGCCGGTAGACTTGACAAAAGCCTACAAGCTCAGCAAAAAATATGACGGAAAAATTAGAGTTTACCCTGCTTCCATGGAACTTCGAGGAAACGAAACATACGCTTTGAAGTCGAGGGCTGTAGGGGTTGTAGGCATAGGCCCAGACATTGAAACCGCTAGAGAAATTTCGTTGGAAGGCATAAACGCCATAAAAGGCGGCGCCCTCTGGTACAGAAAAGACATAGCCTCAAAAGAACACATAGAAAAAAGTGTCCGCCACATGGAGGCGCTTAGACAACGCAGATGAAAAAAGCTTTCGTTTCAGACTGCGAAGGCCCAATTTCAAAAAACGACAACGCCTTCGAATTAACAGCGCATTACGTTCCCAACGGAGACCACCTATTCACAGTTATAAGCCGATACGACGATGTCCTCGCGGACGTTTTGAAAAGACCTGGATACAAGGCTGGCGACACTTTAAAGCTCATATTGCCCTTTCTCAAGGCGTACGGCGTCACAGATAGGAAAATGCAGAGTTTTTCAGCCAAAACCCTAATTCTGATATCAAACGTGAAGGAAGCATTACTGCATATAGCAACGATAGCTCCAGCTTTTATTGCCAGCACAAGCTACGAACACTACATAAAGGCCTTGTGTCGGGTGCTAAACTTTCCTTACAAGAACACGTACTGCACAAAGGTTAGCATTGACAAGTATGAGCTAAGCCAAAAAGAGAAAAGTAGGCTTAAGGAGTTGGCTGAAGAAATCTCTAAAATGCCAATAATTGAAATTCCATCCGGAGCAAAAGGCTTAAAAGATTTTCCAGAAGAACATCAAAAAACTTTTCAGCGGCTGGACGAAGTTTTCTGGAAAGAAATAGCTAACATGAAGATTGGAAAAATCTTCAAAGAAGTTAACCCCATAGGGGGACATGAAAAGGCTGAAGCCGTAAAGCATGTGGCTCAAAGTCTGGGCATCGGCTTAGAAGGCATCATGTATGTGGGTGACAGCATAACAGATGTCGAAGCCTTCAACCTCGTAAAGGCAAACGACGGGTTGGCGGTTTCTTTTAATGGAAACAGATACGCCATAAAAAACTCTGATATAGCAGTTTTATCTGAAAACAGCATTGTAACAGCTGTAATTGCAGAACTATTTACAATGTTTGGGAAACATGGAACCTTGGAAGTTTTGGAAAACTGGGGCTATGAAACATTGAAGAAAAGCCCTCTAAGCCGAAAAATGGTTGAAAAACTGTTCAGCCTATACCCAGAGGAACTGCCCAAAGTTAAAATAATAACAAGCGAAAATATGGAAGAGTTAGCAAATGAAAGCGAAGCTTTTAGGAAGAAAGTTAGAGGCGAAGCAGTAGGGAAGTTGGGCTAAAATGGTTAAAAAGGGCTTCATAGAGGACACCTATGCTGAAGCCTTCGAGGGAATCCACTGTAGAGTTATAGTTACAGCTGATGACGAGGAAACACTGCGAAGAGCCGCTGAAGATGCAACAGCAACACCCTCGATAGTTATTGGAAGAATTGAAGGTGGAATAGAAAAGTGGCTCAACGAAAAAGAAACCCCAGACAGGCGCAAAGGCGCTTTACTGCAGTTTTGGGGAGGAATAGACCCTAAAAAACCCTTTTTGGAGTCTGTTAAAAAGTTTGAGGTGGAGCTTTCCTATAGAATACGCCAAGACATTCTGGTTAAACCTTTCACGGCGGTTTTTGACGCCTTGCCAGAGGCTGAAGGGAAAATGGACATGATGGAACGGGTGGGACACTGCGGTGACGGCTACGAGTGGGAGGAAAAACGTTATGGCCGTGATGTTATAGTTGTGCCCATAATGGTTCCAGACTTCTTGATAGAGCGTTATTTAGGATATGCGCGTGGGGTCATGGGGGCAAACTTCTGGATAATGTGCAAAACCAAGAAAGCCGTTAAAGAGGCTGGCGGAAAAGCCTTAGAAGCCATACATGGAGTTGAAGGCGTAATAACCCCCTTCGACATTTGTTCAGCAGGTTCAAAGCCTGAAACCCGTTTTCCATGGATAGGCCCCACAACAAACCACCCCTACTGTCCATCGCTGAAAAAACTTTTAGAGAGAGAATCAAAAGTTCCAGAAGAAGTAAACTATATTCCAGAAATAGTGATTAACGGAGTTTCCCTTAAAAAAGTGAAAGAGGCCATGAAAGCAGGCATAGAAGCAGCCATAAACGTCGAAGGCGTAGTTAAAATTTCAGCTGGAAACTATGGCGGAAAACTAGGCGAGTATAAGATTTACCTGCGTGAGCTTTTCCATGAAACATTTTGATGTTGTGGGCTTCGGCGCCCTAAACATGGACAAACTCTACAAAGTGAATAAAATAGCCGGTCCAGAAGAAGAGGGCTTCATAATTGACTGCCAAGAAGCATGCGGAGGCTCAGCAGCTAACACCATTGTAGGCTTAGCTAGGCTTGGCTGCAAAGTAGGCTTTATTGGAAAAGTCGCCATGGACAGAGAAGGCAAAATGCTGGTTGAGGATTTTCGCAGAGAAGGCGTAGACATTAAAGGTGTTGTTCGCGCAAAAACTGGAAGAAGCGGCACAGTAATGGGTTTCGTCGACGAAAAAGGTGACAGAGCGTTATATGTTGATCCCGGTGTAAACGACACATTGGAATTTGAAGAAATAGATAGGGGTTATGCCTCTAAAACCGAGTTTCTGCATCTGACGTCTTTTGTTGGGGAAAAATCCTTTGAGACTCAGAAAAAACTCGTGGAAAGCCTACCGGAAAACGTTAAGGTAAGCCTAGATCCTGGAGCATTATACGCAAGAAAAGGAATCAAACAACTGAGCCCCATAATGAACAGAAGCTTTGCTGTAATGCCGAACGCAAAGGAAATTGAACTCCTTACGGGAGAAAGGGATTATGTTAAGGGTGCTGAGAAACTGCTTAGGATGGGAGTTAAAGTTGTGGCTGTAAAACTTGGCAGCAGGGGCTGCTACGTCACAGACGGCGAGGAAAGCCATCACATAGAAGCATTTAAAGTGCCGGTTGTTGACACTACAGGCGCCGGAGATGCCTTCTGTGCCGGATTCCTTTACGGCTTGATAAAAAAGAAAAGCCTCTATGAGTGCGGGAGAATTGGCAATTTTGTGGCTTCGCGATGTATAATGAAAATGGGTGCTCGCGCTGGGCTTCCCCGTCTGGAGGATTTAAAACCTCTTTTCTAAATATTCCACTAGACTTTCGAAGATTAGTTTTCCGTCGCCGTATTGGGGCATAAGCTTTTGCCTCGTCCAGTCTGGCTGCTGCCACCAGTAGAAGGCTCTTTCTGGATGAGGCATTAAACCGAAAACTGTTCCTTCAGGGTTGCATATTCCCACTATATCGTGAAAGGAGCCGTTGGGGTTTATTGGAAACCTTCCTTCAGCGTATTCGCCGTTTCTGTCGCAATAGCGAAAAACAAGCTGGTCGTTCTCGTAGAGTTTCTCTAGAAACTGTAGTTCTTTTTCTTTTGGAAAGAGAAATCTGCCCTCTGAATGGGCCACTGGTATGCGTAAAACTCTTCCCTTCGGGATTTTATATGTGAATATGCATTTCCCGCGATTTTCATGTTTAATGTAAACCCAGCGGCAATTATACCCAGGCGGATGATTTGTGGCTAGGGCTGCCTCTGGATAGGGAGAAACCCCATTAAAGGCTGGAAGCAAGCCCGCCTCCACAAGCACTTGAAAACCGTTACATATGCCAAGTATCGGTCTGCCTTCTTCAACAAAGGTTTTAAGCTCTTTTCCAAGCTTGGCGATGAGCCATTTAGCCCAAATAGCGCCGGCCCGCACATAATCTCCATAAGAGAAGCCCCCTGGAAAGATTAAGGCATCGTACTCCAAAAGGTTTCGGCGTTTAACAACCTCATTAACGTGTAACACTCGAGCTTGGACGCCTAAGGCTTCAAGGGCGGTTTTTGTTTCAGCGTCACAGTTTGTTCCGCCGACACGTAAAATGCAGACGCTTATTTCTTCGCGTTTCATTTCAGACACCACCCCCAAGGAAGCTTTTCCAACATGTCAACAACTCGTTTATAGAGGCATCCATGACAACTTCGCCGTCTAGCCCGTAAATGCACAGCCTCGGCGTCCTTGTCACCTTTCCAATTTTGGCGTAGACTGTTCCCTTCATCACAGTTTCAAAGTCTTTTTCGCATTTTTCTGGAACCTCCACTAGAAAGCGGCTGTTAGACTCTGAAAACAGGATGAAGTCGTCGCGGTTTAGGTTGTATGCTGGAACCCTTTGTAGGTTAAGCTCCATCCCAAGACCACCTGAAAAAGCCATTTCAGCCGCTGCCACAGCCAAGCCGCCTTCCGATAAATCGTGGCAAGCGCTAACAAGCCCTAGGTCAATTGCTTTTGTAACAGCCCTAAAAGTTCTCTTGGCTTGGCTTGGCCGGACTTTTGGCACAGATTTTCCAACAAAGCCCTTAAGCTTATAATATTCTGAGCCGCCAAGTTCGCGGTAGGTTTTTCCAACGATGTATATAGGGTTGTTGGGCGCCTTAACATCCATTGAAACCGCGATACGTATGTCTGGGAGGATTCCAATGGCGGTGATTAGAAGCGTCGGCGTCACGGGGCCAAGCGGAGACTCGTTGTAGAGGCTGTCCTTTCCAGAAATGAAAGGCGTTCTGAAAGTTTTTGCAAAGCGGTAGCAGGCTTCACATGCTCTCACTAGGCTGCCGAGCCTTTCGGGTTTTTCAGGGTTACCCCATGTAAAATTGTCTAGGAGAGCTATTCTTCTGCCGCCTACAGCCACATTATTTCGTATTGCCTCATCTATGGCGGATGCAGCCATCCAGTAAGGGTCAATCTTCCCATAGTTTGGGTTCATTCCGCAAGATAGGGCTATTCCCTTCCAAGAATCTTTTAAAGGCTTTAAGACTGCAGCGTCGTTGGGTCCGCCATATTCGCCGTGCAGAGGCTTAAGAACAGTGTTGCCCTTCACCTCGTGGTCGTAGGTTCGTATGACGCTTTCTCTGCTGGCTATGTTGGGCGAAGATAATAGGCGAAACAGCACTTCAGTGAGGTTTTCTGGTTTTGGGAAGATTGGCTCTTCAAACTGAAAAGGCTTGTATTCGGCAATGCGCACAATTTTTGGCGGTTCGAAAAGGAAGGGGATATCGATTTCTGCAACCTTCTCACTCATATAGAAAATTTGCAGAATTTCATCATTGGTGTACTTGCCGATGGCTGTGGCTTCGATGTCTTCCGTTTGGAAGATTTCTAAAACTTGGTTAAGGTTTTCTGGAGGAACTGCTAAAAGCATTCTTTCCTGGGATTCGGAAATGTAGATTTCCCATGGAGCAAGGTCTGGAGATTTTAGGGGAACTTTTTCAAGTTGGACAATTGCGCCGCAGTTGAATCTTTTTGCGGTTTCACCTACAGCAGATGATAAGCCACCTCCGCCTAGGTCTGTTATCGCCGATGCCAGTTCCAAGTCTCTGATGGCGATTATGGCTCTTTTCAGTTTCTCCTCTTCAATGGGATTTGCTATTTGAACAGCAGGCCTTGAAACCTCTTCGGATTTTTCAGTTAGTTCCGCTGAGGCAAAGGTTACGCCGTGGATGCCGTCTCTTCCAGTTTTCCCACCAGCCAACACGATTATGTCGCCTGGCTTGGCGTTTCGCCTAAACTTTTCCAGTGGAAGAAGCCCTACGCACCCGCAGTATACGACGACATTTCCAACGTAGCTGTCATCAAAGTATATGGCGCCGTTAACCGTTGGAATCCCCATGTTGTTGCCGTAGCTTCCAATGCCGGCTACCACGCCCATGTAAATGTATTTGGGGTGCTTTACACCTGGCGGAAGCTTTTCATAGGAATAGTCCAGTGGGCCGAAACATAAAACATCTGTGCATGCAATAGGGTCTGCCCATACGCCTAGAACGTCTCGGATTACTCCGCCAACTCCTGTGGCTGCACCGCCGAAAGGCTCTATGGCTGATGGGTGGTTGTGGGTTTCAATTTTGATGGCTACGCCGTAATCCTTGTCTATGCGGATTATGCCAGCGTTGTCTTCAAAAACTGAGAAGCACCACCGCGGGTTAATTTCCTTTGTAGCCTTTGCAATGTATGTTTTGAAGAGACCGTCGATTTCTTTGCCGTTGAACTTTATTATGCCCTTGAAGGTTTTGTGGAAGCAGTGTTCAGACCATGTTTGGCCTATGGTTTGAAGCTCCACATCTGTTGGGTTCCTTTTTTTACCTATGAAATATTGTTTTACGGCTTTTACTTCTTGAAGGCTTAAGCCTATGCCTAGTTCTCGGCTTATGCCCAACAACTGCTGGTCTGAAGCATCTAAAAGGTTTATTTCGAAAAGCGGGAAAGGCGTATTTCTACGGATGTAGAGGCTTGCACTCATTTCGCTTCCTCAACCACAATGGCGTAATTATCTTTTGTGGGGTTAGCCAAAAACCTCCTACACATTTCATCAGCCTTTTCTAAGGCTTCTTTCCGCGAATCAGCCTCGAGGATAACAGTGTAAACTTTGCTTACGCCTACTCTTTCAACCTTATAACCAAGCTCTTTCAGTAAACGCGCCGTGGTTTCTCCTTCTGGGTCGCTGTGGCCGGGTTTTAAGCTGACTTCAACTTTTAAACGGTATTTCATAGGCTAGTCTTATCCACGAGAAGATTTAAACACTTTCACCATTAAAAAGGCAAAGGCTACTTCAAAACGATTTTATTGCCTTTGTAAAGAATTTCGATTCCGCTGAAGCTTGTCACGCGGCCTATTTCTTCTGCTTGCACATCGGCTTTTTCTAAGGCGTCAATTGCCTTTTCCTTGTCCGCCTTGTCAACTATTATTGCAAAGCCCCATCCCATATTAAATGTTTTAAACATCTCCTCATCCGTAATCTTGCTGCCAATTTCTAGGGCAGTTTTCTGAATTAAGCCGAAAATGGGTTGGGGCTTAAAATTATTGAATTCGAAGCCTATTCCCTTTGAAAAAAGGGTTAAGCGGTTAAACTTCAAGTAGGCGTCGCCAGTAATGTGCACAGCGCCTTTCACTTTCACAGCGTCTGCAACGCCTAGAAGGGGCTTAACATATATCTTGGTTGGCTCCAAAACCTCGTGCACCAACTCCTTATCCAATGGTTCTGGAATGTCATGAGAGTCGTATTTGCCGCCCCACTGCTTGAAAAGAATTTTCCTTGCCAATGTTATGCCATTACTGTGAACCCCTGAGCTTCGTAATCCTATTATTGCGTCGCCGGGTTTTATGTCTCTGCCAGTGATTATTTTCTTCTTGGATACTTCGCCTACTGCTGCGAAAACCATGTCGAAGCCTTTGCCTTCCGCTAAGCCTTTGATTAATTCTGCAACATCGCCTATTTCTCCGCTTGGAACTATGCATTCGGCTTCGGCGGCTCCTTGGGCTATTCCCTTCATCCACTCCTTAACTAAGGCTGGGTCTGAAACTTGCGCGTGAATGTTGTCTGCAACCGCTAAAGGCCGTGCGCCGGAGCGGATGACATCGTTTACAGCCATGGCTACGCCGTCAACGCCAATGGTGTCGTATTTGTTGGCTAACTGTGCTACAAGCACTTTTGTGCCTACACCTTCGATTACGAGGTCTAGGTAGCAGTTTTCACGGAAGGGGAAAATTTTTCCATAGGGAAGTTGAACGATTTCGCCGTAACGGCTGAAAGCGTATGTTTTTTTCAAAAGTTCTAAGGCTTTTTTAGACTTTGCCCTAAGCTTTCTGTCCACTCCAGCTTTCGCGTAGGTAAACTTTTCCTCTGACAATACGCCTTTCTCCTTTAGGCTATTAACGTTATTCCCTTTTTATATGCTTGCAAGTTTGCAGCTGCCGTCTTTTCCCCAACGGTGTCTTTTACAGCTTTTTCCATCGATTCATAGCTTGCAAGTTTTGTTATTTTAGTTAATGCTCCAAGCATTATCATATTTGCGTAAGTTTTCTGTCCGAAAGCTTTTTCAGATAATTCTGCTGCTGGAATCTCGTAGACTTTGGCTTTGACTTGTGGAACTTTTTTAACTAGGCTGCTGTCAATTAAGAGGAGGCCGTTTTCCTTTAAGTCTCGGAGGTTTTTGTCAAGAACTTCTTGGCTCATGGCGATCAGTATGTCGCATTTTCTAACTGCTGGAAAGCCTATTTTACTTTCGGATATTATTACTTCGCTTTTTGCCATGGTGCCTCTGGCTTCCGCCCCGTAACTTTGGGTTTGAACAGCGTTTTTGCCATCATAGACTGCTGCCTTGCCCAGAATTTGGCCTGTCAAAACCACACCTTGTCCGCCTAATCCGCTTATTCTTATTTCAATTTTCTTCAGTTTTCTGTGCCTCCTCGATTATGCGGTAAACCGCCTCTACAAGTGTCGGTCTTTTTCTTTCTACAAATTCGCCTACAACTATTTTTTGAGCAAGACTATCTTCGTCTAGTTTTTCAGCTTGCCAAAGCGGGATTGCGTTTTCTCTAAACCATTTAATCATTTCACCAGCATTTTTGAAGCCAGCTCTTCTTCCGTAGGCGGTTGGGCATTGGCTTACGGCTTCTATGAATCTGAAGCCTTTGGTTTGAATTGCCTTTTTTATGGCTTCTTTTAGCTGGTTTGGGTGGGCTGTTGTCCATCTTGCCACGTAGTTTGCGCCTGCCGCAGCGGCTAATTTAGCCATATCTAATGGGTATTCGAAGCTTCCGTAAGGGGTTGTGGTTGTCTTCGCCTTCAAGGGTGTTGTGGGCGCCACTTGTCCCCCAGTCATTCCGTAAACCATGTTGTTAACCATTATAACGAGGATGTCAAGGTTTCTTCTGGCCGCGTGGATGAAGTGGCTTAGGCCTATTCCGGCGATGTCTCCGTCTCCGCCGAAGACAACCACGTTTAAGTCTGGCTTTAGAAGTTTTACGCCAGTCGCGACGGGTATGCTTCTCCCATGTGGTGTGTGAATGGAATCTGCCATAAAGTAGGGTGAAGGAATCCATGATGCGCAGCCGATTCCACTGCAGAAAACAAACCTGCTTAAATCCTCATAGCCCAGCTCGTAAACAGCCTTCAAAAAAGCATCCATTACTGCGAAGGCGCCGCAGCCCGGGCAGAAGGGCAGCTTCAAATCCCTAAGATATTTTTTAACAGAAAATTTTTCAGCCATCTCCCTTTTTCGCCTCTTCTAAAATTTTATGCATAATTTCTTCAGGGGTGATGAGTTCTCCGCCTCCAATCTTGTTTATGGGAATAACTTTGGCTTTTCCTTCAGCTGCCCTTTCCACCTCATAAAATATTTGCCGCAGGTTCATTTCTGGAACAATTATTTTTTCTGCTTTTTCTGCGAGTTTCTTAATGGTTTTTTCTGGAAAAGGCCATAGGGTTTTAAGCCTCACATAGCCAGTTTTGACTCCTTGGGCTTCAGCGTTTTCCACCGCTTCGTAGACCGCGCGGGAAGTACACCCATAGGAGACTACGCCTATTTTGCAGTCTTCAACATTGTAGCTTTCTAAATCCGCAATTTCCTCAATGTGATTTTGTATTTTATTGTTAAGCCTTTCCACAAGTCGCCTATGCACTTTCGGGTCAGAGGTGAACCGTATACCATATTCGTCGTGGGTTGACCCTGTAACGGCTACTTTGAAGCCTTCACCTACAGCAGGCATGGGCGGAACCTCGACTAAACCGAAGAAAGCTTTTTCATCAGCCTTGGGCTTTTTCCGGTTAATTATCTCAATCTTCTCTACTGGTGGAACTGCAACTTTTTCACGCATGTGAGCAACAACCTCGTCGGATAAGAGTATAACTGGGGTGCGGTATTTTTCGGCCAAGTTAAAGGCACGCATTGTCAGAGTAAACATTTCTTGTGGGGAGTTTGGCGAAAGCACCATGGCAGAGTAGTCGCCGTGGGTTCCCCAGCGGGCTTGCATAACATCGCCTTGCGCGCATTTTGTGGCTTGTCCAGTGCTTGGCCCAGCCCTCTGCACATCCACTATAACACATGGAGTTTCAGTCATGAAGGCGTATCCTATGTTTTCCTGCATGAGGCTGAATCCCGGCCCAGAAGTTGCCGTCATAGCTTTTGCCCCAGCCCAGCTTGCACCTATAACCGCTCCAATGGAGGCTATCTCGTCTTCCATTTGGATGGGTATGCCGCCCACTTGTGGCAAGCGCTTGGCTAAGTTTTCTGCAATTTCGCTGGCGGGCGTTATGGGGTATCCAGCGAAAAAGCGGCATCCAGCTAATATTGCGGCTTCAGCGCAGGCTTCGCTTCCCTGCCAAAAGTAAGTGCCATGTTTAACGGTTTTCATTTCCACCGCTTTCCTCACAAAATAAGTTGGGAGTAATGGATAAAAGTTTAAGGCGGCTATTTTCTCTTTTGCATGGTTGCGGCCGTAGTCTAGCCTGGTAGGACTTCGGCCTCCCGAGCCGGCGACCCGGGTTCAAATCCCGGCGGCCGCACTTTTGCGAAGAAGAATAAACAGTGCAGTAATCTCTTTGGTTTCCTGGCATTTTATGGAGTTTAAATGTTATTGTTTCGCTGGAAATCAAAACAACAACATTTGGTTATCTTCCTTTGCAGGAAAGATTGGTTATTTTCCGAATTCCTTTTTCTGCTTCACACAGGTTTTTTGCTATGTTGTCTGGGCTTTGCATACTTTTGTGCAGCGATTCCAGCGGGTAAAATTGGGATACAACATAAATGGTTTTTATGCCGAGCTGTTTGGCCCCTTTAATGTCTTCATCTGGACTGTCGCCAACGTATATGACTTCATCAGATTTAACGCCAAGCCTTTTCAAGGCTTCTTCAAAAATTTTCACGTTGGGTTTGCGCCATCCCACATCCGCAGAAACCAGAACAACATCGAAAAAACGGTTTAGGCCCGTCTTTCTAAGGGCCCCATATATTAATGGCGCATATGTGAAGTTGGAGATTAAGCCAAGCTTGTAG
>Ga0207433_10004043_pt1 | contig 27331 bp, 33 predicted proteins | sample YelNatPaOPGAMG01_FD_187559 | JGI IMG/M metagenome (GOLD analysis project Ga0207433, IMG submission 187559) | Hot spring thermophilic microbial communities from Obsidian Pool, Yellowstone National Park, USA - OP-RAMG-01 (SPAdes) (version 3) | ecosystem: Environmental > Aquatic > Thermal springs... | reverse complement strand
CTGTGGGTTAACAATAGATAGGCAACTCAACGCAGCTATCAACCTGTATCTGAGCATGGAGGGAGTTCCCCATCAGATAGGTTGGTGGGATTCCAACATCCTGCCTACGCTGGTGGGTGGGTACTTCTTGACAGGGGTTGAACAAAAAACTCCTGATGAACTCGTGAGGGAGTTACATGAAGTTGTGAGACCCAAGCTCTATTTTGCATATGATAGGTATACGGATACTTACCTATCTATGCCTATATAGAGTGAAACCCCATTCTAACCACCAAAACCTCTAAATACACATGTCCCGTAATATCTTCATTTACAACCAGGAAGCCCTTGGGGCAAGGCACTCCTAATGGAGAAAACGGTTGAATTCCTGGGAAACGTAAATCGCCAAGCTTGGTATATCCGAGTTTGGCAGGCTGCACGTCAACCAGCCAAATGTAGCGCCTTATGAAAAATCCGAAAGATTTGAAGGGCAGTTACAAGCCGACCAATTCATTGGTCAGTAGTTGACTTGAACAACACCTAAAAAGTTTACACTGATTATATGGGAAAAAACAAAATGGCGAAAAACGGGTTTAAGACTGTTGTGATAATCCCTGCTTACAATGAAGAGAGGAATATAAGGAGCGTAATAAAAGAAGCAAAGAAGTACGTTGATGAATTGATAGTAGTTGATGATGGAAGTACGGACAACACTGCAGAAGCGGCAAAATCAGAAGGCGCATTCGTCATTATTTTAGCTGAGAATAAAGGCGTTGGTTTTGCTACCCGCGCGGGGGTAAATAAAGCAATAAACGGCTTTGGCGCCAAGAGAATTGTCTTAATTGATGCAGATGGACAGCACCCCGCAGACAGAATACCATTGTTGCTTTCAAAACTTGATGAAGGTTTTGATATTGTATTCACAGCACGTAGATTCAACGGTGAAATGCCTTTGCTCAAGCGCATTGGCAATATATTCCTCACGTTTGCAACAAACCTCATATCCGGCGTAAATATAAGCGATTCGCAATCGGGTTTCAAGGCATTTACCGCAGATGCTTGGAACAAAATGGCGCCAAAACATGACGGGTATGAGTTTTGCTCAGAAATCGTTTTTAAAGCAGGGCGCGCGCGGCTCAATTGGTGTGAGGTACCAATCAAGACAATTTACAACAAGGGGAAGGGCAGTACGGGCACAAGATTCGCAGATGGGATAAGAATTTTTTTACAAATGGTCCGTTTCTTGATGGATTGAGACATTTACGTAAAAATTAACCTACTTCTTCTTAACCCACTCCAACACTTCTGCAAAATCGCGTTTAACTCCATATTTTTTGAAATATCTCAATACATTCGCAACATCGCGCGCAAGAAATTCTTCCGCTTTCGGATGTTCAGTTAAAACGCTTTAAATTAACCTACTTCTTCTTAACCCACTCCAACACTTCTGCAAAATCGCGTTTAACTCCATATTTTTTGAAATATCTCAATACATTCGCAACATCGCGCGCAAGAAATTCTTCCGCTTTCGGATGTTCAGTTAAAACGCCTTGGCCCAAATCTATCAAATACAGTTTGTAGTCTGGATAACCATGAAGAAGCACGTTATATTCGCTTAAATCAGCATGCACAAAACCATGTTGATAGAGCCTTTTCACATAACCCAAAAGGGTTTCGCAGTCTTCTTCCGGTCTTTCGCTCCCTATCTGTGCAAGGGAGGAGTCCGGAATCCCTTCTTCGCCAAGGAACTCCATGAGCAGAACGTTTCTGCTAAAGGCATATGGCTTCGGTGCAGGTACCCTTGCCTCGCTGCAAATATTCAGGTTCTTAAATTCTTTCTTCGCCCAGGCATAAACTACCTCTCTTTTCACACGCTTGACCTTCAGAAAGCGGGGGTCCGTATATATATAATCCTGCATGCGGAGGAAGTTGGAAGTTTCAACACGGAAGATTTTCGCTGCAACAAAGTCAACATTGTCCTTCAACCCAAATCCTGCGGTCGCACGATAGACGTCCGCCTCCTTTCCGGTTGCAATAGGGTAATCCAGGCATGAGATGATGCCTTTGTTCATGAATTCATAAAGCGTGATGCGCGTCTTTGCGTCAAAAACGCCTTCCTCTATTGTAAAGCGTTGCTTGAGCATTTTTTCTTCGCGTGGGGGCATCTTCTTTTTCCATAAGCGAAGAGCCAACAAACCACCTTTCAAACAGAACTAGTCCTTCAATATCCCCTTTTTCTTCAATATATCTGCTTGGATGTGTGTATAGCGCCAAACAAGGTCCGCCCTTCTATCAGAGTCAATCTCCCACGGCTTCACTATTACAACGTCTCCGGTGTGTACCCAAATATTCCGCCTAATCTTTCCTGGAATCCTCACGAGACGTTCCTTTCCGTCTGCACACTTAACCTGCAGTCTGCTCGCACCCGCCATCCCTTCAACTATCCCTAATATTTCACCCTCCTGCTCTCTCGGCAGTCTTAGTCTAGTGCTTTCAGCAGGTTGCTCTTCTTCCACCATATTATCCCTTCACCGGTGCTCTAGCACCACAGGCTTCGCATATGAGCATCTTCTTTCCATGCTCTCCTTCAGCAATATTTGTATCAGGTTTGCCGCACTCCTTGCACAACACATACATGTCAACGAAAAGTTTTAGCCTATCATTCAAAACCTTTTGCGTGAATTTTCCTTGGAGCGTAAGCCGTGCACCTTCAATTGATGCAGGGGCTGCCAACTCCTTTGCCAAAAACTTCATAAGGAGGCGCGGACTCCTCCGCAATTTCTCAGCGACAAATTCAAAATTCTTTATTATCGTCTTATTACCTTCTATCATAGAATCTATTATCGGCATCTCAAACCTTTCGCCCGAGGTTGTCTTGGCGGGCATTTGTGCATAACCCCTTTCAAGCAATTTTTCATAGTCTACCAAATCAACACCGTTTTACATATCTTCGTCATCACAATATATAAGGCTTCGTTTTATTCTGGTGGAAGTATCTCCTCAACAAGCCGGTTCGCCTTTCTATACGCATCAATGGTTCCTATATCCAGCCAGTATGGTGGGTTATATACAAACCCTGCGAGCTGCCTTTCGCGTGCAAGCGCAGGGAATACAGAGGTCTCCACCTTTATCTTTTTATGTGGAATTGCTTCCAGCACCGGTGGTTCTATTATATAATACCCTGCATTTGCAAGGTTGGATTTCACTTTCACCCTTTCCGGTTTCTCAACGAATGAGTAGATAATAGAATCCTCCGATGTCTCCGCTATGCCAAATCTCGGAACATCATCCCATGGGACGCGGAACAGCGCAACCGTCGCAAGTTTACCCTTTCGCTTATGGAACTCAATCATTTCTCGTGCATTAATCCGTGTAACATTGTCTCCATACGCCACGAGCACAGGTTCATTTATTTCCTTTTCAACGAATATCGTGCGAAGGTCTCCTCCCGTATCCCAGCCCAGTGTAGTGACCGTATCTATACTTACATTGTCGCGCGCGGTATGTTTCAGATAGTTTTCTATTGTTTCCTTCATATATGAGACTGCAACAATAATTTCATCAATCTCATCGCGCGCGGTCAGTATGTTCTCTATTACATAATCTATGATGGGTTTGCCACCTACAGGAAGAAGCGGTTTCGGTATTCCATACGTCAACGGTTTCAATCTGGTCCCCTTTCCCGCAGCAAGTATGATCGCCTTCATCCCATCACTCTCTTCTTAAACCATTCAATAGTCTTCTTTAAGCCGTCTTCCAGCTTAACTTTCGGGCGCCATCCCAGCGTTGCAGTAATCTTAGAAATATCCGGTTTCCTACGCCTTGGATCATCAACTGGCAGCGGTTTGAAGATTATCTCAGAATCTGAGCCCGACAGCTTTTTCACGATTTGGGCAAATTCAATGATTGAATGCTCTTCAGGATTGCCTATATTAAAAACCTCCCCGCTGATATCCGAGAACATCAGCGATTCCAAGCCCTCCACCATATCCGATACGTAGCAGAAGCTTCTGGTCTGCTTACCGTCTCCATAAACCGTCATCGGCTCGCCGCGCAAAGCCTGCCCGACAAGGTTTGGCACAACCCTGCCATCATCAAGCCTCATCTTTGGTCCATATGTGTTGAATATGCGCGCAATCACTACGGGCAATCCCTTGCGCGAGTATGCCATGCACAATGCCTCTGCATACCTCTTTGCTTCATCATAGCAGGAACGGGGACCAATGGGGTTTACGTTTCCCCAATAATCCTCCTTTTGTGGATGAACAAGCGGGTCGCCATAAACTTCTGAGGTTGAAGCCTGCAGGAGCCTCGCTCCGCTCTTTTCAGCGAAATCCAGCGCATTCTTCATTCCGAGTGACCCCACAAGCAATGTTTGTATGGATAAGTTTTGGTAGTCAACTGGTGAAGCAGGGGATGCGAGATTAAATATAAAATCAAACCTTCCTATCTCCTCCGGAAACGGCTCTATTGCATCATGGTGAATAAACTCCACACCCAATCCTTCAAGATTCTCTTTTCTTCCGGTTGCGAAATTATCCAACGCAACAACATCAAACCTCTTTGAAAGCGATTCGCATAAATGGGAACCAATAAAACCCGCCCCTCCTGTCACAAGAATCCTTTCTCTAGCCATATGGAACCCTTCCAATCCCGCGATATTTTATCCCCTTCATTTTAGTCTCCCGCAAGACGCGCCTGCCTTCTATCACAAGCGGGTTGCGCATTCTCTTGAAATCAGCCGCCCCCAACCGTTCAAACTCCGTCCATTCAGTTAGAATCGCACATGCATCTGCTCCTTTCAGCGCATCTTGTGCGCTGCTGGCGAATTCCACGCCAGTGCCGTAAAATATCTTGCGTGCGTTTCTCTCAGCCTTTGGGTCAAACGCGACAACCGACGCTCCTTCGCGAATGAGCGCATTTATAACCTTTATTGAAGGAGCATCCCTCATATCGTCCGTATCGGGCTTGAAAGCCAGACCAAGAACTGCGATTCTCCTTCCATGTAATACCTTCAATTCATCATGCAGCATTTGGACCACGCGGAGAGGTTGGTCCTCATTCACCTCTATCGCTGCTTCAAGCATAATCGGGCGATATCCATTGTTTTTAGCGGTGTGGACGAGCGATTTGATATCCTTTCCAAAACAACTTCCGCCCCATCCAGCGCCAGCGTTCAAGAATCTCCTTCCAATCCGTTGGTCATACCCCATGCCGTCTGCAACAGTATAGACATCTATCCCAAGTTTCTCGCAAATGTTCGCTATTTCATTTATGAATGATATCTTTGTTGCAAGGAAGGCGTTGCTTGCGTATTTTATCATCTCAGCCGTATTAAGTTCGGTTTGAAGCAATGGCGCTTTGAAGCCTGCATACAACTTCTTTACAGTTTCTAGTTCCTTTTTCCCTCTCGCTCCGATTACTATGCGGTCGGGATTCATAAAATCTTCAACCGCGCTTCCCTCTCTAAGGAACTCAGGATTCATACATATTCCGAAGCCTTCCCCAACCTTCTTGCCGCTTTCTTCTTCAATAATTTTTGCGGCCGATTCGCTTGTCCCTGGCGGCACAGTGCTTTTCACAACAACAACGTAGAAGTCCTTCTTTTTCTTCAAAGCTTTTCCTATGTCTCTTACTGCCCCAAACACGTAGGATAAATCCGTTGAGCCATCCTCGCGCGAAGGCGTGCCAACGCAGATGAAAGAAACATCGGTCTCCGCAACTGCTTTTCCCAAATCGTTTGTCGCGCACAATTTCCCTGAATCCAATGCACGTTTTAGCATCTCTTCCACGCATGGTTCGTAGATTAGCGGTTCGCCTTTGTTAATCATCTCTACCTTTTCTTTTACTGCGTCCACACATATTACGTGATTCCCTAACTCTGCGAAACAAACCGCAGTAACGATACCCACATATCCGCTACCGACCACGCTTATATTCATCCCTACGCCCCCAAGAATAGCCTAAAGACCATCAGAGAGAGCAATGCGCAGAATGATATCGGCGGAAGCGCCGGAAGGAATGTTCTTTTGGCATTCACATACCATAAGACGAGGAACAGCCCCGTCATCGCGCCAAAAATGACTGCAATTGAGTCAAATGGGTTAAGTGCAATCTTGTAAGCGGAAACAGCGAGCATGAGCGGGATTACCATATCACCAGTCCCCAGTTCCAGCGTGCTTCTCTCCGGTTTTCCAGTCTCTTCGCTAACTTCATACTCTGTTGCTGCAACAGAGAACGCAAGGTTTCTTTTTCCCAGTTCCTTTGCCATGTAAACCATATGCCCGGTCAGAAAGACAGAGGCGAAGTCATAAAGCGATAATCCGGCAACGAAGACGACTGCAGGCACAATATCAAGCGAGAAACCGAACACCGCACCGACTCCTGCGCTTGCAATGATTGCAGCCAGGTTTTTAAGTTCAGGCTTGAAGAACTTCGCCGCCGTAATGGTTGTTGAAATTAAAACCGCCCACACCCAGTCCATCGGCACACCAAACCACGCAAACAAAACAAAGAAAACGACGTTTGCGGCTATGAACAGCGTTGAAGCCTCTATTAATTTGAATAGCAATTCTCCTTTGTAAAACTTCAAAACCAATACCATCACAACAGCGCCGAACAACACATATAGCAGGAAAATTGCAGGGTTCAACAGGCTGCTTGACTCGCCCCCGGGCGCCACGTTCAACTCCTGAAATTCGGGGTAAAATTGCGCAGCATTTACAAGTATCGCCCCCACAGTCAAACCCAGAAACTGCGATGCAAGGAAAAACGCAAGTATTTTTCTTATACGTCTCAAGCCAAAAACCTCCTTAATCAACCTTCGGCTTCACAACCTTAACAAAGCCATGTTTAGGTTCATAAAGGTCGCTCGTCTTCCTCAACAACTCATCAATAAGTTTTCTGCAAAGCGACTCATCAATATCATATTTCGCAGCCTCTTCAACAACGCTATCAATCGCAACCATATCAGAATGTTTCAAGCCAAAAACCTCCTTAATCAACCTTCGGCTTCACAACCTTAACAAAGCCATGTTTAGGTTCATAAAGGTCGCTCGTCTTCCTCAACAACTCATCAATAAGTTTTCTGCAAAGCGACTCATCAATATCATATTTCGCAGCCTCTTCAACAACGCTATCAATCGCAACCATGTCAACCTTGCTCTCCAACTCTTTCACAATATCCAGCACAGTGCGCAGTTTATCCACGCGCGACTTCGGTTGGCCAGTTGTAATTATATCTACATCAATTCTTCCGAGCGACTTGTCCATCATCGTTGATTTCAAAACAAATTCAAGAAGGTTAATTGCGCGCTGTGCGTCCAACACTTCCACCTTTGGGCTCAGCCTCGTTTTGGCTGAAGCCTCGCTCAACCTAACCATACCTTCAATATACCGGGCAGTAATCGGGACAGCACCCTGCTGCGCACCCAACTTCCTCAGCTCAACGTAAAATTCTTTTAATTTTTCATTCGCTTCCGTGGTGAGGACCGGGCGCACGTTCTTCCTCGCGTAAGCAATATATCTCCTCAGCAAATCCATCTCAATCGGAGGCGCCATCTCCTCAATCTTCTTTGATGCAGATTCTCCACCTGTGCCTCCGCCATGCATATGCTGGATTAAGATGTGCTCTGCAGTTTTTTTATCCTTTTCTTCATCAAGCACATCGCGGATTGGGAAAATGAGATCAAACCTGCTTAGAAGTGTAGGTGGAATATCAAACTGCTGTGCAGGGTACATGTTCGGGTCAAACCTCCCATATTTGGGGTTCGCTGCAGCAAGGATAGAGGTCCTAGCATTGAACTTCGCCACTATCCCTGCTTTTGCGACAGAGACGCTTCCGCTTTCCATCACTTCATGCATGGACGCACGCTCGGTATCATCAATCTTGTCAAATTCATCCACGCCAGCAATTCCGTTGGATGCCAAAACAAGCGCACCTGCCTTAAGCGTCCAACCACCTTCTGCCAGTTCATCCTTTTCTGCGCTCGCAGTAAGCCCTGTGCCCGTCACCGATTTTCCGCTGACATAAACCGATTTTGGAGCGAGCCGCGTGACGAATTGCAGAAGCCTAGTCTTTGCTGCTCCCGGATCTCCTATCAGCAATATGTGTATCTCGCTCCTGATTCTTCCACCATCAACGGTATATTTATCTGGAGTTCCTCCGAATAACTGGAGGGCGAGCGCTTCCTTTACCTCATCATGTCCATAAATAGATGGCGCTATGGACCGGACTATCTTTGAATAAATATCAGGATCCTTTGAAAGCGCGATTATCTTTTTCTTATCTTCTGGAGAGATATCTACCTCTTCAAATTCCTTCTCAACCTTTTGGATATGTATAACTTCCAAATATTTAGAATAGATGAGTTTGGAGGCAGAGCCTTTTCCTTTTGTCGGCACAGAAGGCCTTATCCTGAGGATTCCGGTCATCAAAATCCTCTGCCCGGGGAAAAACGTGTTCACCAAGTCATCCTCAACCCAAAACTCTATGTGGGTTGCAGGCGCGCCTCCCCTGAGCCTCTCAAGCGGCTCCTGCGCTTCTGCCTTCTGCAAGTCAACAAAACGCGATTCCTCCTCATCCTGCACCAATGCGCGGCGCTTGCACGATTCACACACATCTGGCAACACAGTGTTCTTTTCAACGGGAATCTTGAACCGCGCATCGCACAGTTTGCACCTTAAAACAGCTATCTTCACCCTAGGCCTTATCTCTGCCCTCTTTGTTACCATTCCATCCACAGCAATCAATTTGCCTATGTGCGCCGCACCGATGCTTTCAACCATCACATCCGCAGAATGCGGTAGCCCGTAAAACCTCACATGCGGGCAGAATTCGGTCTCGGAAACAATCTGCAAGGGCATCCTCTTCAGCGCGAGTTCGGCGGATTCTATAATCAGGTCCGGTTTCGTAAGCAGCTCATCTGCCAATTCGGGTGAAAATTTTTCAAGCGAAGAATACGAAACCTCAATGCTTTTCTTCGTAGGGTAATTCTCAGCCAATTCCTTAACCTGCGCGTTATAATATAGATTAAAGAACTCTTCAAACTGCTCTACTAATGGGGTTACCTCTGTTGCCATTGCCACCAAGCCTTTAACGATAAAAAGACTATTACACTTTTTGGCGCGCGGGTTAATAAAACTATTATAGGTGCAAAAACAAACACTTTAAACATTCCTCATACAAAACCAATTCTGCGAGGTGTTTCTTTTGGTTGAGAGGATTTTGGTTACGGCGGCTTTGCCTTATGCTAACGGACCCTTACATCTGGGCCACATCCGCTCCACATATCTTCCGGCAGATATCTTCGTGCGCTACCATCGTTTGCGCGGCAGGGATGCCATCTATATATGCGCTACAGATGAGCATGGCACGCCCATCGTTGCCGCAGCAGAGAAAGCGAAGATGAGCCCGCAGGATTTTGTTGACGCCTACCATGCGAAAGACGAGGAGGAGTTTAAGAAGCTTGGTTTCTCTTTTGATATATTCCACAGGACCAGCAGCGATGAGAACACAGAGATGACGCAGTATTTCTTTAATCAGTTGAAAAAGAACGGATATATCTACACAAAAGAGGTTGAGGCACCATACTGCGAAAAATGCAAGCGGTTTTTGCCAGACCGCTTCGTCGTAGGCACATGCCCGCACTGCGGAGCGCAGGGGATTTATTCCGATTATTGCGAGAACTGCGGGAAGGCGCTTCACATAGGCGAGTTGAAAGACCCACACTGCATTACATGCGGCAGCGTCCCGGTTAACAAGACCTCACTCCATTACTTCCTTAAGCTATCTGCTTTCTCCGATAGGCTTGCGGATTGGTTGCAAAAAAATAAGAACCTTCAGGGCGAGGTCGTAAATTACATCCTAAGCTGGATAAAACAAGGCTTGATTGATTGGGATATCTCGCGTGATATGGATTGGGGGATTCCGGTTCCCGGAGAAAAAGGAAAGGTTTTCTACGTCTGGTTTGACGCCCCGATAGGCTATGTTTCTTCAACCGTGGCATGGTCAAAAATCAGCAAGAAGAGGTGGGAGGATTACTGGAAAAACCCCTCCACAAAAATCTACCACTTCATAGGCAAGGATATCATTTATCACCACTACCTATTTTGGCCAGCGATGCTGATGGGCGTAAATGATGGCTTCCGCCCGCCAGACTTTATACCAACACGTGGCTACCTGAATTTGGAAGGCAGGAAATTCTCCAAAAGCAAAGGATGGTTCGTTTCGCTTGGTGACTTCCTCGCAGAATTTCCCTCGGACTATCTGCGCTATTATGAAACCGCCATCACAGGGCACGATATACAGGATGCCGACTTCTACTGGAAGGATTTCCAAGACAAGATTAACAACGAACTCGTTGCCAATTTGGGCAATTTTATCCACCGCACGCTGACCCTCATAAGAAAAACATGCGCTTCCCAAGTGCCTGCGCCAAAAGGGCTTGATGAAGAAGATGACCGGATTCTCAAACTTATAGAAGAGAAGAAGTCAAAGGTGGAAAGTTTGCTGGAAAGCGTTGAGCTCCGCCGCGCGCAAGAGGAGGTAATTGCACTGTCAAGCGAACTAAACAAATACCTCAGCGCGAAGGAGCCGTGGAAGGAGAAGAATGAAACAAAGCGCGGGAACTGCCTGTATGTCTGCACGCGCGGGGTCACTGCCCTTGCAATCCTGCTTGAGCCGTTCCTGCCTTTTACATCACGGAGGTTATTCAACATACTGGGCTTGGACTACGATTTGATGAAATGGGAAAACATAAGCGCAGAACTCCTGAAGCCCGGTGCAGTGATAAGCGAGGCAAAACCGCTTTTCGAAAAAATCTCGGATGAAAAGATTGCCGAACTGGAAGATAGGCTGAGGAAGCACGCATCAACCTAAACCAAGCATTCAGTCAGTCTTCACAACCCTATCAGACATGCGCTCAACAATCGCATTGATAGGCTGCCCCGGCTGAAGGACCGTTACCGAATAAAAAGATAGGCTGAGGAAGCACGCATCAACCTAAACCAAGCATTCAGTCAGTCTTCACAACCCTATCAGACATGCGCTCAACAATCGCATTGATAGGCTGCCCCGGCTGAAGGACCGTTACCGAATAAAAAGATAGGCTGAGGAAGCACGCATCAACCTAAACCAAGCATTCAGTCAATCTTCACAACCCTATCAGACATGCGCTCAACAATCGCATTGATAGGCTGCCCCGGCTGAAGGACCGTTACCGAATAAACATTGAGTTCACGGAGCTTAAGGTAAAGCTCATGCAGAAACCTTCCAACCACCTTTTCATCGTTATACAAAAGGAGCGTTAAAAGGCAGTCATTGAGAAAGAATATCTTCGCATCAGGGGCTTTCATCCTCATCCTCTGCGCAACACGGGTAATTTCAATTTTTATAAATGTGAGGTCACCCGGCTCCTCGCTTATTACGCTCACATTCTCCGATGGCTCGCTTTGGAATCCAACATCAATAAAATGCACCGCTGGCGGCTTGAGCCCATTTTCAGACATCAACCTTGAATAGAAGGAGCTGGGCCTATCTATGCAAAGAATAATGCCATTATATGAATGATTCCCGATAAAAAACTTGAGGAGCGACAAATCCACTCCAGTGATTTCTTTGTTAGTTATCACTGCTGCTGATTGCTCTGCTTTGCTCGTGAGAAGGTTACCTGATAAAATTTTCAGCGCATCCGCATTTTCGTCAGTCATATCAATCGCTTACTACCTTGTCAACGAAAAGCATTACATCTTTCACGAATTTGGTTTTAAGTTCAGATTTCTTGCAAATGAGTACTAGTGCACGTTTGTGCGTGCGGGAGTCATTTGCGAGGTAATGGATGAATTTTGCCGCTTCCATTTCCGGGTTGTGTTTGGCGATAGCAGCGATAGGCTCAATCACCACAGCCGCTGGATGATATCTATCAATCAACCCGAATATTCCTACAGTTAAATCAACTATCGCCAACCCGCACTCAGAGCACTTGATTTCGGGCGTTTTCCTCCGCTTTTCTGCGAGTGCAGCCGGACCAGCAACAAACAGGGTATTCGCCCGCAGCCCTGCCGCTTTCAACTCCGCAGCTACATCGCAAGCAGGCTTCTCAATTGAAACGTAGCACAGGCTTCCATATACATCCTGCAGTTCCCTCGCCGTTTTATAGGCATTTTGGTAATACTCTTCAGCGGAAAGAGCAAGCAGAATCACCGGACTTCCTAACAATTCCTTTAAACTTACCATGTCGTTTTCACCTAATCCTGCCCAAGTATCTTTCTTAGCCTCTCTTTAAAATTAGCAAGGTCTATCGGTTTGCTGATATAATCTACAATTCCAAGTTTCTTCATTGCCGCTTCCCCTGCCTCGCTCATTCTTGCAACCGTCATCATTGCGACTTTCAGTTTCCCAAGCTTCGGATCAGCCCTTATTCTTTCAAGCACCTCCCTGCCGCTCATCTCAGGCATGAAGAAGTCAAGCAACACAAGATCTACCTTTTCCGTCTTCAATTTTTCAAGGCAGTCCATTCCATCCTTCGCAGTGAAAGCTTCATGGCCCAAACTTTCAAGCACAGTCTTTATAGATTCCCTGATATCTGCTTCGTCATCCACAACCATGATTCTAGCCATACAATCTCACTCTCCTAATACCTTGCGGATGACCTTCTCAAATTCGTGAAGATCAACCGGCTTTTGCACATACTCAAGCACTTTCAGTTTTTTCAGCGTTTCTTCGCCTATTTCATCCCGAGGCACTGCAGTTGCCATTATTGTCTTTATTGATGAGATTTTCGGGTCCTTTCTTATATCCATAAGCGTGTCCACGCCGTTCACAGGCCTCATAAGATAATCAAGTATCAGAAGGTCGTAGTGCTTTTCCTTCAGTTTCCTTATTGCTTCATCCCTTCCGAAGGCTATATCTGCATCATAACCTCTGGTTTTCAGAAAAACACTAAGGGATTCAAGCATGTCCCTATCATCGCAAACCGCAAGTATCCTTTTCATGCTTCACCACCTTCTTTACTCTTTTTTAGAGGAATGGCAAAACCGAATGTGCTGCCCTTCCCCAATCCAGCACTTTTCGCCCAGACCCTGCCGCCATGTTTTTCAATAAGCGCCTTCGCAATAGCAAGCCCAAGGCCAGTCCCGCCATATTTTCTTGTTATGGTTTTATCAACTTGGTAGAACCTGGTGAACAGCTTCGGGATGGCTTCCTCTGGTATACCGATACCCGAGTCCGCAACGGTTATCTCCACAAATCCATCCTTCACTTCGCCGCTGAGTGCGATGCTTCCACCTTCTGGAGTGAACTTTACTGCGTTATCCAAATAGATTGACATCACCTGCTTAATCCTTTCCCCGTCTACCTCTACCTCCAGTTTGCGCAGCTCATCAGGAATATTCATAGAGAAGGACATCCTTCTGACCCTGCAGACGTCCCGAAAATCTTCCGCAACCTCTTCCATCAGTTTGCCAATCAGATGCTTTTCAAAATGGAATATAATCTTTCCAGCATCCAGTTTTGCGATGGTCATGATGTCATCAATAAGCAACGTGAGTCTTGTAACGTTTCTGAGAATCATTCTGAAGCTTTCCTTTTGTTTTTCATTGAGCTCGCCATACGCACCATCCAGCCATAGCTGCGCCTGTATTTTTATCGGTGTAAGCGGCGTCTTAAGTTCATGTGTAGTTATATTAATGAATTCGTCTTTCGCAGCGTCCAATGTCCTCAATTCCCTATACGCTTTGTTTAAGTCCGCAATCATGTTCATGAGCGCTTCTTCCGTTTCCCGCAGTTTTGCGGTCCTTTCCTCAACTATGCGTTCCGTTCGTTCCTTCAAGCGCAGTCTCTCAATATTAAGCGCGAGCTGGTTTACTATGACCTTTATGTTCTTTGCATCACTTTCTTCAAACCTCTCAGGCCTCAGCCTGATAATGCACAGAACGGCTTTTGGCGCGCCAAAAATCGTGACGGGAGCATGCAAAACAGCGCGCGGCTTGAGCCGCTTAATAGGTTGCGGGAGGTCGAGATTTCCTTCCTTGGAAAATTCAATTACTGGCGAGTTTTCTTTCAGCGCCTTCCAGCAAGACGTTTCTCCTTCTTTAATAACGCATGGTTCTGAAGTTTGTACGCCTAAAGCCCTGCAAGGCACAATTTCGCCATCTTTTCTTTCAGCATAAACAACTATTTCAGCATCAAAGAACATTGCAAGCTCGTGCAGGAATATGTCAAGAAGCTGTTCTTCGTTTTCTGCTTTTATCGCATTGGCGCTTATTCTGTAGAATAGGGCAATCTCACCGTATGCTTTTTGGTAGGCGTCTTCTGCCATAAACATCTACTTCGGAAGCGCGCAAACAACGATGGTTTTGTTATGGAATTGCGGTATCCCGCCTTCTGTTGGCTGTGCGATTTCACCGAAAGTGAAGAAGCCTGCAACAGGCACATCCTTTCCAAATACGCCTCTTACAGCGTCTATCTCCTTCTTCGCATCTTCCCCGAGGAAGAGCAGCCTTGAGATGCAGTCAAACACGAACACGATGCCGGCTTCTGCTCCGCCCAAGCCCTTCTTTGCATCCTGTGCCGCCTTCCTTGCTGCTTTGATCAGCGTCTTTTTATCGCCTTCCATAATCCTCACTATGGAGTTCTCCGGAACCGATGCAACGCATGTAAGCGAGCCGTCATCATTGGCTTTCAACGGGTCCCTTATCAGATACTCTCCTTTTCTGGTAACTATTCCAAGCGGATGGGCAGCAACAAACGCAGCGAATTCCTTGATTGGCGGGACATTTTTGAACAATTTCGTATATGCTTCGTATGCAGGGCTTCCACCAAGCGTTTTGACAACGTTGCCTTTGGAAGACGTGACCACGAGATTCTCTCTAACAGGGATCCAGCCATGCGCAACCCCCATTCCTATCTTCTCCTTTGAAAGCAGTAGCCCACACGCAACAGCATCCGAGAACACTTCTTTTCCCATAAACTGATACGTCTTAAAGAATTTGAGGTTATCTCCTGCACCTCCGCCTACGAACTTATATCCTGCACCCATTTGTTGGTAAAGCGCATCAACGAGCTCAACCGTGTTGCCCGTGAAGGCGTCCGGAAAGACGAGAACCACTGCATCCTTCGTCTCAGGCAATATCTTTTCCGGAGCAGTTCCAAAAGATTTTGCTATCTCTTCTACGCATGAGCGCTCACTCTTACTCAGCCCCTTTCCTATCGCAGGAACAAACTTCATCGCATCCGAAGCCACAGCGATGAGGAGCACCGATTCCCTGCTGAGCGCCTCCGCAGTGATTACACCGCCAGCGCAGCAGCCAGAGAGAGGTACCTCTCCAATGACAGAATGAACTCCATCCAAAACCCTTCTTTGGTCAAACTGCTCTGTCGTGAATAAAAGGGCGAAATCGGGTTTTTTCCCATTCATCCTTGCGAGCGCTGCCTTCGCAGCCTCGCTTCCAGCCTTGAACGAGTCCGCCGTATTAGTGCTCCTTCCAATACCGACCTCCATCAAGGTTATCCACCTCCTTCCAACTCTTTTACCTTTTTGCGCAGTTCCATAACCTCTTTTTCCCTTGTAATCGCAAACTCCTTAAATTCCTCAAGCTGTCTCAACCTCTTCTCCAGCTCCGCAGTGCGCTCCTTCACCTTTTCCTCAAGTTTGCGGCTATGCTCCCTCTCCTCTTCAATCATCTTTTTATGCAGGCTTTCTATCTCATCAAGCATCTGGTTTATTTGCTCCGACAAATGTGTTAATTCATCACTCCCTTTCACAACTGGTATGCGCTTTGACATATCTCGGCTCTGCATAACCGCGCGAACACTGTTTGTTATGAAAGTTAGTTTTGAGACAATTGTCAAATCCAATAAGGCATAAACAACAGTTGCAGTCAATATAATAAGCAGGATTATTACCAGCGTAAATCTATCCTTTAATTGCATGCCAATCGCATAGAAATTCCTAGGTATCTCAATCTTCAGCAGGAGGGCAGGATTCCCGCGGTAATCAGAAAGCAATGCATAGCCAGCAACACGGGAACTGCTCAGCGGCTTGACCAGCGTATTCTGCTGACTCAAGGAAGCGAGCGCCTCCCGTTCCTCCTTCGGCAGCGCAGTATCATTTGGACGGTATATGCTTATCGGCACGCCTACCCTCTCAGATAACTTGCCTAAAAGGAAGGGGTCAATATATTTTCCCATTATGAGCGTTCCTCTTATCGGACCTGTTTTATCGCTCCGCAGGATTGGGCGGGAGGAATAAAGCAGAGGACCATCAGGAAGCATCAATACGCCGACCTGCCTGCTATCTGCGGAGTTATGGCTTAAAAGCGGGTCATTCGGTGCCAACTCACGGAAGAAGGCGGGGACTTCAACCTCCCTGTCCTTATTGACATCAAAAGCCTTGGCGAATACTATGCTGCCAGAAGAATTGTAAAAAACCATTACATTGATTCGCGTGTGACGAAACGTTTCATCAACCAAGTTCGATTTGATATACTCTTCATTTCTATCAGCAACAAAATCGTACGTATCATCCCAGCTCGCCCAGTCCTGATTGAACGTGTCAAGCGCTTCTATCTCTGCGTTCACTGCGCTTATTGTGTGCTCAATATAATGGTGTACATCTATCGTCTCAAAACCTACGATTATATCCGTCAGGTAGAACTCGCTGGCAAAGTATATAACCGACACCAACACCGTGGATATCAAAATCGTGTGCAGCACGGTTCTTTGCTTTATCAACATTGGAATCCTCTTTTTCTTCTTGCTTACGCTATTCTGCTCCGCCCCTTTTTATTCCTTGCTGATGATTATTGCCCCGAGCTCCACCAAACAATTTAAAATAAACCGCTAAAATTAGAATGGAACGAGGGGTGCTTGTGATGGCGCTTGAAAGGGTTAAGACCGGGATTAGCGGTTTGGACAGCATGCTTAAAGGCGGGATTCCAAAGAGGCATCACGTCTTGATAGCGGGAGGACCGGGAACTGGAAAAACGACGATGGCGATGGAATTCCTATACCACGGCGCGCAGGAAGGCGAGACGTGCGCGTTTATCTCGCTGGAGGAGAAGCCGGAGCGCATAATAGAAAATATCTCCTCCACTTTCCCCGGATGGAAGGATTTCAAGAAGTTCGTAAAGGAGGAGAGAATTATTATAACGAAGGCGGAGAAGTGGAATTTTGAGCACCTCGTTGATATGATTCAATCTTTCATAGATCACAAGGGCGTCACGAGGCTTGCGATTGATTCGTCAACCCTCCTGAAGATGTACTTCACCTCAAAACTGGAGTTCCGGAGGAAGTTGTATGAACTCATGGACTTCCTCGCAGGCGTGGACTGCACGATGTTCCTGACCGCCGAACTCCCAACAAGCGATAGGACGATGATGAGGCACGGGGTTGAGCAGTTCGTTGCAGATGGGATAATCATCCTTTACAACCTTGAGAAGGCGGAGAAGAGGGTGAGGGCGATTGAAATCCTGAAGATGAGGGGCACAGACCACGCGCGCGAGTTAGCGCCGATGAAGTTCAGCCCCAATGGAATAGAGGTTTTTGAAGGAGAAAAGGTTTACTAAACAGATGATTGCCATGGCTTCAAAGAAAAATAGGAAGGTTGATGCGGTGTTTCTCACGCTTTACAAGCGTGCTTCACGCAGGATGTTTGGGGACTTTCAATCAGAGCGCCTCGCAGTTGCTGTCGGAGAGGCGTTGGGCAGGGAACTTGCGATGGGGAGCAGCGCAAATCAGATAGTTCAAGATATTGTTGAATGCATCAATGCGAGCGGGCTTGGCTCAATGCGCGCGGAAAAACCTCCAAAAGGCGTAGAAAGATATGACCCAATATCCAATTTCTATGTCAAAGACAGCATTGAAGCGCAGGAATCCGAAAAGGCGGATAAGCCTGTTTGCCAGATTTTGCGCGGCATTATAAGAGGCGCTCTTGCGCAGGTATACCACCAGGAAAACATAGCAGTGAAGGAAACCAAATGCGCCGCTCTCGGTGAAAAGGAATGTGTTTTTGAGGCATATTGGGTTCCGATGTGATTAGTATGGTTGAAGTCAGGCGGGTCAAGACGGGGATTAAGGGCTTGGACAAGATGCTGAATGGAGGTATCCCCGAATCCAACAGCGTTTTGCTTGTTGGCGGGCCCGGGACAGGCAAAACAAGTTTATGCATGGAATATCTGTACCACGGAGCAGAAGAGGGTGAGCGCGGCTTGTTCATCTCTTTGGAAGAAAAGCCGGAGAAGATAATAAACCATACTGCCCTCACATTCCCCGAGTTTGTGGATTTGCCTGCATTTATAAAGAAGGATATGCTTGGCGTCATAAAGATAGAGAAATGGTCGTTTGAGCAATTCATAGACACGATTACTGTTGCGGTTTCCCAGCACAAGACAAAGCGCTGCGTGATAGATTCGTTGAGTGTGATGGAGTTATACTTTGACAAGCCATACGAATTCCGCAAGAAGTTATTTGACCTGATGCAGTTCCTCTCCGGAATGAACTGCACCACAATCATAACCTCTGAATTGCCATCAAGCGAATCAGTGAAGCTTGAGCATCCCATTGCGCAATTCGTTGCGGATGGCGTGCTTGCATTATACAAACTGGAAAAGCGCGAGAAGCGTGTCCGTGCCTTAGAAATATTGAAGATGAGGGGAACTCCCCACTCAACAGATCTCGTTCCAATAGAGATTACTCCAAATGGAATAAAAGTATACGAAGGAGAAAAAGTCTATTAACCGTTAACGCGTCCTCAGATTCATCCTCAAATCTCTACCAAATCGTCGGTTTTCGCTTTATAACATATAAAGTATACGAAGGAGAAAAAGTCTATTAACCGTTAACGCGTCCTCAGATTCATCCTCAAATCTCTACCAAATCGTCGGTTTTCGCTTTATAACAGATGATTGCCGGCTTCCATTTCTTGAAAAATGCATCTGCTTCCAATTCCATCTTGTCCTCAACCAAGAGCACAGATTTTGTTCTCCAGGATTTCTTTGAAAGCTGTGTGCGTGCCAAATGGTAATAAAACCGCCTTTTCAATGTATTGTAATCCTTCACTTTCGCTCGGATATCATAAAAGTAAAGTATCATCACTTAAAAAATTGCAGATAGGGTTTTTTAAACTTCTATCAATAAACCATTAACCTGCCTACAAGGGCCCGTAACTCAGCTTGGCCAGAGTGCCTGGCTTTTAACGACCCTTTCAGTTGCTGCTGGGGAAATGCTGTTCCGAGCATATCCTAAAAGCGTCTGCGGAAAGGGGAAGAAACCAGGAAGTCGCGGGTTCAAACCAACGAAAGAAGGGGCTTCAATCGCCCCTTCTTAACGCTTATCATCCCCCTGGGATGAATGACGGCGTTGTGAGTGGGGCTTCAATCGCCCCTTCTTAACGCTTATCATCCCCCTGGGATGACAGTTGTGAAAATCCCGCCGGGCCCGTTTGGTTTGGAGTTGCCTGTTTTTTGAAAGGCTGGCGATGCAAAGCAGCCTACCATCTGAAGGTGAAGCGGGCGCTGGAATATGGCGATAATTCAGATGCATCAAACGCTGGTAGTTGGGACGCTTCTTGATATGTTTGGTGAAGTGCACGTAATAAAGGAATGTTTTGATAAACATTTTCACCAAGAAGCATACTGGGGATAAATGTGGTAGAAGAAAGGTTTGAAGGCGTATTTCTAATCAATGGGCGGATTGCGACGAGGAGTCTCGCACCGGGGAAAAAGGTTTATGGCGAGAGGGTTGCGGTGGTTGACGGTGAGGAATACCGCTTCTGGGATCCTTACCGAAGCAAGCTTTCCGCCGCAATACTCCACGGGCTAAAGGAACTTCCAATAAAGCCAAACTCGTCTGTCTTATATCTTGGTGCAGCGAGCGGAACTACCGCAAGCCACGTTTCTGATATCGTTGGTTTGGAAGGCGTAGTTTATTGTGTTGAATTTGCTCCTCGCGTTATGCGCGATTTGCTGGAGGTTTGCAGCGCCCGCCCAAACATGGTTCCCATAATGGCAGATGCGCGAAAGCCCGAGGAATACGCCAGTTATATTAACCAGAAGGTTGATGTAATATATGAAGACGTGGCAGACCCGGAGCAGGCAAGAATAATGCTATCAAATGCCAGGATGTTCTTGAAGAAAGGCGGGGCAGCGCTCATTGCGATTAAATCGCAGAGCATTGACGTTTCAAAGCGGCCAACGGAGGTTTACAAGAACGTTATTGACGAACTGGGCGCCGCGTTTGAAGTGGTGGAACGGATTGATTTGAACCCGTTTGATAGGGACCACTTGTTTGTTTCATTGAGATATAAGGGGATGAAGAATGGTTGAGACTGGTGCAAAGACGCTTGAAGAGGCGGTAAGCGTTGTTGGAGTGGCAGAGCCCGGTTTTAAACCCGCGGCTGCCGAGGAAGAAAAGATTAAAGTCGGCATAAAAGAGGATTTGGAGGACATAAAACAGCGCATCAAGCTCTTTTTATCCCGAGCAATAGTAACGGGCTTGAATACGCCTGCGAGGTCAATAATAGAGGGTATAATAAAGCGGACAGGGCTTTTTGATGAAAAATGGATCCACTACACCAACATCCAAGTGCAAAATAACATGTTTAAGGAAGCTTTCAAGAAAGTTCCAAAATCAGAGCGTGTCGTGTTCATCCCACACTGCCTGCGCAACGTTAAGAATTGCAAGGCGCCTGTTGATGAAGACGGATACCATTGCATGAAGTGCGGCAGTTGTGTAATTGGGAAAATCGTTGAGGAGTGCGAAAAGCGTGGGATGAAATGGTACATGTGCGGTGGGGGCACGCAGGTAATAAACATCATAAGCAGGACAAAACCGAAGGCAATAATCGGAATCGCATGTTACAACGAAATCATGCTTGCGCTGGAAAAACTGAAGACGAGCGGGGTGCCTCTCCAAGCAGTAATGCTGAGAAAGTCCGGTTGTGTGAACACAGAAGTTGACATAACCGAAGTAATTGAAATTCTTGATCAATAGTCTCAGCAATCCTGCGCTATCTTGTTGTGCAATTTCCATCCGGATAAATAGCGCAGAATCCATGTTCCAGATATGTTGGATGGACGCGGTATTGGCAGCCGAAAACCACGCTCGGGGTTGTTAACCCGCTGACTCCCAGGTATGTTTCAGCAAGCGTCTTATCTGATGCAATGCGCACGTATGCGGTTGAAACGCACCTTTCAAATTTCTCCATATCCAGCCCTTCTGGGAGGCACGCATCCAGTTCGCTTTTTGTGAGCGGTGCGTCAACACCTTTCGTCTTGTACTTGTCAAGCGCGCACTTCTTGAGTGGTGCAAGCAAACCCTGATCCTGTGCGCATATGAAATATTTGGATATGCGCTCAACCTCCTCTTTACCGTAATTATTCTCAAGCAGCGCAGATTGCGTCAGTAGGATTCTGTAGGTGAATTCAACAGAGCCGTTATGCCTCGCGAGAAAAGCGTTCATCTTCTCCTCTGCGGATATGCTGTATCTATCATACGGGTCTGCAAACTCCCACACGCACGTTTTATTTCCGCAACCCGCCTCTAGCACGCATGGAATCTTGCCTGCAATCCGTATAGTGCCGTTGGTTACAACCCAGTTATCCGAAATAACAAGCGGTTTTGGCCCTTCAAGGTATGCCTTGTCAAGTTGAAGTGCAGGTGAATCAATAATGCGTATGAAAACGCGCTGGATAGTGTTATTCCGCGAGATTGTAATATTCGCTTCCCATTCTCCATTATAGGGATTGAATTGCGGGGTTGGAACCTCCGCATATGCCATATCGCTATAACTTGCCATGACGCGAGCCAAATACCTCTTCGCCTCATCAACAGAGTGGGTCGGGGTTGCCTGCGGGCATGCTGCCGGCGTTTGCGTAACCATCGGCGTGGGGGTGGTTGGCGACAACTGCTGTTGTGCAGACGGTGCAAATGCAACCATGTAAACAAGAAGAAGGACTGCAATCACGGCGAGAGAGAGCGTAGCGTATTGTACGGTCTTTTCATTCATTACTTTCATCTTCTTCGGCGACTCCTGCTTATCCATAAGATCACCATCTACCTTTATTCATCATATTCTCCTTGGGCAACGCCGATAGCGCACAATTCTCTATCTACTTCGGTTAATGGAACACATATAAACCTGACTTCTAACGCTTCGGGAAACTCCGCAGCAAGTTGTTCCACAATCGGCCTTTGGGCTTTGCTTGCCCCGCAAGTTGGCGCATAAAACGCGTAAATAACCGCTCCCCCTCCTTCTCCTTTGCACTCTGCATGCGTCATATTAAATATTGGTCCAGAGACGGCCGTGGTTGAGCTTTTTTCACAAAATATCGGAAAACCTGTAACTCTGCAAAGCGCGTTTATTAAATCCCCCCTCTCCGTACCTTCGGGAAGGCTACCGGACTCTTCAAGCAATGCCCACGTTCCTGTGCGCATATGGTTGCAGTTGAAGACAAGGCGGGGAGTGGAATCAACCCCGTATTCCGAGATTAGCCTGCTTGGTTCGTATGTCCTCTGCGCAGGTGTGGGCGTGGCAATTCCGCCGATTCCACTCGGATATGCAGGTTGTCTTACAGCAAATTGTTTTAGCAAAACATAAGCGGCTATAAGCCCAAACGCCAATAAGAGCATTGCACCAATGACCGCAGTCCAGCGCGGCACTTCTACGCCTGCAATATGCCATTTCCCACTGCGTTTCTCCGGATTTTTTACGCGCCGCATACAAATCCGTTTTGCCCCCTGTTTTTTATATTAGTTTTGCTTTTGTCCGCATCATCTTAAGCAGTCTTGCATGCACGCCAGAGCCATACTGCATTGCCTTCTTTTTCTTTGCGCAAATACTTTCTGGTAAACCCATCTTCCGGGCGAGATTTCTAAGGACTGCCTTATTCTCCACTCCTCTGAAATTCTCCTTCGCAGGTATAGACAGTGCCGCTTTCACGACATCCCCATCAAGATAAGGGAGGACAAGCGTTACCTTGCAATATGATGCAATCTTTTCGCTTCTTCGTATATCCTTTTCATATAACCCTTCAAGTTCGCTCTTTCGCAGCGCTTCCATATCCTCCCCAGCAGCGAATCTTTGCGAATGCATGCGATAGCCCAAAAATAGTTCTTCCGCGCCCAAGCCAGAAAGTAACAATTCAACACCATCTTCCCGTGCTTTTGCGCATGCTGCAAGCAGAATCAAGCCCAACTCAAGTTTCATCAATTCTTTTTCTCCAGTTATCTCCTTTGTCTTTTCAAGCAATTTCCGAATCATCTCGTCGTTCAAAATAATTTCAACAAGCGGTATACTTAGTTTCTCTGCGCTCGCACGTGCGGTTTTCAAATCCGTTGATTCCTCAATTCCAGCGACATACAAGGTTACTGAGGGGTTATATTTTTTAGCGATTGTCGCAAGCACGGAGCTATCCAACCCTCCTGAAAAAAGCACACCTACACGCCGTGCTCCAGCGATGGCTTTTGAAACCGCAGTTTCCAACGCAGAGCCAATCCTGCCAATGTCCTCCACCAAGCTTCACAAACCTCCCGCTTGCTTGGGCACGCTTGTACACAAACAGATGCTAACCTCGTTCAGCGCACCAAAAAAGAAACGGGCCCGGCGAGATTTTCATATGCCAAAACGCAGGTTTGGATTGCAAATTTGAACTCGCGACCTCTGCCTTAGGAGGGCATCGCTCTATCCAAACTGAGCTACGGGCCCAGCAGATAATTTTCTACGTAGTATAATTAAAAAGCGTTAGGATAAATTATATATGCGGAGGTTCAAGGATGGAACTGAGATATATCTCATGGAAAGAAGTAGAAAGCTTGTGTAAAAAACTTGCACAAGCGATAGATGAGAGCGGCTTTAAACCCGATTTGATAATTGGCGTGAGCAGGGGCGGCTTGGTTCCAGCTCGGCTTGTTAGCGACATGCTCGGAATAAAAGAGCTTTTTTCCATGAAGGTGGAGTTCTATAAAGGCGTTGGAAAGACCGCGGAAGTTCCGACAATAACCCAAAACCTTCCAGAAAACATAATAAAGGGCAAAAAAGTATTGGTTGTTGATGATGTTGCAGACACTGGCGGAAGCCTTGCAACAATAAAAAAACAGCTTTCAGAGGATGTGAGCGAATTGCGCACAGCATCTCTCCATTTTAAGCCCACCTCAAAGGTTAAGCCAGACTTTTTTGTAGAGGAAACCACCGCGTGGCTTGTTTATCCATGGGAAATACATGAGACCGAGCACGAACTGAAAATGCAGCAAATCAAGCGACTCCACAAAACTTTTAACTTTATCGGCGGGAAGTCCCCTTGACTCGGCTAGGGGATGAAAGCCAATAAGTATTTATAGTTGCTAAAAATGATTGTGACTATGCAGCTTTCCTATAAGTTCAGGTTATATCCTTCCCGCAAGCATGAAGAAAAGCTATTGTGGACTTTGAACCAGTGCAGGTTTGTCTATAACGAAATGCTCTCCAAATTGAAGAAGCAAGAGAAACCAGACAAGCTGAAGCTGCAGTCACAGTTGCCGGGGTTGAAACGAAAGCATCCTGATTTGAAGGATGTTTATTCAAAGGTTTTGCAGTACGAGGTTCACAGGTTGTTTTCAAACCTGAGGGCTTTGGTGAGACTGAGGAAGAATGGAAGGAAGGTAGGAGGGCTTCGCTTCAAGGGCAGGGAGTGGTTCAAAACGATTACATATAATCAGTCTGGATTCAAAATTGTCTTGAATGGAAGGCGTTGTCAAACCTTACATCTGTCTAAAATAAGTGATATTCCAATAAGAATGCACAGGAATTTAGCTGGAAGAATAAAACAAATTACAATCAAGAGGCACAGGTCTGGAAGGTGGTTTGCTTGCTTCACAGTTGAAGGGGAAGCGAAGCAAGCTAGACGAAAGCGGATTGCGAAAGCAGTTGGCATTGACTTGGGTGTGAACCACTTCGCTGCAGACAGCGAAGGTAGATTTGTTGAACACCCTCATTTCTTGAACAAGACTTTGAAGAAATTGTGGAGGGAGCAAAGGTGTCTTTCTAGGAGGAAAAAGTTGTCTAAAAACAGGTTGAAGCAAAGGATTAGGGTTGCGAGAATTCATGAGAAAATATTGAACCAGAGAAATGATTTTCTGCACAAATTAAGCAATTCTTACATAAACAGATATGACTTAATTGCAGTTGAAGACTTGAATATCAAAGGCTTGATTGGAATTAGTTTCAATGCCCGCAACATAGTGGACTCCTCTTGGTCAAGGTTTTTGCAGATGCTGTCTTACAAGGCTGAGAGAGCTGGTAAGACAGTTGTCAGAGTAGAAGCAAGGGGAACTACACAGAAGTGCAGCGGATGCGGAATGGAGGTCAAGAAAAGCCTTTCAACGAGGATGCACTGCTGTCCCTGCTGTGGACTTGAAATTGACAGGGATTACAATGCTGCACTAAATATTCTTAAGTTAGGTTTGGAGAAATTACCGCAGGAACTGCGGGAATCAACGCCTGTGGAGATGGAGCAAACTCTGTCGTTGAAGCAGGAAGCTCCCTGCGAAAGCTTGGAGTAGTTCACTAGTAGCGCTTTTGATGTGAGGAGTTGACAACATGATTATCTTCTAAAAAGACTAAAAGAAACAAACCGCGATTTGGCGCATAAAAGCAACATTATGTAGGACATGGTTTGTTTTTTGGTATGCAACGGCCTAAACATTCTCTTTGTGTATTTGGATCGCAACATAGTTGCTCTTTAGAAATACATGTGCCGTAACATGGTTTTTGATCTGTAGAACAACAGGCTTCATTCTCGGGTATGCATGATTGACTCCTATCACAATATTTCTGGCCTTCTCCGCACCTTGTTGCACCCCCTCCACCTCCACTGCCTGCTCCTACACCGCCTGCCGCACTCACGTCACCGCATGGATTTTTGGTAAAGCCCTTTTCCATGCCAACAAATATCAACAAGCAGGGGTGCAACAACAACCGCCGTCATGCCAATAATTCCTCCTGCTATAAGAGACATTGCCCAGTTCTGGGCACGGGATTTCATCTCTGCACCAAAGGTCTGACCTGCAATATAAATCAAACCAGCAAGCAGGAATGTAATTAATACGATTGTGGGCAGGATGCCGACAATTAGTGCCCTAAACTGGCATAGCTGAGAAGATATTTTTGCTGCTGTTACCTCACCATCTGTATTGCCTGTTTCATCTGCAAATACGACTGCGCTCAGTGCGAAAACGAGCATTAATAACATCCAATATTTGAATGACTTCATTTTGATTGCCTCGTTCTGCTTACCAATTTATGTAAAATAAAAAGAAAAGGGAAGGGTTAGGAGCTGAAGCCGAGCAGGAAGTCAACGAGCCATGGGGCGATGAGAACGATGATGATGCCAATTATCCCACCGACTATCATTGCCATCGCCCAGTTTTGGGCTTTCTGGCGCGTTTGGACGTCAAAAACCTGCCCTACAGCGTACACAAGCCCTGCGAAAACGAACAAGCCCAGTGCAATAACTGGCACGATGCTCCTCAGCATCTCCACGAGCTGGATGAGCTGTTCGTTCACTCCGCTTGCAAACCCTGAAGTTGCCTGCGCGAAGACAAGCCCGGCAGACAACAGGGGGATGCAGAACCATTTTATTTTCATTTTGCTCCACCGGCGTAGAGAAGATGTTTTGTGCACGTATCCATTATGGGCAAGAAGCCATTTGACCGCCCGCCATGCCGCCGCCCATACCTATAAATACATTCACGAGCAACGGTGCAATCACGGCGATGATAATACCCACTATTCCTCCAACGAGGAGGGACATCGCCCATCCCTGCGCCTTCGCCTTCATCTCTGCACCGAAGGTCTGGCCTGCAGCATAGACCAAACCTGCAAGCAGGAACATAATCAATGCGATTGTCGGAATAATCCCTACGATAAGGGACTTAATTTCGCACAACTTGGCTGCTATGCCTGACGCAACCCCCGAACCGGTTGTATCTTGTGCAAAAACAGCTGTGCTCAGTGCCAAGATCAAAAACAACGGCAACAGGTAGCTAAAAAGTTTCATTCTATATCCCCTCCAATCGGAAACTTACGTTTCCGATTTCTTTAAATTTTGTATAATGTATTTTTCTTCCTATATATAAACCTTTTCATAACTGTACTATTTGTGTATTATCCCGAAATAAGTTCCTCTCGGTAAATAAAGAAGGGTTTGAGATTTCTCAGGGATGTATGAGAAAACTAACCCTGAGAAAGATACGGTGGATAATACGGGAGTTGAATAAAGGCGAACTCTCAGTGTACAGAATTGCAAAGCAGCAGAAAGTAACCCAAAGGTGGGTAAGGCAATTGCCAAAGAAATACGCTGGTATTCCCCTCTATAAAAT
>Ga0207433_10004037_pt1 | contig 27347 bp, 22 predicted proteins | sample YelNatPaOPGAMG01_FD_187559 | JGI IMG/M metagenome (GOLD analysis project Ga0207433, IMG submission 187559) | Hot spring thermophilic microbial communities from Obsidian Pool, Yellowstone National Park, USA - OP-RAMG-01 (SPAdes) (version 3) | ecosystem: Environmental > Aquatic > Thermal springs... | reverse complement strand
TGCCCTCTGTTGCATCGCCATAAAGTTCGGAATTGCGATCGCAGCCAGAATACCGATGATTACGACCACGACCATCAATTCAATCAGGGTAAAACCCTTTCTCATTGTAACCTCCTTGTTTGCCCTGTATAGCAGGGCACCTGTAATCCGCAAAAGGACTGCGGATTACGCGGATGGTTAATGGTTATTTAACCCGCATCGTGCCCCGGAACAGGAATGGTTTTTAACCCCTCTTTATTCTTACCCACAATGGGTTGTTAATTAAAGAGAGGTGAAACCCTACATTTAGTTCCTCTGTTCTGAGCAAAATCAGAAAAGAGGATTATATAGCTCTGGGCTTTAGGGCACTGGACAATATTGCCAATCACTCCGTTTGCAATCCTGCTTCGCTCGCATAAATTGTAGTCGCAAAGCCCAGTTTCAATTTTTGACACCGGAAGGTGTCTTTATATCTCAATCCCCAAGATAGTCAATTATAACTATCTTAAAGGAATTGTCAATAGCCTTGTCAAAGATCAATCTTCTCGCAACCTACTATTATAATATGCAAAAACCGTGCCCGTCTTTCCTATAAAAACTAATGATTTTTCATCACTTTTTAAGAATAAAAGTGTGGAATTTTTTTAAATTGTGGAATTTTTCTACACTTAAGTCTCGTAAGGAATTAGGAGTTGTTATTTCTTCTTCAACCTGTTATAAAGGGTCTTGCGGTCAATGCCGAGCAGTTTTGCTGCCTTGCTTATATTACCACCGCACTCTTTTAAAACCCTTTCTATCTCCTCCTGTTCTATCTCCTTTAAAGTCTTACAGCCTCTTTGTGGTAATGAGATATGCTCAGGTTTTATATAGTATGTATCAGAGAGGACCGCAGCCCGTTCAATGATGTGTTTTAACTCACGCACATTTCCTGGCCAGTTATAATTTTTTAAAATTTCAATTGTGCTCTTTAACAATTTCTTCTCACCAAGATTCTCTCTTTCGCATATAGACTTTAAAAAATACTCCGCAAGCAAAGGAATGTCCTCCTTGCGTTGCCTTAATGGTGGAAGGGTTATAGGTATTACATTCAAGCGGTAATAGAGGTCCTCACGAAAGCGATTATTCTTTACTTCTTCATAAAGGTCTTTATTCGTCGCTGCTATGAGACGGACATCAACCTTTATTGGTTTTGTTGAACCCAATGGAACAATCTCCCGCTCTTCAAGCAATCTTAAAAGTTTCATCTGAATAGAGGGTGGTGCATCACCAATCTCATCAAGGAAGAAACTACCCTTATTTGCAGCGAGGAATAGACCATCTTTGTCTGTGGTTGCACCAGTGAATGCACCTTTTTTGTATCCGAATAATTCGCTCTCAAGGAGGGTCTCAGGGAGTGCAGCACAGGAGAGCGTGACAAAGTTAAAAGATGCCCTCTTTGACCTTCTGTGTATTTCACGGGCGATCAACTCCTTTCCTGTTCCAGATTCACCAAGAATTAAAACAGTTGCATCAGTCTGGGCAATCTTATCTACGAGGTTCAGAACATTCTTCATCACCCTGCTTTCGCCAATTATCTCATTGGAAATTTCTCTATCTTTCCTTAAATTTGCCCTTATCCGATTTAGTATCTCATCAATACCAAAAGGTTTTAATATATAATCACTCGCCCCATCCCTTAAAGCATTTATTACAGACTCCATTGAACCATAAGCCGTGATGAAAATTACTGGAAGTGTGGGATAAATCTTCCTGACATTTCTCAAAAATTGGAAACCATCCATACCCGGCATCCTTATATCACTTATCACACAGTCAAACTTAACCTCCTTTAGTTGATTAAGGGCACTCCTTGGCTCTGTGGTTGCAAAGACCTCAAAACCATTCTCCTCCAGGGCATAGGAGAGCCATTTTAAAAGGCTCTCCTCATCATCAAGTAATAAAATTTTGGGTTTCATATTTTAATCATTACTTCTTACGGCGTGCAAAGACTTCTTCAAGGATTAATTCAAACTCTGGAACAAAAAAGAATTCGCGCAGAGAACCTTTCATCCTCAATCCAAGATAAGGATTGAACGAGATTGTAGCCATATTGCTCAACTGAATTTTTAAAATAAACGAAAGATTATGTTCCTTAATACCATCATAATGCCAGGGGTTATAGCTGTATGAAAGACCAAGCCTATCCTGCACAACTGATAATTTTGCACGAGTTACCCGATCCCAGTTACCTCCGAAAGAATGTTCAATTGCAAGATTGAATGATAGACTATTAAAATTATGTCCGAACCCAAATCCCAGAACCTGGGGAAGTTCATAGGTCGTATCACTCCCATCCTTATCCATATTGAGCGTGCCCAGCCCTTCATAATAGCATGAAAGAAAGAATAACTTCAATCCCCCACAGAAAATCCTGCCATTATTCTTATATAAAAATGTATCTGCTATTGAATAGTTACCTATTGTATATTCCCATATCTCCCTTGAACTACCATAAAGGTATGAACCACGGAAAAATAATTCAGCAGAATGGAGATGCTGATTTAACTGGAAATACAATTCTTCAATCCCACCCCTTCCCTGGATATACATACCCAAACTACCCCTTTGGCCATAGATATCAAATGACTGATTATAACGTTCAATACTTCCGAGAGACAAAGAGAGTCCCTTATATACTGGAATCTTCATATTGAGAAGGAATGGATTTGTCCAGAATATACCACGGAAATCGCTGCCCTTATTCAGGATATTGAATTCTGGTCTTAAGGAGAATTCAATCCTTGCGATGTTTATATCACCATAATAAAAATTTCTAAATATCGCCTGATCTTCTCCGAGCCCTTCAATAGAGAATACTGAGGCATTTACCAAAATGATAAAAAGTATCATATATTTCCTCCTGAAAAAATCTCATCTTGGTTTAGGTGGTTTTATAAATTCCACTTTTAACTGGTGCGAGCCTGACACCAGTTCAAGGTTTGCAATATCATAATTCTCCGGTGAAAGGTAGATGAAAATTCCGAAATTAGAATCCGGATGCTCAATGATTCGTTGAACATATTGAACAACATCAAGGGTAAATAATGTATCACTAATAGCAAACTTCTTTATTGCAATCACAGGACTAAGTTCGGTTTCAAAACCTACATATGGTTTTTTCAAGTATTTTACACCAATCTCTATTGAATCCCGCATGCCATAATGCCCCTTTGACTTAAATGTTAGTTCTCCATAGATTGCCTTTGTATTATTGAGCAAGGTATCATAAGCGAATTTTACATAATTTCTAAATGGAACCCCACTACCAAGCCAGTTCTCCCAGTAATTGGGCAGGGTATCAATCTTAACAATATGGCAGTCTGCCTGGAGCGGAATTGTATTTATCACACCGTTCTTCATAATCTGGAAACGCGGCGATTTTGAAGATTCACGGGCATAGAATGCACAGAAACCAGTATCTTGAGGAATAATAATTATGCCCTTACCATTCATTATTTTATGAAGGTCTATGTAGTTGAAAAAGACGACAACCGAATCCCCTATTGTCTTACCCATCCTTAATGAATCAACTTCAAAATCTCCACCCGGCTGTATCCATAGTTCTGTATTATCTTTTTTATACCAGGTAGCATCAGATTCTGAAAATTCACTGGTTAAGACATGAATACTAAAACTGATTGTATCATTATGGAAACTATTATTCCTGAATAGCACTAATTTTATCTGATCAAGGCCCTGATAGGTAGTATCTGAAAAACTGAATTTTAAAATGATGCGCGACTGGTATTTGTTATCCTTACCAAGGATGAGGTTCTGGGATGTGCCAAGAGGAATCTCTTTTGACTCGGTGAATGAAGCATATAAGGGGAGGTTAATAGAAACTGACTCAAAATTCCCACGCTCATCAATCTCTTCTTCTCCCAGAGGTAATTTGTTGCAGGCGAACATAAATAGAATTAAAAGAATCCATAACCTTTTCATATGGTAAATATACTGAATTTTTTCCTTATGTCAAGAAATATATCTCCTCACAACTCCCTACTTTTTATGCATCTTTTGGACATGCATTTTGAAGTTGAATAGGTAAAGAAATTATTTGCCGAGCAAGCCGCCAAGAGGTGTGGTGGCCACTACAAGTTTGAGCAGAGATATTCATAAATCAAAACTCATTGACCCTTGTTAGAAGAAAATTATTGGAAGGCAAAAACCTTGCATTCCTGCAATTGATGAAACCGTTAAACCTTTGACGATACGGGCGGCGAAACCGTATGACCATTGATATCACCATTTTTGTTCTGTAGTGGTCAAGCTTGCTTGACTTCTTTCCACTACATTTTTTTATTTTTGTCATTGCGAGGCTCTCGTAAAAAGCCGAAGCAATCTTATTTGTTATTGGTCATTTCAGAGATTACTTCGTCATTTGGTTCCTTACAAGAACAGATGCGATTGCTTCGCCCGCCTTTGCCGGGCTCGCAATGACGATAAGAAGTTCACGGAAATAAATTCCCTCCTCTTTCCTTGATATAGGATCCATGATACACGTTACAGGATTATCCTTGATACAGGATTCAGAATGCACGATATACGATACAATATTGGCACTGGAAATGATTCCTACAAGCAAGGGGTATAAAGGGTTATAAGGGGTGATAATGGGTAATCATGGGTTTCCTTACCTTTGCATTCACGGTTCACGTTTCACGAATCTCCCTTCTTGTCGCCTTTTAGCCCTTTTGAGCCTTTTTTAGTATATCTCCAGATACTTATCAATCTCCCATTTTGAAACCTGTATTGAGTATTCATTCCATTCCCGAATTTTTATCTCATAGTATCGTTCAAACAGTGTATCACCGAATGTCTCTTTTACCATCTTACTATTATGATAAAACTGGAGTGCTTCCCAGAGCGACCTTGGTAGAACATCAATACCTTTCTCTTTTAGGTCAACGGCCTCAATCTGATAGACATTCTCTTCAACTGGTTTCGGCGGTTTTAGTTTCTTCTTCACGCCATCCATTCCTGCACTCAAGATAACACTGAATGCAAGATAGGGATTTGTGCAGGGGTCAACTGAACGGAGTTCAAGCCTGGTGCTGTTCAGGCGATTCTTTGTTATCTGTGGAACACGCACAAGTGCTGAGCGGTTCATCCTTCCCCAGCAGATATATACCGGTGCCTCAAAGCCTGAGACAAGCCTTTTGTATGAATTCACAATCGGAGAGATTATTGCTGAGATTTCTTTTATATGCGTGAGCAGACCCGCAAGATAATGATAGGCAAATTCTGAAAGCCCATATTCATCCTTTACATCAACAAATATATTCTTACCATTTTTAAAGATTGATTGATGGGTATGCATACCACAACCTGCCATTCCAAACAATGGTTTGGGCATAAATGTTGCATAGAGATTGTGCTCTTCAGCAATCCTCTTTATCACCATCTTTGCCGTGAGGATATTATCAGCAAGTTGCAATGCATCAGTATATCTCAAATCAATCTCATGCTGGCTCTTACCAACCTCATGGTGTCCTGCCTCAACCACAATTCCAAAATCAGCAATCTTTTCACACATCTCTTTGCGGACGCGGAGGGCAAGGTCTCCACCAAGGTCAAAATAACCAACCTGGTCATGTAAGAGTGGCATAATCTTTGAACCATCCCTCTGGAATAGATAGAATTCAAGTTCAGCACCCACATAGAATTTCATCCCTTCTCTTTCAAGTTTTGCAAGGGTCCTTTTTAGTAGACCCCTTGGGTCAACCACTGATGGTTTGTGGTCTGGACCATACACATCACAGATGAACCTTGCTGTCTTCTCTACACTCCATGGGATTATCCTGAATGTATCCGGATCAGGCTTCAAAAACATATCACTCTCACATATCCTGCCAAATCCTTCTACTGAAGAACCATCAAACCATATCCCATCGGTCAATGCCTTATCAAGTTCATCAATGGTAATAGTCACATTCTTGATTGACCCAAGGATATCAGAAAACCACAGATCAATAAATTTTATGTCGTTCTCTCGTATCTCCTTAAATATCTTTTTTTTTGTCATTCTATTTCATCCTTTTCTTTGTGCCAACAAATTCTGCGATTGATTTTGCCTGGAGGAATAATAATAGATAATCAGGGCCCCCTGCCTTGGAATCGGTTCCAGACATATTGAAGCCGCCGAACGGATGGACACCAACGAGCGCACCTGTGCACTTACGATTTATATAGAGGTTTCCCACAAAGAATTCCCTCTTTGCCTTTTCAATCTTCTTTCTATTCTTTGTATAGACTGCACCAGTGAGACCATATTCAGAATCATTGGCAAGTTCAATTGCATGGTCAAAATTTCTTGCCCTTATCACCGCAAGGACAGGACCAAAAATCTCTTCCTGGAATATCCTTGCCTTCGGGTTATCAATCTCAATCACTGTGGGTCTGATAAACCAGCCCTCATCACCAGCAGATTCTCCACCACACACAAGCCTTCCTTCGGATTTTCCAATCTTTATATACTCCATTATGGAATTATATGCGCTCTCATTTATAACAGGGCCCATATAATTTTCATAGTATTTTACAGGTCCAACCTTTATTGCCTCCACCCTTGGAATAAACTTCTCCATAAACTTATCATAAATTTTATCATCAAGTATGAGCCTTGAACAGGCAGAACACTTCTGGCCCTGATAACCATATGCCGAAACAAGGACACCACTCACTGCACTCTCAATATCGGCCTCAGAATCAACGATTATGGCATCCTTTCCGCCCATCTCTGCAATCACCCTCTTTATCCAGATCTGTCCAGGCTGGGTCTTTGCTGCTTGTTCAACGATACGCAGACCGACCTCTTTTGAACCAGTGAAGGCAATAAATCTTGTCTTGGGATGGCGCACAAGATAATCACCAGCAAGTGCACCAGGACCGGTCAAGAAATTAACCACACCTGCGGGAACCTTTGCCTCTTCAACAATTTCCATAAACTTGTAGGCAATTGTCGGAGTATCGCTTGATGGCTTAAGGATTACGGTATTGCCACAGACAAACGCAGCAGTCGTCATACCGGTCAAAATCGCCATTGGGAAGTTCCAGGGTGGAATCACAATGCCTACACCAAGGGGAATATAAATCTGCTCATCCTTCTCCCCTGGATACTGGAGTAATTTCGGCCCCTTATCATATCTCAATGCCTCTCTACCATAATATTCGCAAAAATCAATTGCCTCAGCAATGTCTGCATCCGCCTCATTCCAATTCTTCCCAGCCTCAAATACAACCCAGGCATCAAGTTCAAGCCTCCTCTTGCGCATAATATTTGCCATTTTAAATAGATAATTTGCCCGCACTTTTGCGGGTGTATACTGCCAGGTTTTGAATGTCTCAAGGGCGGCTGCCATTGCCTGTTCAGCAATCTTTTCATCTGCCTTTTGAAAGACACCCACAACCTGGTCTTTCTTTGATGGATTATAAGAAATCAATTTATTAGATGTCTTTATCCTCTGCCCGCCAATAATTATATCATACTCTTTCCCAAATTCAGATTCAACCTGGGCAAGGGCTTTTTCCATCTTCTTTCTATTTTCAGGATTTGTAAAATCAGTATATTTCTCATTTCTAAATGGTTTCATAAAATAGCCTCCTTCCGCATATTATAACTAAAAAAAGATAAAAGTCAATTATTATCCTGCAAAAGCTCATTGATTATTAAATAACGCACCTTATAAAGTGTCTCAGGATTGAGTTTTCTTAATAGATAAGCCAGCGTAGTATTAACTTAAGATGCTTAATGGATTGCTCACTGCAAAAACACACATCAATCTTACGCCGCGAATTGAGTTTTAAAACAAACATTTTCAGATAGTTTTTAACCTTACTCCCGGGTTAACCTTTTTTTCAATTGCATTTATCAATTGAATCATTTCCTGATAAATTTTAACCAACCGTGCCCGCACCTTTGGAAACGCTGATAATTGGCAGTTAAAGGCATTTAACTATCAAGAAATAAATGGTGTAAAACCTAAATTTCTATCTAAAGGTGAGAAAAATTTTGATTACTCAATGCTGCTCCCCTTGATATTTTCCAAAAAATAATATAAAATTTAAGAAATGAGGGCATTGCTTGTGAACCCCTGGATATATGATTTTAAGGCGTTTGACTTCTGGAATAAGCCGATTGGATTACTCATAGTTGCAGATATCCTGAAAAGAGCAGGCTTTGAAATAGACTTTATTGATTGTATGGACAGACTGAGCCCGTTTTTTAAAACTACCACAAAGACCGATATTTTTGGAAGGGGGAAATACCATTATGAGATAATAGAGAAACCTAAGATTTATAGTGATGTCCCGAGGAGGTATAAGAGATATGGAATTCCCGAGAAGGTATTAATTGAGTATCTAAAAAATATAAAAAAACCTGATATTATCTTCATAACCTCATCAATGACTTATTGGTATTTAGGGGTTCACAGGGCTATAAGGTTATTAAAAGAACACTTTTCTGATATACCTGTGGTTCTTGGGGGACTTTATGCAACCGTGTGTAACAATCATGCTAAAAAGTATTCTGGGGCTGACTATGTCTTACCCGGCCCTGCAGAGGACGTAGTGATTAAATTTCTCGGGGAAAAGGGTTATCTGAATAAACCTATTCCCCAAAAACCCTTTTTGCCGAACTTCTCCCTTTATAAATCACTAAACTATGGCGTTGTTATAACCTCAAGGGGGTGCCCTTTCAGGTGCACCTATTGTGCAACAAAAATTCTGTCACCAGTATTTTATACGTATGATATAGAGGTTAGTATCCAGCAGATAAGGGATTTCTCAAAGAGGACCAAGAACATTGCATTCTTTGATGATGCCCTTCTCTGTAATCCCCATTTTCCTTTGATTCTTGAAAAGATAATTGGAGAAAAGATTGAATTGAACCTCCACAGTTCCAATGGTTTACATTGCAGGTTTATTGATAAAGAAATTGCCCAATTGATGTTCAGGGCTAATTTTAAAACAATATACCTGAGCCTTGAGACGACAAATCCGCAGGTTCAAAAATCTACCGGTGATAAGGTTAATACCGAAGAATTTTTAAAGGCTGTAAAATGCCTGACCGCTGCTGGTTTTCTCCCTTCTCAGATACATGTATATCTCCTTTATGGTATGCTTGGTCAGTCATACGAAGAGATTATAGACGGGATAAAACTCTGCCATAGTCTTGGTGTTAATCCCCATCTGTGTGAATTTTCACCCATTCCTTATACTGAGGAATTTACTAAAACCGGGTTTGATATTGATACTGACCCCCTGTATCATAATAATCACTTTTATACCTGGTATTATCCTGTCCCCAGGACAGAGGTGTATAAAACTATAAAATACTTAATTTCAAAGAAGAGTCATAATCCGCACACAGATATTGCATAATACTGCGGATATTAAATAATCTCCGGGAGAAAAGAGTTGTAATACAGGTAACACCATTATAAAAAAGGATTGCCATTAAAAGGGAGAACAACCTTGCTTATTTTAATGAAATAATAGTATGGATGATGATTATTGGGAACAAAAATGTTAGATTTAAGAGTTCCGGATAAACTTTGCAGAATCATCCGAGTTTATAATCAATTGACATACCCATTTTTTTGGGTAAAATAGGTTGTGCCGAGATTTATCCTTATCCTATCTCTGGTGTTTCTCACCTGTGCCAGCAAGTCTGGAGATATCATCATTGCTGGTTCTACTTCAGTCCAGCCATTTATAGAAAAACTTGCTGAGGAGTTTATGGCAAAGAATCCAAAGATAAAGATAAATGTCCAGGGTGGTGGTTCAACTGCTGGTATCCAGGCGGTATTTAACAGAACCTGTGATATAGGCACATCCTCAAGAAATCTCCATCCTTCTGAACAGGGATTAAATGTTTATTTGATGGCTATGGATGGGATTGCGATAATCGTCCATCCAACTAATCCTTTAAATAATTTGACACACGAAGAACTCAGGGAGATTTTTGCGGGCAGGATAAAGAACTGGAAGGAGGTAGGTGGCCCTGATAAAGAGATATTTGCGGTGACAAGGGAAGAAGGTTCTGGAACAAGGGGTGCATTTGAGGAATTGATTATGCATGGCACTCCAATAAGCGATGCCTGTCTAGTTCAGGATTCAAACGGGGCAATAAGGGAGATAATCGCCAATACACCCCAGGCAATCGGTTATATCTCTGCTGGACTCGTTAATGAAAGGGTGAAGGCTTTATCCATAGATAGTATCGCACCAACGATAGAGAATTATAAAAATGGAAGGTATAAATTTTTAAGACCATTTTTGTTGCTGACCATTGAAAGACCCCAGGGAGTAGTCAAATCTTTTATTGATTATCTCCTTTCGGACACTGCCCAGAAAATATTGCAACACGAAGGTTTAATACCTGCGAAAATACTAAATAATGAAAGAGAAGGTTTCTGAGAAGTTTTTACTCATAATTTCATTTTCCGCGATTGTATCATTATTATTGATCACCATCTTTATCTTTGCCCAGGGGTTTCCCCTTATCTTTAAAGCCGGGTTGAAAAACTTCTTTTCAACCCATTGGGCACCGACAAAAGGTCATTTTGGAATAGTCTCAATGATTATCGGCTCTTTATTTGTGACCCTTGGTGCCCTTATTGTTGGGGTTCCCCTGGGCCTTGCCTGTGCAGTCTTTCTTGCTGAATTTTCTCCACCCACCATCCAAAAGGTATTAAAGCCAATCATTGAATTGCTTGCTGGTATTCCTTCTGTCGTGTATGGGTTCATCGGAATTGTCATACTTGTCCCGCTGGTAAGGAATTTATTTGGCGGTTCTGGCTTTTCTGTCCTTACCTCAGCCCTGGTTCTTGGTATTATGATACTCCCAACGATTGTGAGCATCTCTTATGATTCCCTTGTAGCAGTCCCCCAAACTTATCGTGAGGGCTCTTATGCACTTGGTGCAACAAAATGGCAGACGGTTTTGATGGTTCTCTTCCCTTCTGCCCGCTCAGGGATAATTGCTGCGATAATCCTGGGAATGGGCAGGGCAATCGGTGAGACAATGGCAGTGATTATGATTGCAGGAAATGCATTAAAAATTCCCCATTCAATCCTTGATCCGGTGAGAACGATTACCTCAACGATTGCATTAGAACTTGGCTATTCCTCAGGTGACCACCGCCTTGCCCTTTTTGCCTGTGGTTCAATTTTGTTTATCATAATCATAATCTTAAACATTATTGCGATAAGGATTGGAAATAGAGAATGACATTTAGAATAGGACCGAGGACAAGCCAAATAATTGCTTACACATTCCTGCTGGCATGCACGATAATTGTCATCGCGATACTACTATTTATTATAGGATTTATTTTCAAAAATGGATTTGGTAAACTAAGCTGGAATTTCCTTACCGAGAATACAAAGGCGATGGGTAAGGAAGGTGGTATATTCCCATCAATAATTGGGACATTACTGGTCACTTTTGTTGCTATAATCATTGCAGCACCGCTCGGCATTGGTAGTGCACTCTATCTTACTGAATATACAAAGGGTGGATGGATAAGAAGGATAATAAGTTTTGGTGCAGACTGTCTTGCTGGCGTTCCTTCAATAATCTTTGGACTTTTTGGATTCATCTTCTTTGTTATTACTTTAAAACTTGGCTGGAGTATCCTCTCTGGTGGGCTTACCCTTGCGGTAATGATACTACCTACCATCATCAGAACTTCTGAAGAGGCAATTAAAGCCGTGCCCAGGGCATATCGTGAAATAAGTTATTCTCTTGGTGTAGGAAAGATTGATACAATAATCAGAATCGTCCTGCCTACAGCCTTTCCTGGCATAGCAACAGGAATTATACTTGGAATTGGTAGGGCGGTTAGTGAGACTGCAGCAGTCATATTTACTGCTGGTTCATCACTAAACATCCCCACGAGTTTACTCTCTTCAACTCGGACCCTTGCAGTTCACTTTTATATCCTTGCCCGCGAAGGTATTTCAATGCCAAATGCCTATGGGACCGCAACGGTTTTAATAATCATCATCCTTCTGATAAATTTCATCGCCTATCGTCTCATGCATAGATTTATTGCGCGGTATTATTAAAAATGGCTAATCCCAAGATAAAAATAACCAATTTGAATCTCTATTATGAGGATGTCCATGCATTAAAAGATATAAATTTAGAGATTTATCCAAATGAAATACTTGGTATAATTGGACCGGCAAATTCGGGCAAGAGTTCGTTATTGAGGGCAATTAACCGACTTGCAGAACTGGATGGTGCAGTGATACAGGGGAAGATAGAACTTGATGGCACTGATACCCGGGAACTACCGGTTAATGAATTACGCCGCAGGGTTGGACTTATTTTTGCTGCACCGGTTGTCCTACCAGGTTCAATATACAAAAATATTACCTATGGCCCAAGGATGCATAACAGATATACAAAAAAAGAACTTGATGAACTGGTATATTTTTCTTTGACTTCAGCCGGACTCTGGGATGAGGTTAAGGACCGGCTATTTGATTCTGCTTCATCCCTTTCTGGTGGGCAACAACAAAGGCTTTGTATTGCAAGGACCATTGCCTTGAAACCAGAGGTAATAATGATGGATGAACCATGTTCTGGGCTTGACCCCATTTCTACTGCGAAAATAGAAAAGACAATGCTTGAATTAAAAGAAAGATTTACTTTCATTCTGGTGACGAATAATACAAAACAGGCAGCAAGAGTCAGCACAAGGACTGCATTCTTTTTAAATGGTGAATTAATTGAAGTAGCACCAACTGAAACACTTTTTACAAGTCCAAAGGATAAGCGAACAAATGATTATATAGTAGGCAGGTTCGGATGATTATCAGGACTGCAAATCTCAATCTTTTTTATAATAAGTTTCAGGCATTAAAAAATATCAACCTTGAAATAAAGGAAAATCTTATTACCGCAATCATCGGACCTTCAGGGTGTGGAAAATCAACCCTTCTGCGTGTCTTTAATCGTATGAATGATTTCATTCCAAATGTTCGGATTACTGGAAGTGTCATAATTGATGGCGAGGATATCTATTCTCCTCTGTGTGATTTGATATATTTAAGAAAAAAAGTAGGGATGGTATTCCAAAGACCAAATGCATTCCCGCTTTCAATCTTTGATAATGTTGCCTATGGACCAAGGGTCTGGGGAATAACCAATAGAAAGGTGCTTGAGGAGATTGTGGAACGTTCCTTGAGGGCTGTGGGTATGTTTGATGAGGTGAAAGATATTTTAAAAAAATCCGCTTTGACATTATCACTGGAGAGACAACAGCGCCTTTGCATTGCCCGACTCCTTGCTGTAGAACCGGAAATACTCTTAATGGATGAACCCTGCTCAGCCCTGGATCCCATTGCTACTGCCCGTATTGAGGATTTATTAGTAGATTTAAAAAAGAATTATACAATAATAATTGTAACCCACAATATGCAACAGGCTGCAAGGATTGCGGATGAAGTGGGATTTATGCTCCTTGGTGAGTTGATTGAGTTTGATAAGGCAAAGAAAATTTTTACAAATCCGTCTGATGAAAAGACTTTTAATTACATCAGCGGAAGGTTTGGTTAAAAAACAGGAGGAATAATGCCAACCTATTTTGATGAAGAGTTAAAAAAATTAAAAGGCGATGTTCTTGCTATGGCCACCTTGGTTGAAGAATCCATAAGCAAGGCACTTGAGGCACTAAAAAAACGCGACCCAAAGATTGCCCAAGAGATAAGGGTGATTGATAAGAAGATTGACCATATGGAGATTGCAATTGAAGAAAGATGTATTGAACTCATTGCCCGACACCAGCCGGTCGGTTCGGATTTACGTTTCCTAATTGGTGTCATAAAAATGAATAATGACCTTGAGCGGATGGGTGACCATGCAGTCAATATTGCTGATTGTGTAAATTTTCTCGTTCAGCAACCCAGAATAAAGCCTGTTTCCAATATCTGGACGATGGCGAAGATTGTTAATGAAATGCTGAAAGAGAGTGTTGAGAGTTTTATGAATAATGATGCTGTGAAGGCACAAAAGATTTGTGAAAGGGATAGCATTGTGGATGAGATGCGCAATGAGATAATCAGAATAATGCTTACCTATATGATTGAAGAACCCGATAAAATCGGTTCAGCAATCCAGTATTTCCTGGTTGCAAAGAATCTTGAAAGAATTGCTGATCTATCAACTAATATTTGTGAGGATACGATCTACATAAGCCAGGCAAGAATAATAAAACACCATATAGAAGAAGAGCGAAAAGAAAAATAATCAATCAACTTCATTTATCTTAATAGCTGCGAGGTGTTTTATTTCAACTGATTGAGCAAATTGCCTTGCATTAAGATAATACCTCTTTGCCCCCACCTTGTCCCCCATTGCCTTTGCCACATCCCCTGCCTTAATTAATGCACGGGCGGCTTCATCCCGCTGCTCTTTATAATTCTCACTCGCCTTTAAATAGCATCTCAATGCATCCTGATAATCATTTAATTTATAATACATCTCACCCAGTTTTACAAAAATCTCAGGTTTCAAATCACTTTTTTTACTCAATTCGTTTAGAATATCTATTGCCTTTGAATCCTCTCCCTGGCTTTTTAAAATCTCTGCCCATAACAAATATGCCTCGGCTGTAAGTTTTGATTCAGGAAATTCTTTTATCAATGTCTGGAGCACAACAATAGCCTCATCATAAAAATTTATTTTGTAATAAATATCTGCAATGCCTTTTAGCGCCAAATCTTGATAACCACTGATGTTTTTTAGAAGCGTCCAGTAATAGAGTGAGGAATCAAATTTTTGTTCTTCCTGATAACTGGTTGCAAGTTCTATTAATGCAGATGGAAAAAGAGGATGTTTATTCCAATTTGTTACAATTAAAGATAGAGAATTTTTATATTCTTCAACATTACCGAGATACTTGTTAATCCTTGATTCTTCAAATAAAACTTCAGGAAGTAGATGGGATTCGGGATATGTCGTCTTCAATCTTTTAAGCATTGAAAGGGCAGAATAATACTCTTTCTTTTCCATATGCAACCGGGCAATTCTTAACATCGTCTCACTGATAATTCCACCAGATTTTGTAGTATCAACGTATGTTTCAATAAAATCTCTTAAGGCATCAGTTAAACTTGAAAACTTTCCCTCGTAATATGCTATTTCGTGGATTCTTAAATCCACACGTTGGAGAATTTCCGGAGGGAGTGGTAGTTTTTTTAGCCTTTTATAAACCTGTTTTGCGGAAGTAAACCTCTGAAGGTTAAAATAGGCATCACCCATCATCAAAAGAACATGTATGGCGGTGTCAAAATCTGGGTACTTTTTAATAAGGCTCAGGCAGTATTCTATCACCTTCTGATATCTTCCTGTTTTAAAATTTATATCTGCAAGTAAGAATAGTGTTTTAGCATTATATCGGGAATCAGGGTAAGATATTAGATGCCTCAGAAGGGTTCCTTCTGCCTCTTCAAAATTTTCCAGATTATAGGCATCGTATGCCCTGTAGAAAAGGATAGAGTCCTGGATATCTGATGATTGTAATAAGAAGAAAAGAGATAACAATTCACTCAAGGGGAACCTCAGAAACAAGTATCTTTAAAAGTTTATGTGTCTTTGTATCAAACACAAATAATATCTGGTATCCGGCATATATCGGGTGATTGAAGATATGGGCAAAATAACGCAAAACCAAAAATTTGTTATTATCATCAAGCCAGGTAAACTTATATTGATAGGAAAGTTCCTCGTTTACCGGAAATACCTGTTTTGTGATTATCGGTAAAAGGTCAATATTATTCTCTATCTCCTTACGGTATCGCTTCACGAGCCCTTCGTACTTCCCGGGTTGAGGCATATAGATAAGTGTACCATGGTAATCGCCTTTTTCCACAATTTCAAAATTCTTATTCCGTAACTTTGTCCAGACATCATGGTGTGAACAGGATAAAAAAAACAACATGAGCAAAGGAATTCGACTCATTCTGCCCTGGGATGTTTACTTTTATATACCTCTTTTAAACGCTTCGTGGTCAAATGTGTATAAATCTGGACTGTGGATAAAGATGCATGTCCAAGTAATTCCTGGACTGCCCTCAGATCCGCGCCATTCTCCAGAAGGTGTGTGGCAAATGTATGGCGTAATATATGGGGATTGGTTCCTGCTACATCAGCAAGGCGTGAGAGGTATTTATGGACAATCCTTTGTAATGAACGTGTTGTAAGACGACCGCCCCGAGAATTCAAAAATAGAGCAGAAGGGCTCTGGAGTTTTTTCAACGAACTACGCTCAGGAAGATATCTGAGTATCGCCTTCTTTGCCACCTGACCAAGGGGGATGATCCGTTCCTTTTTACCCTTGCCCCTTACTTTGATTTCATCACGATTAAAATCAATATCTTCAAGATTTAATCCTACAAGTTCACTCGCCCGCAATCCACAGGAATATAGCAATTCCATAATTGCACGATCCCGTGTATCATCTATCTCAAATCCCTTTTTAATCTGTTCATATGTGAGAAAACCCGGAAGATGTTTTTTTATCTTTGGTGTTTTTATTCCGGTTACTGGATTCTCCTCAATGAGTTTCAATTTCTTAAGGATTTTAAAAAAGGTTCTTATGGCTGATAACCTTCTCGCAGCGGTGCGTGAATCAAACCCGTATTTCAGTAAAAATCCAATATACTTTGAAACGGAACTTTTATCAAATTCCTCAATATCTTCTTCCCGAAGATAATTAAAAAAACTTCTTATGTCATTTCTGTAATTCCGCAGTGTATGTTCAGAATAGTTTTTCTCTTTTTTTAAGAAATCAATAAATGTATCAATCATTGAACCAAGTTCCTCAATCTTCATAATAACACCTATATATTTTATCCTGTTTCCCCCTCTATGTCAATATTGACTTCTTTTTTAATATGTTTATAATATTATTAGATGGAGAAATCAAGAAGAGATTCTACATTAATTGAGATTATAAACAAGACACCAATTACCAGGGATAGATATGTTGACTTTTTAAGGGCATTCAGCATCATCGTTGTTTGTATCGGCCACTGGCTTAGTGCAGTGGTAATAAAAAACGAAACAGGGATCAGGGTTTATAATGCAGTTGGGATGATTCGCGGAATGTGGCTAAGCACCTGGATACTACAGGTTATGCCCCTTTTCTTCTTTGTTGGAGGATTTTCAAATAGTCGGAACATTAATTCTTTAAAAAATAAAGGGAAGGGATTAAAAGAATTTTATAAAAAAAGGGCAATAAGATTACTCAAACCAACAATTTTTTTCTGTATCATCTGGTTTTTCATTATAATCTTTTTACTCATCTTTTTGCCTGACTGGCAAAGGTATAAGATGGGATTGGTTGCCACGATTGGCCCATTGTGGTTCCTTGGTGTATATCTCTTTGTTACCCTTGTTGCACCATTTATGTTAAAACTTCACAAGTCAAGTAAGTTTTTAATTATATCACTTCTTTTTATCTCCGCAGTAATCATAGATCTCATTCGCTTCAAATTCAAAATATACTGGGTTGGCTGGTTTAATGTATTTACTGTCTGGCTATTTGTCCATCAACTCGGATTTTTTTATGAAGATGATACATTGATAAACATCCCCGTGATGAAGAAGTTCCTCATTGCATTCTTGGGCATCCTTGGCTTAATATTCCTTACCAATTTTGGCCCCTATCCAAAAAGTATGGTAGGGACGGGATTTGAAAAGATTTCTAATATGAATCCACCGACAATCTGCATTGTGATGCTTTCCCTATGGCTTGTTGGATTGGCGATGATTTTAAGGGATGTGATAAATAAGTGGTTGGAAAACGCCAATTTTTGGCTTCTCGTAATTCTCGCAAACAGGTGGATAATGACCATTTACTTGTGGCATCTCACTGCATATGCAATTTCATATATTTTATTATATCAAATTGGTTTTGGACATCATATAACTGATAATATCACTATCTGGTGGCTTGAGCGTCCGCTATGGATAGCTGTTCCTGGAATCTTTCTTATTATTTTTATAAAAATTTTTGGAAGGTTTGAAACGTCAGGGATGAAAGGAGGTGGAGGATGAATTCAATATATGAGGCATTCTTAGAGGCAGTTAAAAAATACCCTATGCGCACAGCCCTCCAGTATAAAAGGGAGGGACTCAGGATGACCATGTCTTATCAGGCACTCAATGAGGCTGTCACCGCAGTGATACTTGCATTAAAAGACCTTAATTTTAAAAAAGGCGAAAGAATTGGAATCCTTTCATATAATCGCCCGGAATGGATTATCACCGATCTGGCAACGCTTGCCATTGGCGGGATTGTTGTGCCAATATACCATATGCCCGGCCATTCCCTTCCCCCTGAGTATGTTCGGTATATCCTGAAAGATGCAGGTATAAAGATTCTTTTTATTGAAAATCCTGAGTTGTATAAAAATATTGAACCCGTGCTTGGTGGTTTAAACGACCTTGAAGCAATCGTCCTTTACGAGGGGCTTATAAAAACTCCATATAAATTAGTGGCATTCGGTAATATGGTTGCAAGACCTGTCTTATATTCTTATATTGAGCCACCAAATGGTGACGACATTGCAACGATTGTTTATACATCGGGAACAACCGGTGAGCCAAAAGGTGTGATGCTCACCCACACCAACATTTTATCAAATGCACGAACCGCAGCCCGAAGATTTCATTTTACCCCGGATGACTCAGTAATCTCATATCTGCCCCTTGCCCATATGTTTGAAAGGACATGTGGATATTATACAGTCATCATCAGCGGTGGGATGATTGGCTTTGCTGAGGATATAACGACCGTTGCACGGGATGCAGAAGAAATAAAACCGACGATTGTTTTAGCCGTGCCCAGGGTGATTGAAAAAGTTTATAACATGGTGGTCCAGAAGATTGAAGGAGGTTCAGTCTTTAAGAAAGGCCTGGTTCTTTCGGCAGTAAAGAATCTAAATGAATATGCAAATTTGAAATACAGGAAGAAACCAATTCCTTTATGGCTTAAAATAAAATGTAGTATCTATGATAAAATTGTTGCCAGCAAGTTTCGCAAAATTGGCGGCGGCAGGATAAGGGCAATAATCGTCGGCGGTGCGCCATTGAATCGTGAGATTGCTAAGATATTATACATATTTGGTTTTAATATCGTTGAGGGCTATGGCCTGACTGAAACCTCGCCCTGTGTTTCCTGCTGCACAGTTGAAGATAACCGTCTGGGTACAGTGGGCAAGCCCTTTGAAGGGGTTGAAGTAAAGATCGGCGAAAATGATGAGATTCTTGTCCGGGGTCCAAATGTGATGAAGGGTTATTATAACAAACCTGAAGAGACTGCAAAGGTGATTGATGCAGATGGCTGGTTCCATACCGGCGACCAAGGAAGGTTTGATGAATATGGCAATCTTGTAATAACAGGCAGACTGAAAGAACTAATCGTCCTCTCCGGTGGTAAAAAGGTTGCACCAGTTCCGATCGAGGCAAAGCTGACCTCAAGTCCATATATTGAACAGGCAATTCTGTGTGGAGATAAAAGAAATTACATCACTGGACTCCTCGTGCCCAATCAGAAGTTACTGGAAAATTTTGCAAAGAAGAAGAATATACGGGGTATTGATTACCCCGAATTGTTAAAAAGGAAAGAAATAAGGGAATTGTTAAAAAAAGAGGTAGAGATTGTTAATGAATCACTTGCCAGTTATGAAAAAATAAAGGCATTCCACCTTCTACCCGAAGGTTTCACTGTAGAAAATGGACTCCTTACCGCAACTCTAAAACCACGTCGAAATAAAATATACGAACGATATGCAAGAGAGATAGAAATGATGTATGGTAGAGAAAAGAGTGACGATGTCATATACCTTTAATTTACTTCCAGAGATAGTATATCACCAGCAGTGAAAGGTCGTTTATCAATGCATGGCTCAGGATACACCCGGATATATTCTTTCCTTTATCTCTGAGAATTGCAAAAAATATTCCAGCAAGGAACGCACCGAATAATCCTCCAATCCAGAATAATATGCCTGTAAAACTTAGTGGTATCTGGAAGTTTGAATTAACAACCTTTAATGCGGGGACAATATGCCAGATAGAGAATAAAAAACTTGTGATAATGGTGGTCTTTTTTATTGAATATTTTCTTACCAGATAACCATAACAGATTCCCCTGAATAGATTCTCCTCAAAGTATGCGGTTCCGATGGGAATTCTGATGAGCAGGCGGTATAGAAGTTCTTTTAATCCTCCTATCTCCAACTTCGGCGGGCCTATTCCTATATTAAAAAGGGGCAAGATATTTAAAATGCCTACAAATAGAGAGATAATAACAAAAGAAGAGATTAGGCCCAGAATGATACTCCGAATAAAAAATCTTTTTTCATAGCCAATTTCCTTCATTTGCAAATCAAGATAGTGTCTACTAAGAATAAAAAGACTAAACAAAACAACGAGGTTCAGCCCTACATAAATCTTTGCATGCAATTCAGGAGGAAGCAGGTTGATGAGATTATTATAGAAGATTAGAAAAGCAAATAGAATATAGGGCATTAAAATCTGAGGACTACTCCCATCTACCCGGGATACTGTTCTTACAGAAAGAGCACATTCCTTTTTTGATATTAATCTGTTTGATATAATATCCAACCCTCTCAATGAGAATTTTTTTGCATTTTGGACAGTATGTATTCTCTTCTTTTACACCTCGCACATTTCCAATATAAACATAGTTAAGCCCAGTTTTTCGTGCAATATCCGCAGCCTTTTTCAATGTTTCAACTGATGTTGGTGCCAGATTTTGCAATTTATACATTGGATAGAATCGCGAAAAATGGACTGGCACATCCCTTCCAAGTTCCTCCCTTATCCATTCACACATATTCTTTATCATCTTTTCATCGTCATTCTTTGTCGGTATCACAAGGTTAGTAATCTCAAGCCAAACATTCTTTTTTTTCAATGTTTTAAGTGTTTCAAGAACAGGCTTTAGAGATCCACCAGTTATATCACGGTAAAAATCCTCGGAGAATCCTTTTAAATCAACATTCGCACCATCAAGATAAGGGATTAATTCCTTAAGCGGTTCTGGATTTAAATAACCATTTGAATGATAGATATTTAATAAACCCTTCTTATGGGCTAATTTTGCTGTCTCCAGCATATACTCATAAAAGACTGATGGCTCGGTATAGGTATAGGCAATTGTGGGACTTTTATATTTTAATGCGAGTTCAACTACCCCCTCTGGCGACAATTCTGTATTTTCGGTTTGTTCCGGACTTGCCTGGGAAATATCCCAGTTCTGGCAATTCTTACAGGTAAAATTACATCCTGCTGTCGCAATGGAAAATGCCGTTGTTCCGGGTAGAAAATGATATAATGGTTTCTTTTCAATCGGATCAATATGAACTGCACAGGGATTGGAGTAGACGAGTGTATAATATTCGCCATTCATATTCTTCCTTGCCCTGCAGAATCCCTTTTCTCCATTACCCACGACGCATCCCCGAGGACAGAGTAAACAGTGAACCATTTTGTTGCCGATTCTTTCATAATAAAGGGCGGGCCTTGGATTGCAAAGTCCTAATTTAAATATAAGTTCTTCAGAATATACTCTTTTTATCAAATCCTTAAAAAACGCCCCACCAAGGGCGAATAAACCTAAAGATTTTAGAAAAAATCTCCTTGAAACACGTTTCTCAAAGAACATAAAAAATTATACTAAATTAAATTTAAAAGTCAAGCAATCACTTTTCTGACCACTCCCTAATTTTCTATCATATTTTTTGAAGTTGAACAGGTAAAGAAATGCAAAAATACAAATAAAACTCGCAGAATCTTTTCAAATGGTATCTGTGAAATTGGTATGCTAATTTACACAGAACATACTCCAAGGGAATTCTTCTCCAAAACCCCTTTCAACCCTCACCTCCCCTCTCACCACAAAGATTGGCGAATGAAAAGTTGTAGGAATCAAATGATAATGTTTGAGGGGACTTTGAAAAATTCATCCTAACTTCTGTATTCTTTCTACAAGGGGAAGAAAAAAGTGTGGAGAGATTAGAGCAAAAATATCGTTGACTTTTCGTAAAAAAAGATTATTATTTAATATGCAGGTATATATTGAAGAAATAGCAAAGTATGAAGGAAAAGAAGTTGAAATAAAGGGTTGGTTGTATAATAAGCGCTCTTCAGGAAAGGTTAGGTTTTTGCTCATACGCGACGGAACAGGTATAATTCAGTCGGTAATCAGCGAGGGCGATGCCCGGCCGGAGATCTTTAATATAGCAGATAAAATAACACAGGAATCCTCATTGATAATAAAAGGTTATGTACGCGCAGACAACCGGGCTCCAGGTGGATATGAGATTGTTGCTACTGATCTTAAGATAGTGCAGCTTACCGAGAATTATCCCATTACACCAAAACCCCATTCAGTAGAATTCCTCCTGCCTATTCGGCATCTGTGGATTCGTTCTCGGAAACAGCATGCGATATTGAGGATAAGGCATGCGGTAATAAAGGCAATAAGGGATTTTCTTGATAGTCGTGGTTTTATCAATGCAGATACACCAATTCTTACTCCTGCCTCAGTGGAAGGGACTACCACACTGTTTCCTGTTGATTATTATGGTGAAACAGTGTATCTGACCCAGAGCGGTCAGCTATATAATGAAGCGACGGCAGCCGCCCTGGGTAAGGTGTATTGTTTTGGTCCGACATTTCGTGCTGAAAAATCAAAGACTCGTAGACACTTGACTGAATTCTGGATGGTGGAGCCTGAAGTTGCTTATCTCGAACTTGATGGCTTAATGGATCTGGAAGAGGACTTTGTTGTTTATATTGTAGAACGGGTTCTTGAGAGCAGGAAGGAAGAATTAAAAGTCCTGGAAAGGGATATTACAAAACTTGAAAATATAAAGAGGCCATTTCCCAGGATAACATATAGAGAGGCTGTGGATTTGATTCATAAAAAGGATCCTGATTTCAAGTATGGTGATGACTTTGGTGCACCACAGGAGACATTGATCAGCGAAAGTTTTGATAAGCCTGTTCTTGTGCATCATTATCCTGCCCGGTGCAAGGCATTTTATATGAAACGAGATCCAAATGATGAATCATTATCTCTTAGTGTTGATATGATTGCACCTGAGGGTTATGGTGAGATAATTGGTGGTGGTCAGAGGGAGGATGATTATGATACCTTGCTCAAAAGGATAAAAGAATTTAATCTTCCTGAAGAGCCATATAAGTGGTATCTTGATTTACGCAAATTCGGAACCTGCCCGCACAGCGGTTTTGGACTGGGGGTGGAGCGCACAGTTGCCTGGATTTGTAAAATCCCCCATGTTCGGGAGACAATTCCTTTCCCAAGGATGCTGGAAAAGATTTATCCATAAAAGGAGTAGATATGATATTATTTGCTTTTTTATTATCGGTCATTCCCTATCCAAATCAGCCCAACTGGGAATCGATAGATTCAGACTATTCAACCGGTGGGGCACTGGTTGATGTTGACCTGGATGGGGATCTGGATTTTGTTACGGGCAATGGAAATGATATGGCACAAAATCGAAACAAGGTCAATTATAATTATAATGATACACTACAGCATATTGCGGGCTGGCAGTCTTCTGATGTTGGATACAATGCCCATATAAGTTTAGGTGATATAAATTATGATGGTTATCCAGACCTTGCTGTAGCAAATTATGGTGACCCTTATACACCCCAGTATGATAAATTTTACTACAATCAAAATGGCACATTCCAGCCATATTCCACCTGGCATCCCCATGACCGGGACAATTCATTTGCCTGTGCATTTGGTGATATGGATGGTGATGGAGACCTTGATCTGGCAGTTGCCAGTGGTGAATCCTATGGTGATAGTGCCCAGAAAGCGAAGGTGTATTTGAATAATAATGGTATCCTTGATACATTGCCTGCCTGGCAATCAAATATTGTATCGTATTTTTATGATGTCTCCTGGGTGGATATTGACCAGGATGGTGATTTAGACCTCGGACTTGTGGCTGAACTTGGTCCTAATTTGATATATCGTAATACAAATGGGATGCTGGAATCAACACCTTACTGGCAGTCAGCCCAATCACTCAATACACTGAAACTTGCATTCGGTGATGTTGACAATGATGGTGACTTAGATATGGTATGTGCGAATAATGGACAGCTCAGCGGTCCGAGTAATTGCCAACTCTATCTAAATAATGGAACAAATCTTTCTACCACACCTTCCTGGACAAGTCAGAATTTGACCTATTATTCCTGTGTTGCTTTGGGTGATGTTGACCAGGATGGTGATTTAGACCTTGCTGCTGGTGGCTGGTGGGAGTCTATAAAGGTCTTTGAAAATACTGGTGGCACATTTCCAACAACCCCTTCCTGGCAATGGAGTCCTTCAAGCCCAAGCCAGTTGGTATGTGAAAATATCAGTTTCGGTGATGTTGATAATACCCAGCCTGTATCAATAACGAATGAACCACACCTTGTAACACCGACAAAACGGGTCTTTTATCTCAACAACCGATGGATAAAGAATATTACAAGGGTGAGGCGGGCAAGCGGAGATCTGACCAGGAACCAGTATTGTTTTTCTTATATTGATGGCTGGGTTTCAATCAAAAATATCATTTCCCAGCCAGAAACGATATGGGTTGATTATACATATTCAAGGAATCTTGATTTGATTGTTACAAACTGGCACCAATCAAGAGGTAATTTTCTCTTTTTGAATACAATGTCACCCTATGTCTCTGAGAATGTGGAAAATTCAATAGAAAAGATTTCGGTCTTCCCCAATCCCAATAAAGGTAGTTTTTCAATACAGACAAGTTATTCAGATATTCTAATAAAGATTTTTGATGTCTCGGGAAGGCTCATTAAAAGACAGAATAGTAAGTATGTAAGGTTAGAAAAAGATGGCATTTACTTTATCCAGATTCATCACAGAACAAAATTATTACACTCTGAGAAGATTGTTGTAACGAGGTGATTACAATCGGTACTTAGCCGAACTTATATTCCCCTTCTAATCAAAACTGAAGAATTCCTGGAACTTGAATTCAAATCCTTCGGGGTAATATTCGCCCCGTTCTTTATTTAAAATATATTTGCCCTTATATTCCTTTTTGATAATCCTTTGTAGCATTACTATCAATTCGTCAATCTCTTCTTTTGTATTATATATTCCGAAACTTATCCTCACTGCACCAGGAACTTCAGAACGGTCGCGGTTTATTATCATCTGCTCAATCTTCTTTGCATCTTCTGGTGTGACACCAAGCAAGCACTTCACATAAGGATGGGCACAGAAACAGCCATTACGCACACCAATGCCACCCTCATAACTCAATATCGCAGAAACTAAGGCATGGTGCATTCCTTTAATATTGAATGAAATAACACCGAGTCGGTTATGGGCATTGTTAGGATTACGGTCTCCGTAGATAATAATCTCTGGAATTTCATTCAATCTTTCAAGGGCATATCTTGTGAGTTCAGTCTCATGCTTAATAATCTGGTCAAATCCAACTTTCTGAATTAATTTTATTACTTCAGCAAGGGCAACAACACCTATGATATCAGGAGTTCCTGCCTCCTCACGTTCTGGAAGGTCCTTCCAGTAAGCACTCTCCAAATCAACAATATCTGCAGTTCCACCACCAACATCATCAGGTATTCCAAACATAAATGCAGACCTATCTGCAACGAGGACACCAATTCCATATGGTGCATACATTTTATGGGCGCTGAAAGAAAGATAATCAATATGCTCAGGATCGTTTTTGGGTCTGATATCAATTGGTCTGTGCGGTGCAAGTTGTGCCGCATCTACTGCGATCTGGGCACCGACCTCATGGGTCTTCCTTGCAAATTCATATATTGGATTTATATAACCTGTTACATTTGATGCACCACTTACTGCAACGAGTTGAATCTTACCTGCATATTTTTTCAATTTTTCATAAAAGTCATTTTTGTTTATTGTTCCATCAGGGTTTAATTCAATATGAACCACCTGTGCAACCTTACGCCAAGGAAGTTCATTGGAATGGTGTTCCATAATCGTGGTGAGGACTATGGGTCTTTCTTTATCAAGTGCTGGACAATGAAATCTGCTTGATAGTTTATTTATCGCCTCAGTTGTATTCTTGCAAAATATTACACAACAATGCTCGTCGGCTTTGACAAAATCTGCGATTATATTCCTTGCTTCTTCAAAGACCCAGGAAGAAAGTTGTGATTTGAAACCAGTTCCCCGATGGACATTTGAATACCATTTTAAAAATTCGCCAATCTTTTTATGGACGGGTAATAGTGTGGGGGTGCTCGCTGCATTATCAAAATTTATATATCTTTTCTTTGTGCCATCTAATAATACAACCTCTTCATTTAAACCAATAACCTGCTTTGCCAGTTTTTTTAATGATAATTTATAATTTTTTCCATACATCTTTATCAAGACTCCTGTATTGTATTGCTTCAGCAATATGCTGAACCTTTATATTTTCGCTTGATTCTAAATCTGCTATGGTCCTTGCAACCTTTAGTATCTTATCATATGCACGGGCAGAGAGACCGAATTTTTCAATTGCAGTCTTGAGGAGATTTTGTGACTCATCATCAATAGGGCAATACTTCCTTATATCCTTTGTTTCCATATGGGCATTGCAGAAAATTTTTCTTTTTGAATCCTTGAATCTATTGAGCTGAATCTCTCTTGCCTTTGTCACCCTCTTCTTTATCTCTTCTGATGACTCCGCAGGTTGAACGGATTTCAATTCATCATATTTTAATGCCGGGACCTCTATATGGATATCAATTCTATCAAGTAAGGGTCCAGAAATCTTTGCCCGATAATGCTGGATCTGTAATGGTGTGCATCTACATTCATGATAGGGGTCAGTAAAATAGCCACACGGGCAGGGGTTCATTGCGGCGGCAAGCATAAATCGGGCAGGATAGGTAAGTGTTACCTTCGCCCTGCCAATTGTAACAAAACCGTCCTCCAGGGGCTGGCGCAAGACCTCAAGGACATTCTTGTGAAACTCAGGGAGTTCATCAAGGAATAAGACACCATTATGTGCAAGTGAAACTTCACCAGGCTTTGGAATATGCCCACCACCAATTATCCCGGCATCAGAGATTGTATGGTGCGGTGCACGAAAGGGCCTGGTGCCAATCAATGATTCACCAGGTGGCAGTATACCTGCAACCGAATGAATCTTTGTTGTTTCAAGTGCCTCATAAAGGGTCATCGGTGGAAGGATTGTGACGAGCCTCCTTGCAAGCATCGTCTTAC
>Ga0207433_10004035_pt1 | contig 27362 bp, 17 predicted proteins | sample YelNatPaOPGAMG01_FD_187559 | JGI IMG/M metagenome (GOLD analysis project Ga0207433, IMG submission 187559) | Hot spring thermophilic microbial communities from Obsidian Pool, Yellowstone National Park, USA - OP-RAMG-01 (SPAdes) (version 3) | ecosystem: Environmental > Aquatic > Thermal springs... | reverse complement strand
GGCGGACAGCGCGTGCCGGTGATCGTGCGCTGGCCGGGACGGATACCGGCCGGGCGGGTGACGGATGTGCCGGTGAACAATGTGGATTGGATTCCGACGTTGCTGGAACTGGCCGGTGCGTCTGTGCCGACCGGGCTGGATGGCGTCAGTTTTGCCGGTGGATTGCGGGGCGGAGAGTTCCCGGAGCGCCCGTTGTTTTGGCATTTCCCGCACTACACGAATCAGGGCGGACGTCCCAGCGGGGCGATGCGGGATGGCCGGTGGTTGTTGATTGAATTGTACGACGAGGACAAGGTGGAGCTTTACGATTTGGCGACGGATATCGGTGAACATCAGAACGCTGCCCCGGCGCACGCTGACCGGGTGAAAGCGATGCAAGCGGCGCTGGATGAATGGCGGAAGCAGAACGACGTGCAATACAACACGCCCAATCCGGACTGCCGGGAAGAGTTGTGGCGGCAATTGTATGTGGATGTGGATCCGAGCCGGTTTGATCCGCTGGCGGCGGATGCGCGGCAGTGGGACCGGATGCGGGCGTGGCGCGCGGCCATGGATGAGGCAGTCCAATCCCGATGACCGGCGTGATTCAGGAAGGAATGACAGCGCTGTGATCTATTTGTTGATTTTTCTGTCCGGTTTTGCCGGGCTGGTTTATGAAGTGTTGTGGATGAAGCAACTCGGGCTGCTCTTCGGCAGCACCTCCCAAGCGGCGGCGGCGACGCTGGCGGCGTTTTTTGCGGGGTTGGCGGCGGGGAGCTGGTTCTGGGGCCGGCGCGCGGCGGGGACCGCGAATGCGTTGCGGCTGTATGCGCGGTTGGAAATCGGCATTGCGGTCACGGCGTTGCTTTACTTCGGCGTCTTGCACATCTTTTACGCCATTTATCCGTGGTTCTATCAGAGCGTCGCGGCCGGTGTTTGGTTGTTGCTGGTGAAATTCGGGCTGGCGCTGTTGTTGGTTTTTCCCCCGGCCTTTTTCATGGGCGGCACGATCCCGGCCATGGGCCAGCATCTGATCGTGGAGCGCTCCCAGTTCGGGCGAGCCGCGGCCCTGCTGTACGGCGTCAACACACTCGGCGCCGCCGCGGGCGCGTGTCTGGCCGGGTTTTATCTGCCGCTGGCTCTTGGTTTCCGGGCAACGTGCTGCGGGGCGATGGCGGTCACGTTGTCGGTGGCGGCGGCGGCCTACTGGTTGTCGCGGACTGCCTGTTCCGGGGCCGTTGTGGCGCCGGTCGGTGTGAGGAACGACGGCAACCCCGCGGGCGTGGCTCTGTTTCTCTGTTTCCTGTCGGGGTTTGGCGTGCTGGCGTTGGAGGTGTTGTGGACGCGGATGTTCGCGCAGGTGGTGGAGAACTCGGTGTACACGTTCGCGGCGATTTTGGTCATCGTGCTCGTGGGCTTGGCGGCCGGGGCCTATGTCAGTTCCCGGTTGGCGCGGTTGGCGGTTTCGCCGCCGCTGATGCTGATCCTGGTCTTGCTGGGCGGCGGGGTGGCCGTCGCGGTGACGCCGTTTGTGTTCATGTGGTTGACGGATTCGCTCCAGATTCTGGCCGTCCGGTCGACGTGGCTTCGTTACATGGGATTGATTTTTCGGAAGGGTTTTTTGGCGATTGGCCTGCCGGCCTTGTTGTTGGGGATTGTTTTCCCGTTTCTGATGAAGGTGGAAGAGCAGCGCGCGGGGCAGCCGGGGCGAACCCTGGGGCGGCTGGCGGCCATCAACACCGTCGGGGCGATTTTGGGGGCGTTGTTGTGCGGGTTTGTGTTGCTGCGGCTGTTTGGGATGTGGCGCACGATGCAACTGATCGCGGCGTTGTATCTGACCGGGGCCGTGGCGCTGGCGTTTTCCACGCGCCGGTTGCGGGCGGCGAGTGTGGTCGTGTTTGTGGCGGTGGTGACGGTTCTCAATCCGTCCCGGTTGCCGATCACGAGTGTGGACCCGGCGCGGGGTTGGGAGGAAGTGCTCGAAGCGTGGGAGGGGAGCGATTGCACGGTCGAGGCGGTTCGCAGTCAGCATGGATTATCCCTCAAGATCAACTCGCATTACGGGTTGGGGTCCACGGGCGGGAGCGCGTTGGAGCGGTTGCAAGCCGGTCTTCCGCTCCGTGTCTATCCCCAAACCAAGACCATCTTTTTCTTGGGGATGGGGACGGGGATCACCGCGGGGGAGGCGTTGCACCCGCGTTTCAGCAACGTGACGCGCATTGTGGTTTGTGAGCTGGTGCCGGAAGTCGTCACCGCCGCCCGGAAATACATCACCAGCTTCGAGGGGGTGGACTATACCGGCGGGCTGTTCACGGATCCGCGCGCCACGGTGCTGGTCGAGGATGGCCGGCATTATTTGATGGCGACGCGCGAGCAGTTCGACATGATCAACTCCGATTTGTTTTTGCCCTACCGGTCCGGGGCCGGCAGTCTGTATAGCCGGGAGCATTTCGTGAGCGTCAAGGCGCGGCTGGCGCCGGCCGGTGTGTTCGTCCAGTGGTTGCCGCTCTATCAACTGACCGAGACCGAGTTTTTCATCATTGTGCGGACGATGCTGGAGGTGTTTGACGAAGTCGCGCTGTGGCGCAGCACGTTTCAGCCGGGCGAGGAAGTGGTGGCGTTGGTGGCGCACCGGCAGGCCGGCCCGCTGCCGGCGGCGACGGACGGCAGCGTGGCGGAGCGGCAGGCGGCGATTGCGGGGAAAGATTACCGGGACCTGGACCGGCTCCTGTTGCCATTGAATTCGCAGACGATGCCGTTCTTTTACTGCGGGAACCTGACGGCAGCGAAGGAACTCTTTGCCGGGTATCCGGTCAACACCGACGATCATCCGTACATTGAGTACCTGGCGCCGCGCACCTATCGCAATCAAACGGCGACGCGGATCCCGTGGTTTGTCGGGCCGCGGCTGGCGAAGTTGGTGGATGAGATTCAGCGGCGGTGCCCGCCGGACCGGGATCCGCTGCTGGCGAACCGGTCGGTCGAAGACCGGCGCTTGCCGGTGGCGGGCGCGGCGTTTCACTGGGCGCGATTGTGGCAGATCATGGGCAACGAAGCGGAATGCCGGCAGGCGTGGCAACGGTTCGCCGATGCGTGGGTGGGCCGGGCCGTGTCGTCATCCTCGCAGTTCCGCGGCGGGGTTCAACCGGCGAGTTCCGATATGTGATGAAAGGAACGACAATAAGCAGCGATGATGCGGAAAGAGGGGCGCGGTTGGCCTGGTGGCACGACGCCAAGTTTGGGATGTTCGTGCACTGGGGTTGTTACAGTGTCTTGGGGCGAGGGGAGCAGATTCTCCTCCGCGATCTCATGCCGCTGGAAGAGTACCGGCAGTTGGCCGACCGATTTCAACCGGCTGCGGACTGGGCTGACCAAGTGGCCGATCAGGCAGTTCGAGCCGGTGCCCGCTACGTGGTGCTGACGACCCGGCACCATGATGGGTACTGCCTGTTCCGGACGGAGACCGATCCGTTCAACGCCACCCAAACAGGTCCCGGCCGCGACTTGGTTGCCGAGTATGTGGCCGCGCTTCGAAAGCGGAACCTGCGCGTCGGGTTTTATTACTCCATCCTCAACTGGCGCTGGCGCGGATTTTGGGCACCGAACAAGTATGCTGAAGAACTCCCGAAGATTGTGGACGAAATCCACCGGCAAATCCGGGAATTGATGACCCATTATGGGAAGATTGACATTCTTTGGTACGACGTTTCCCAAGTGCCCGGCGGCCCCACACCGGGCGCGTCCGGATATCAGGCCCAGCCGGTCAGCCAATCCCGGGCGGAGTTCTATCGTTCTGCCGAGTTGAACGCCATGGTCCGGTCGCTGCAGCCGCACATCCTAATCAATAACCGCAGCGGCGTGCCCGAAGACTTCGGCACGCCCGAACAACACATCAAACCTGAAGAAGGCGGCCGAGCTTGGGAAGCGTGCATGACCATCAATTACGCGCCCAACTGGGGGAACATCCGGTATTCGGTTGCCGACAAGACGGCCGGCCAGATTCTCTACAACTTCATGGACGCCGTCCGGCTCGGCGGTAATTTCCTGTTCAACATCGGGCCGGATGAACGCGGGTATGTTTCCGAGCGCGACCGGCAGGCGCTCGACCGGGTGGGCCAGTGGTTGGAAAAATACGGCGAAGCGGTTTACGGCACCACACCGACCGGGATCTATGCCTCGGCCAGCCAGGGACCGTGCTACCACTACGGGATGTTCACCTGCCGGGGGAACATCGCTTATTTGACCCTCTTTTATTATCCCGGCGACTACGTTATCATTTCCAAGATCGGGCCGGCCATCCGGTCGGCTGAATTGTTGACCACGGGAGAGAAATTGACGGTGACACCGATGAAAAACGCGCGTTGGAAGATCAGCGGGCTGCCCGCCGCGCCGCCGGGCGACTTGGCGCCGGTGATCAAGATTGAATTTACCGGCCCGCCGCACTTGTTAGAGTTTTCAGACGCAGCATGGCTGGATGGGCAGTATCAACCGACAGGAGGAAAATAAACATGCAGACGATTGGAATTGGATTGGTGCTGTTGCTGGTCGCAGTCGTGCCGGCGTTCGCCAAGCCGGTCAAGGTGTTCATCCTGGCCGGGCAATCGAACATGGAGGGACATGCGCGGGTCGAGACGTTTGATTACATCGGCGACGACCCGGCGACGGCGCCGTTGCTGAAGCAAATGCGCAATGCCGACGGCACGCCGAAGGTGTGCGAGCGCGTCTGGATTTCGTATCTGACCGGCGAGAATACCGTCAAGGAAGGCAAGCTGACGGCCGGGTACGGCGCGTTGGGGCGCGGGCCAAAGATCGGGCCGGAGTTCACGTTTGGGTTGCGGATGGAGGAGAAACTCAACCAGCCGGTGTTGTTGATCAAGACGGCGTGGGGCGGCAAGTCGTTGCACACGGATTTCCGGCCGCCGAGCGCGGGGGAGGCGGGGCCGTGTTACCGGTTGATGATCGAGCATGTGCAGAAGGTGTTGCAGGACATCCGGCGGATCATCCCGGACTACGACCCGAAGCAGGGCTATGAGATTGCCGGGTTTGTCTGGTTGCAGGGATGGAATGACCTGGTGGACGCGAAGGTTTATCCGAAGCGGGCGGAGCCGGGCGGATATGCGTTGTACAGCGAGCTGCTGGCGAAGTTCATCCGCGATGTGCGGAAGGATTTGCCTGCGCCGGACCTGCCGTTTGTGATCGGTGTGTTGGGCGTGGGGGGCATGGAAGCGAAGGGCCACATTGTGAATTTCCGCGAAGCGATGGCGGCGCCGGCGGCACTGCCGGAATTTAAGGGGCGCGTGGTGGCGGTGCCGACCGCGCCGTTTTGGGACGCGCGGTTAGCGGCCATTGACGCGAAACTCGGTCAGATCAAAGCCAAACGCCAGCAGTTGGGCAAGCAAGTGCAGGAAGGCAAGCTGACCAAAGAAGAGGCCGACCGGCAGGTGAAGGAGTTGGCGGCGAAACTCATCACGCCGGAAGACGAGGCGCTCTGGAAACGCGGCGCGTCGAATGCCGGGTATCATTATCTCGGCTGCGCGAAGACGTTCGCGCTGATGGGCCGGGCGTTTGCGGATGCGTTGCTGCCGTTGCAGAAGCCCTGAGGAAATCAGGTGGTTACACGGGAACGCCGACACAGAAGTCTGCCGGTCATCCTGTTGGCGGCATTGACATCCGCATCTTGCGCCTGCGCTGGTGGGGACGCAGAAGCGCGCATCTCTGTTGATGCTGCCAAACCGCTGTGGAGGATTTCGAAGTATCTGACCGGCATGCATTTCGTCTACGGCCATGAGCCTGATGCGCTGTACCGGAACAACCCCGAAATCCTGGACTGGATGCGGCAGGCCCGCGTCGGCATCATTCGCTGGCCGGGCGGGACCGCGGTGATGAGTTACCACTGGAACGACCTGAATGGATACAGTTTCCCGAGCATGGCCAAAGAACTCACCGGCGATGAACACTCCGATTCGTGGGATCCGCAGTACCAATTGCCGAAACGCGATCCGAGTCAATTCATGGATCTGGAGGAGTTCATCGCCATCTGCCGGCAGGTCGGCGCGGCACCTTGCATTGGCATCAACGTGCTTTCAGGAAAAAAGTTTGGGCGGCTGCAGGATTCGTATGCGGAGGCCCGCGCCCTGATCCAGCACTGCGTCGACAAAGGATACGGCGTGAAATTCTGGTACATCGGCAATGAAGGTTACGCGAAAGGATTCTCCGCGGAAACGTACGCGCAGACCGTTGATACTTATGCCGCCATCCTGAGAAAAGTCGCCCCCGACATCACCATCATCGGCGACTGGAAATACGGACCACAAACAGAAAAAAAGAACCGCTTCCAGGAAACGCTGAAAATTGTGGCGTCTTCAACGGAACTCGACTTGATCGAGTTTCACGAAAAATGGGCTGAAGATTGGGGACTGGTGAGCGGCCGGACCGTGGCGGATTGGCTGGGCGAGGCTCCCTATCTCTACCGGGGTCGCCTCACCGATTGCGCCCATCGGGTCCTCGACTTTGCCAGGAAAATTGGGAAAGACAAATTGCGCGTTGGGTACAATGAATGGGGATTTGGCGACCCCCGACTGGATGCGAACGGGGAACCGTTCGATCTCCACCGGATGGGGCTTCTGGGTGCCGATTACCTGATTGAGATTTTCCGGGCACCCATCGCGACCGCCTGCTATTGGAACCTGAACATCGGCCGCCCGCAGACCCGCATTTTCACGGTCAACAAAGACGGGACCGTCACGATGAATCCCATCCGTCATCCGTTCACCATGGTCGCCAAGGCCATGGGAGAAGACCTCTTGGAACTCCAGAGCACGCTCCCCACGGTTTACGGTTTTGCGAGCAAGTCAGAGAACGGCATTCAACTCTTCCTCATGAACAAGAGCGAGAAACCGGCGACGGTTCATCTCCAGGTCTCGGGAGTCAAACTGGACCAGCTCATGGAAGTGGAATCCTACGAGCCTCCCGGCGTCATCAGGACCAGAACCATTGAGGGAACATCTGCCCAACTGCCCGCGCTTTCGTTCACGCGGATCCAATACCGATTGTCCGCTGCTCCTGAAAATCGGTAGCTATTTCTTCAGCTCAAGCTTGGGCGTCACGCGCACGGTGCGCCGGTAGCCACCGGCGCCGGTCACGGTGACGGCGTAGCCGCCGTCGGCTTCTGTGGCGAGTTTCAGGCCCAGTTTCTCGGGGCCGGGATTCAGCGCGGTCACGTGCAAGTTGTCGCGGCCACGGTTGCTCAACCAGCGGAGAATCTGTGTTTGTTTGACCGGGCCAGCCGGCAGTCCCCGTGATTCCTGCAGCGTGCCCTGGCCGAGTGCGGCAAACGTCAGCGTCAGTTCTTCGCCGCCCCGCTGGAGTTTGGCCCAGTCCGGGCCGCGCGTGACTTCGGCATAGGTGTGAAAGCGCGATTCGAGATTGGAGCCGGCTGCCGAATCCATGACCAGCCAGTAATTGTTTTCCACCATCAGGAACAGGCGGCCGATGAACTTTCTCCGCCACCGTTTCATGAAAATACCGGACCCGTCAATGCGGATGCCAAGCAGCCCCTCGGCTCTGACCACCTCGGTGGTGGTGCAGGTCGAATTCTCTTCACAGCCCAATCCATCCACGAAGATGGTGCTCTTGCCGGCGGCGCTCCGGCTGTAAACGTCGGAACCGCGGCCGGTAAAGGTCACTGGGGTGTAGCCGGCATCCTGTTGATCCTCGATCATCCGCTGGCCGTTGACCATGCACTTGAAACTCAAGAGGTCAATGTGCCCATGGCCGGTGATCTGGCTGGAACCGCCGCGCGCGGAGAGCCGGAGTCGCGGAAAAACCGAGTCATCGGCCAGGATTGCCCAACCCAGTCCGTCATAGACTCGGGCGATGGGTTCCTTTTGGAGGGTGTGGCTGTGTTTGAGGCGCTCCATTTCCTGGGCGGTGGGAAGGCAATCGGCTCCGTAGAGAATATCGCCCGTGGCCGTCCGCTCCAACCGGTTTCGGGCCGTGGTGCGCGGTTTGAAGGTGGTGGGCAGAAACGCGGCGGCGCGCCGCGCAGCCGCGGGATTGTTGAGGCGCTTGGCCGTCAGGAAGAACATGCCGGTGGGCCCCCAGCCGTCGTTGTCGCCGAAGCTGAGGCCGGTAAAATCGACCGGGAAATTCAGTGACACCGCCAGTTCCGGGATAGCGAACGCGGGATGTTTTTGGCCGGTGGCATTTTCCCAACTCAAGAGGTAGCGGAGGGCGTAGTGCATCCCGTAGTTCCAATAGCCGGTCCCCTCGTGGTTGCCGCCGCCGTTCTTGATGTAGGACTTGAAATATTCGCCGAGCGACTTCTCGACAAACGGAATCAGCGGCCGGCACTCGGGCCGATCATCGTAAAATGCCAGCGCCAGCAGGCCGATGCCACCGGCGCAGACGCCGTTCCAGTTGGACCATTCCTTGTTCGCCCACCACGGGGGAGATTTCAGGCAGTTCAACGCGGCTTTCAGGTAAAACCGGTCGAGCACGGCGAAGAACACCTGTTGTTCCTCGGGCGTGATGTCGGCGCGAAACAAGTCGTACATCAACGCGATATCGGCCGAGTGCTCGCCATAACTCAGGCAGAACGGCATCACCGTCTCGGCGGGAATACCGGGGTGCGCCTCGCAACTGATCTGTTTCCAGTTCAGCAGATTGCTCAGATGCCGGATGGCCGCGGCCCGGTATTTCGCGTCCCGGGTCAAGACCCACGCCGCAGTGAGGCATTGCAGATGACTGGCAATGGCGCGGGTGCCCTGCTGATACGTTCGCGCTTCGCCCTCGGCAATGGGCCGAGCCGTGACCAACCAGTCGGCGTCCTCGATGACGCGCGCCGCCTCGCTCTGGAGGCAGGGCGAATGCAACTTGTCCTTCAGGTGCAACGCCGTATCTTGGCTGACCCAGAGCCGGGGGGATTCCTTGAGCTTGAGCACGGCGTCTTCAGCCGGCGCAGCCGCCCCGGCGACACTGGCCCCAAGAAACGCAATCCCGAGAATCAGACGCATGGTGGTGGATGACATTGGCCGACACTTTATCGTTGCGGATGCAGTCCACAAGTTCATTTTGGCGATTCCACAATCTGATTGTTTGCCTGCCGGAAAGGGAGTAGAAAGGAGCAGTAAAGAGCACGTGGATAACATTCTTTCCAAGATTTTCATGACCGGCTGGCTCATCGGACTGGCCGGTTCATTGGCGGCGGCGAAACCGGTATCCGAACCGCCGGATTTGACCCGCAGCAATGCGGTGGACCGGACGCGGACGTACAACCTCGGACCGACCGGGTTGCGCGGGTGGATTTTCACCGCGCCGGAAACGTATCTCGATTCCGTGCAGGGACGGACAACCGCCCGGAGCCGGCAGATTCTGGTCACGCATGTCGGGACGAACTCGCCGGCTTTCGGGGTGGTCAAGGTCAACGATGTGATTCTCGGCGTGGACGGGGAACTGTTCCGCGACGATGCGCGGAAGAGTTTCGGCCGCGCGATCACCGAGGCGGAAAAGACGGGGGTGATGCGGTTGACGCTGTTTCGGGCCGGCACGACAAACGAGGCGCGGCTCAATCTGCGCGTGCTGGGGGCGTACAGCGCAACGGCGCCGTACAATTGTCCCAAATCAAAACTCATCTTGGCTGAGGCGTACCGGGTTTTGGAGAAAGAGCCGTTGCAAAAAAATTGGTGCGGCGCGATTAGCGGCCTGGCGTTGCTGGCGGCCGGCGATTCGTCCGTCGCGCCCAAAGTGCGGGACTTTGCCCGGTCCATCCAGCCCGGCGAGTTGAATCCCGACAAGTGCAACTCATGGGAATGGGGTTACCTGAACCTCTTTCTCTGCGAGTACTACCTGCGGACGGGCGACAAGGAAGTGTTGCCGGCAATCCGGCAGTACACGGTCAATCTCGCCCGGGCGCAGAGTTTGTACGGCACGTTTGGTCATGGCGGGGCCGGGCGGACGGCGGCGGGCGGGTTTCATGGGTCGGTGCCGGCGTACGGCCCGGTCAATCAAGCTGGTCTGACCGCGAACCTGGCCATCGTGATGGGCAAGAAGTGCGGGATTCACGATCCGGAAATTGATCCGGCCATCGAGCGGGCGTCGCGCTTCTTTAGCTACTACGTGGGCAAGGGCACAATTCCGTACGGCGAACACATGCCGTGGCCGTACCACGAAAACAACGGCAAGAGCGCGATGGCGGCGGTCTTCTTTGGAGTGCAAGGTGACCGGGTTGAGGCGGCGCGATATTTTGCCAAGATGGCGACGGCCGGTTATGCGAACCGGGAATACGGACATACCGGGCAGGGCTTCAGCTATTTGTGGGGTGTTATGGGCGCGAACATGGGCGGACCGGCCGCGGCGGCGGCCTTTGTGAAGGAGGCGCAGTGGCATTTGGACTTGGTGCGGCGCTGCGACGGGTCGTTCACCTATGATGGTGGCGAGCAATACGGGCCGGGGCAGACGGACGACAACACGTACTGGGGGCGGAGCAGTTACGATGGGTTGAGTCCGACCGCCTGCTACGTTCTGAGCTATGCCGTTCCGTTGCGGCGGCTCATCATTACCGGCCGGGATGCCAGGAGCGCCGACTGGCTGAGCCGGCAGGATGTGGCGGAAGCCATCGCGTCGGGCCGGTTCGATTTGGATCGCAAACGGAAGAGTGTGCCGGAGCTGTTGCGGGCCTTTAACGATTGGTCGCCGGTGGTCCGCGGTTGGGCCGCCGAGGAACTCGCGGCGCGCCCGGAAGCAAGAACGCTCGTGCCGGAATTGCTCAAGCTGGCCGAAGGCCCGCAGCCGAATGTCCGGCAGGCTGCTTGTGAAACGCTGGGCAATATCAAGGACCCCGCCGCCGGGCCGGTGCTGGTTCGGCTGTTGCGTCACGAAGACCGGTGGCTGCGGGTCAAGGCCGGGGAAGCATTGAAGAAGATGGGCGACGCCGCGTTGCCGGCCTTGCCGGAGATGCTTCGGGCGGTGGCGGACACCGCCGAACCGCTGCAGCCGATTTCCTGGAGCGATCCGATCCAGTTCGCGCAAGGGCAGTTGGCCGAGACGGTGTTCGCGGGACCGCTGAAACCGTCGCTGGCGGCCGCGGACCGGAAGCTGTTGTATCCCGCCATCCGCGCCGTGGCGAAAAATGCGGACGGCATGGCGCGGGCGCGATTGCGGGACACGTTTGCGAATCTGCTGACCGAGGAGGATGTCCGGGCGCTGGCGCCGGATCTGATCGCGGCGATTGAGGAGTTGGCGCCGGCGGACTTGATGTTCGCGAATGAAATCCGCATGGGCGCGTTGCAGGCGCTCGTGAAATACCGGTTCCGCGAGGCGATTCCGCTCTGTGTCAAATTCGCGCGAACCCAAAGCCAGCACGCGAGTCAGGAGCGCACCGGCGTGATCCTCAAACTGCTTGAAAGTTACGGTGTCGCCGCGCAGAAAGTGTTGCCGGAGCTGCGGGAGTTTCTCGAATACTGCCAGACGGAGCCGAACTTCCCGGAGTGGGCGCGGAAACAGAAGGCGGCCTCGGTGGCGGCGGCGATCCGCTCCATTGAGGCGGCAACAGAACAACCACAACTGAAGAGCCTGTCCCCTTAACGGAAAGAAATATCCATGAAAATACCCAGCACATATCCGGCCACCTCTTCCGAGTGTCACCCGGAGCGAAGCGAAGGGTCTCTGTCGTTCCGACATTCGCCGCAAACAGCAGAGATTTGCCGCACACGACAGCGGCGTCTCGCTTCGCGCGGCTTTCGCTTCGCGCAGAATGACACCATTCAGAAACGAGGTTTCCGGACGGGTTCTACACTCATCACCGGCTTGGCGCTCCTGATCGGGGCGGCGGGTCAAATGTGGGCGGCGAACCCATCGTCTGTTTCGGAGTTTTACACCGAGCCGCCACTGTATCATTCCACGCCGGACCCGAAGAAGGAGAAGCACTTCGGCGATGTGGGTGTGACCGGGTTGAAAGTGCGGATCTATCCCGGTGTCGTGATCAAGGTCGAGGAGACGGTGCCGGGCACACCGGCAGACGGCAAGTTCGCCAAAGGCGACGTGATTACCGGCGTCAACGGCGTCGCGCTCAAAGGCCGGAACCCGTACGTCGTGCTCGGCGAGGCGTTGACCGCCGCCGAGGCGAAGGACGGCAAATTGGTCTTCGAGGTGGAAGGCAAAAAGCCGGTCACGGTGGTCATCCCGGCGCTCGGCGCGTACAGCGCGACGTGGCCGCTGCATTGCCAGAAGTCGCAGGCGATCATCCGCGGCGCGGCGGCATACTACGCGCGGACGTTGGAGTATGCGGGCGGCTCGCACACCGACCGCGACAAGGAACGGCACGGCATCGGCGGGGCGTTGGCGTGTTTGTTCCTGCTCTCGACCGGTGACGACCAGTATTTGCCGCGGGTGAAATCGTATTTCGATGAGCTGGGCAGGAACATCAAGGGCATCGGCGACAACACGTGGGCGAACGGCTACAACGGCATTGCCTGCGCGGAGTATTACCTGCGGACGGGCGACAAGTCGGTGTTGCCGGTCTTGCAGTATTACTGCGACGACGCCCGCGACCGGCAATTCTACGGCGTCGGCTGGGGCCACTGGGGCCGAGAAATCAACCCCGGCTACGTCTCCGGCGGCTTGATGAACCCGGCCGGCGCGCAAGTGGCGACGACGTTGCTGCTCGCGAAGGAATGCGGCGTGAACGTGGATGACCGGACGATGCTCGGCGCGCTGCAATACTTCTACCGGTTTGCCGGGCGCGGCAGCGTGGCGTATGGCGATCATCGCGGCGAAGGCGGCCTCGGCTCGAACGGCAAGGACGGCATGGCCGCGGCGTTGATGCAGGTGGCGACCGGCGCGCGGGGCGACACGGAGGTTTACCGGCGGGCGCGGAATTATTTTGCATTGTCCATGCTCGACAGTTTTCCCGCGTTGGTGACCGGGCACGGCGACGAAGGACGCGGCGATGCCATCTGGCGTTCGATCACGTCGGCGTATCTGCACGACCTCAAACCCGAGGCGTACCGGACGACGATGGACACGTTGAAATGGTGGTACGACTTGAGCCGGCGGCCATCGGGCGCGTTGGGCGTGGCGACGGCGCAGCGGTTCGACGACGAAGGGTCAGGCGCCGGGGTGGCCATCGCGTACACCGCGCCGTTGCGGACGTTGCGGATTACCGGCGCGCCGCGCTCGAAGTTCGCGAAGGACTTCACGTTGCCGGTCAACCCGTGGGGCCGGCCGGCGGATTTGGCGTTTTTGTCCATCGCGCCGGACGCGCAGGAGCCGGTGTATCAGTTGGCGCGCAAACTCGGCGACGCGTATAGCGCGGAACCGAACTATGCCGGGATGTCGGCGGCGGAGTTGGCGCAGATTGCCCGGCACCGGAACTACATGATCCGCGCGCAAGCGGCGAAGGCGTTGATGCATACCGGCGCGTTCGGTGAACTGGAAAAGATGATGGCGGACCCGGATCCGCGGGTGCGCCGGGCGGCGTGCGATGGGTTGACGGATTACCGGTACTGGTTTGCGGTCGGGAAGAAACCGATCCGCCCGGAGGACGTGTCGCCGAAGATGGTGGCGGCGTTGCGGAAGATGTTGACCGACCCGAACGAGGCCATCTACACCGTGGACGGGGCGTTGATGGCGTTGAGTTGCGCGACGCCGGCCGCGGTGGCGGGGTGCGTGCCGGATATTTTGCCGTGGACGACGCACGAGGAATGGTGGGTCCGGCAGTCGGCGTTCCGGGCGTTGGCGACGGCGGCGCAGGCGGAGGGCATGGCCGCGCAGGTGCTGCCGGTGCTGGCGGAGATGTTGCGGCGCGAACAGCGTCCCACGGCGCGGGAGACGATGAACGGCTTGTTGGCGCGGTTGGCGCCGACTCTCAAGATGGACCGGGAAATCGTGATGGCGTTTCAGCGGGCTGCGGCGGAGACGGAAATCAAACCCGGCCCGCGTGCCGGTGAGGGTGGCTACTACGTGCAGGAGGCGGCGCTGGCTGGATTGCGGGCGAACCCGGCCAGCGCGCCGGAAATGGCGCGGTCCGTCCGGGCGCGATTCCCGCAGTTGCAAACCCGGTATCTTGTCAAGGTGGTGGAGGCGTTGGTCGCCGCGCGCGAGCAGTTGCCGGAGGCGGCGCGCGGGGAATTGACCGACGTGCTGGATGCGGATTACCGGCGGGAACTGATTCGGCGGATGAACGCCGGCGAGACGCCGCTCGACACGATTTTAACGCTGACGCAACTGAAACATCCCGAGGTCGGTTGGCGCGAAGTCGGCCGGCCGGTCGGGGCGGAGCGGGTGTGGCGATTCACGTCGTTCGAGCCGCAGGGGGCGGACGTGATGCATCCGCGCGAGGGGAAACGGTTCCGGGATGTCGCGTTGCCGGTGGGATTGGCGAATTGGTACCTGCCGGAGTTTGATGCCGGTCAGTGGACAAGCGGCAAGGCGCCGATTGGCAAGGGGGTGTTCACGGCCAGACGGGGCAAGAAGGCCGCCATTGAGAATCAGTCCACGTGGGGCGACGGCGAGTTTTTGTTGGCGCGGACGACGTTTGAGCTGGATGCGGTGGATTGCGATTACTACCGGCTCGGCGTGTTGGCGAAACAAGGATACCACATTTATCTGAACGGGCAGAAGATTTATACCTACATCTGGTGGAGCGATGCGCCCGAGTACCGGAAGATCGGACTGGGCGCCGACGCGGTGAAACACCTGAAAAAAGGCGCCAACGTGCTGGCGGTTTATGCCAACGCCGCCTACGTGGACGGGGAACAAGTCGGCCAACTCGATGTTCGTTTGGAAGGTCTGAAGAAGGAGGATTTGCTCCAATGATCCCTATGATGAAACGATTGCTGATCGTCGGTCTGCTTGTGGCCGGCGGGCTTGGGGCGGCCGAGCCGGGGCCGACGCCGCCGGACCTGACGGCGGGCGGGCTTCCGGACAACACGGGCGATCAGTCCGTGCTGCCGGGGGTGCGCGGTTGGCTCTATCATTGGAACGGCGAGACCACCCATGCGCGGCAGGTTCTGGTCCGGCAAGTGAAGCCCCAATCGCCGTGGCGCGGATTGCTCCAGCCCGGCGATGTGATTCTGGGGGTGGACGGTCAGTTGTTTCAGCGCGATCCCAAACAAGTCCTGGCCGCCGCACAAAACACGGCTGAGTTGGCCGGCGTGATGCGGCTGATTCGCTGGCGGGCCGGCCAGACCGAGACCGTGACCCTGAAGCTCGTCAACCCACCGGACTTTACCCGCGGCGGCCAGCGTGGCGAGGACCACGATTGGACGCTCGGGCCGACCGGGTTGCGCGGCTGGATTTATAGTCGGAAGGGCCAGTCGGCCGATGCCCGGCAAATCTTGGTGACCGCCGTGGCCAAAGGGTCGCCGGCCGACGGAATTTTCCAGGCCGGGGATGTGATTCTGGGGGTTGCCGGCCAACCGTTTGATGGCGACGCGCGGCTGCAATTCGCGCGGGCGATCACCGCGGCGGAGGCGGGCCAGGGGGTGCTCGCGTTGATCCGGTGGCGGGCCGGTAAGACGGAGAATGTCGCGCTGCAGTTGCCGGTGTTGGGGGCGTACAGCGCCACCGCGCCGTATGACTGCCCGAAGTCAAAAAAGATTTTCGAGCAAGGTTGCGCGGCGATTGCCCGGAAGGGGTTGGGGAATGTTTCGATTCCCAATGACCTCAACGCGCTGGCGCTGCTGGCCAGCGGCAAGGAGGAATACCGGCCGCTGCTGGCCGAGTACGCCAAGAAAGTCGCGGAGTTCAAGGCCGAGAGCATGGCAACGTGGTACTACGGCTACGCGAACATGTTTCTGGCGGAATATGTGATGGCCACCGGCGACAAGTCAGTCTTGCCGGGCGTGAAACGGCTCGCCTTGGAAGCCGCGCGGGGACAGAGCGGCGTCGGCACGTGGGGACACAAGTTCGCCCGGCCCGACGGCAACTTGAACGGTTACGGGTGCATGAATCAGCCCGGCCTCAGTTTGATGATTTCGATGGTGTTGGCCCGGCAGGCGGGCGTCGAGGAGCCGGCATTGGACCAGGCCATCGCCAAAGGGGCCGCGTTCCTGCGTTGGTACGTGAACAAAGGCGCGATTCCCTACGGCGATCATGCGCCGTGGCCCGCGCACGAGGACAACGGGAAATGTTCGAGCGCCGCGGTGCTGTTTGATCTGTTGGGGGACGCCGAGGCGGCGACGTTTTTCGCGAAGATGGCCACCGCGGCGTATGACGAGCGGGAACGCGGGCATACCGGCAACTTCTTCAATGTGTTGTGGGCGTTGCCCGGCGTCTCGCGCGGCGGCCCGCGGGCCACCGGCGCGTACCTGCAGGAACAGGCGTGGTACTACGATCTGGCGCGGAAATGGGATGGCAGTTTCGACTACCAAGGCTCGCCGGTCGGGGTGGAGGAACACGGCAAGTACACGAATTGGGACTGCACCGGCGCCTACCTGCTGGCCTATGCGCTGCCGCGCAAAAGTCTCGTGCTGACCGGCAAGAAACCTTCGGTCGTGCCGGCCTGGGAAGCCAACGAAGTGGCGGCGGTGATCGCCGCGGGGCGCGACTTCTTCCCGGTCCAGGGCCGGAACGGATACGATTCCCGCGCCACCGAGGCGTTGCTGGCCGGTCTGTCGAGCTGGTCGCCGGCCGTGCGCAAACGGTCGGCGCAGGCGTTGAGCCGGCGGGACGGAGACTTCGTGCCGACGCTGCTGACACTGTTGGCCAGCGCCGATCGCAACACCCGGTACGGTGCGGCCGAGGCGCTGGGCGCGCTGGGCGAGCGGGCGGATGCCGCCGCGCCCCAACTGCGGGCGTTGCTGAAGGAATCGGACCCGTGGTTGCAGAGTCTGGCGTGTCAGGCGTTGATGAACCTCGGCCCGGCCGCGCGGCAGGCCAGTGTCACCGACCTCCTGGAAATGCTCGTTCGACCCAACCCGGCCGATCCCCGGCGGCGGGCGCAGCGCGATGCCGCGACCGCCTTGTTTGGCGGCCGGCGCGGGACACCGGCCATTTTGGCGGATGCCGTGGAACAGGTGGATCGCCGGCAGTTGTACCCGGCGATTCAGGCGGTGCTCCAAAATGAAGACGGCGCCGCGCGCGGGACGGTCGGCCGGCTCTACAGCAAACTCAGCGACCGCGACCTCGCGGTGTTGTTGCCGGACATCATCCGGGCCACGGAAAAACTGGCGCCGAGCAACGAGATGTTTGCCGACGGCATCCGGTTGGCGGGACTCGATTTGTTGTCGCGCCGGCACATCCGCGAGGGGATGGCGTTGTGCGTGGCGGTGATGGAGCCGACCCGGTGGGGGCAGGGCCACCGGATTGAAAAGTGCGCGGAATATCTCCTGCGCTACGGCACCCATGCCCGGGAAGTCCTGCCGCAACTGGAGCAATACCGGCAGCAACAGGGGAAAACCAAGGACGATCCATTCGCGCCGCTGATTGCCGCGATTGAGTCCGCCACGAATTCCCCGCCTTTGATCAGTCTGAAAGATTTCCTGGCGCGCGCCCAGACGGCGCCGTGACGGCGGGGCATCAAGCGGTCAAATACCGGTTGGCGAGGACGAGGAAGACGCTGCTCGTCCACGTGTAACCCCGGTCGCGGAGCGGGGCGCCGGTGAGGGCGTCGAAGTTTTCCGCGAACCCGCTTTTCACGCACAGCTTGCAGAATCGTCCGGCAATATCACGGGCGAGTTCGGTTTCACCGGCGGCGCGCAGGCCGTCCACGAGAATCATCGTGGACGGTGCCCAGATGGGACCGCGCCAGTAGCCGTCCGGTTCGTAGACCGGTGAGGACGGGTGTTCGGTGGCCGGTCCCCACGCGGTGAGATGGCGTTTGATTTCCGTCACGAGCGCTTTCCGGATTTCGATTGGGAGGCGTTGGCCGAGGATGATGGGCAGACAACCGAAAACGCTGTCCGACGGGGCGGCGGCCTTGCGGGTGATCGTGCTGAGGCAGCGGAATTTCGTTCCGTCCCAGAGCGTGGTGATCAAGGCCTGGAGCGTGGCGTCGGCGCGGCGGCGCCAGTTTGCGGACTCGGCGGGTCGTCCGAGTTTGGCGGCGAAATCCGCAAGGGCGTCCATTTGCACAACGAGGAACGCGGCGAGGTCGGCGGCTTTGAGGGGGAGGGGGACCGCAAACACGGTGCAGTTGTCCCAGCCGGAATCGTTGCCGTGCCAATACACCGGTAACCCGTCCCGGTCCGGATTCCGGTAGGTGAACCACCAGTCGGTCCACTGGGAAAGAACATCGTAGGCTTGGGCGAGGCGTTCCGGCGGGAGGCTGCCGGTGAGTTCCATCATCCGCGTCAGAATCCAACCGTGGATGGGCGGTTTGACGAAACAGGTCAGGAGGCGGACGTCGTTGATGTAGTCCGGTATCTGTCCGTTCTCGTCCTGATGGTCGAACATGATCATGAACTGGTCCCACGCCAGGTCCCGATCGGTGAGAGCGACGGCCCAGGCGTTGAACGCGTGGTCCCACGCCCAGACGTTGGTCATCCAGTTTTTGCTCATGAGCATGGCCGGCCGTTTCAGGTTGCCGAGCGGATGCACGACGCTCGACCAGTCGAGATACGCGGCGGCGGCAGCAGCGTCCCGGAGCGGTGCCGCGCAGCGGAGGAACGGCCGGCAGAAGGCGTCGAATTCCGCCTGCACGTTTTGGGCGAGAACATCGAAGTTGCCGGAATGATCCTGCGCCGGGCGGGCCCAACTCAGTTCCTCGATGGCCAGCTCGGCGGCGGCATTGCCGGCAGGAGTCAACTCGGCGATCATGTGGGTGCATTGCTGGCCCTGCCACGGGGCGTCCACCGTGAACGTACCGGCCAGCGGCACGAGCCGGTAGGAGCGATAGTTCGCGGCCATGTTGAAAATCCAGTGGCCACCGGGCTCCGGGATGGCGACATGATTGCGGAAGGGGCGCGCCGTGAGCCGCAGTGTGACGCCGCGCACGCGGAGGCGGACGGTGTGCGCTGTGGGGAGGCAGATTTCGACGCGACCGTGGCGGTGGTGGAGGGTGAGCACGGACGCGGTGCGGGAAACTTCACCAGCGACCGGCGCGCCGTTGGCAATCAGTTCCAACAGCATGACCTCGGAAGCGGCCGCGCCGTGGACGCTGCGCAGCCAGAGGCCGGCGGGCAGGCCGGTGCGCGCGTGTTTTTCTCCGGCGAGTTGGGAAATCGCGAGATACGAACCCCACCGGCTGAAGGGGATGGCGGCGATGTCGGGATTGATTTGTGAGTTCATCGTGGATGGGATTGGGGGGATGGCATCGGGCAGGCGCGTTGCCGTGGTTAGTTGTTTTCCTGAAGCAGGGCGCTGGCTTCGGCGCGGCGGCGCCGCAGGTCTTCGGCTCGCAACAGCCGGACCAGTTCATTCTTTTCGGAGCGGTTCAGGATTCCGGGCGTCGCGGGTTTCTTGCCGGAGTAAATCTCGTACAGGTCGGCGAGCGTCCACGTGTCGTTGCGCTGCGTGGCGAACGGCAGGTCGGTGTGGTCGGTGGACTTGAGGTTGGCCAGCGGATTGCGGCCCCACGCATGCCGGTAATACACGGGGGCCGGCACCAACGGGCTGGAGAGCACAATCACGCTGTAATCAAATTGGTTGTTGCCTTTGTTGAAATGCTCCGCCTGGGCCGGCTGGAATTTTCCATCCGGGCCGGCAATGGCGAAGCCGTGGATGGGACCGTCGTTGTAGGGGCCGGCCGGGCCATCCAATTTGAGGAGGATTTTGCCGTTGCCGGTTTCCACGCTTTTCAACAGCGGCGGCAACCAGCGGATCCGTTTGTCGTATTGCGTGGCCAAGGCCCAGCGCGCGATGCGTTCGCCGACGGGGATTTTGATCTGCGGGTGAAACCACGACCGGCGTTGGTCGAAGCTGTCGGCATAGCCGATGTTCTTGTCGCCGGCGTTCCAGAGGTCGAGGAACGTCTGATACTGGACGGCGCGGATGTAGATGCCCTCGTCGGCCATCTTCTCCAGATAATTATCCCGGTCCTGCGGGTCACCGGCGGTGCAGAGCGAGATGATGCCGAACGGCAGTTGCGGGTCGGTGAAGGCCGCGCGCCATGCGCCGATCATCCTGGCGAAGACCTGGTAATACAGCACGTGTCCGTTTGGCTGCAGCGCGTTGTTGAACCCATGATGCCAGAGCGCGCCTTTGATGGGGAAGCCGGCCAGGGGGGCGATCATGCTGGCGTAACAGTTGCCGGGGCGGTTCATGTCCATCGCGGGACCGGGCAGGAGGGTGGCTGGCGGTTGCCGGTCGCCGGCGTTCTGTTTTGCGGCCCGCTCGTGGAACCGCTTGATCCGGTCGGCGAGATCTTTCTGCGGATCGAAGTCCGCGATTTTCTTGTCCCACTCGGCCAACATCTGCTTGACCTCCGGGGTGTCAATGGTCTGCAACAATTCCAACGGCAGCCACGTCTCGATGCACGTGCCGCCGCGCGACGCGTCAATCACCCCGATGGGAATCTGCGTCGCCATGTGAAGCCGGCGGGCAAAGACGTAACCGATGGCCGAAAACTCGCGGACGGTGGCCGGCGTGCAAACGTCCCAATAACCTTCCCGGAAGTGTTGGTGCGACCAATCGCTCCACCGGTATTGCATCGGGAACGATGGTTTCCGGTCAGGCCCGTTCAGTTGCGGGACGGAAAAGAGGCGGATGTTGGGGAAGTTGGCCGAGACCGCTTCGAGGTCGCCGTTGTCCGCCTTGGGAAGCTCGAACTCCATGTTGCTCTGCCCGCCGAGCAGCCAGATGTCGCCGACGAGGATGTTTTCCAGTGCGACCTTTTTGGTTTTGCCCTGGATGGTCATCGTGCGTGGCTCTGCGCTGGCCGGCAGGGCCGGCAACTCCACTTTCCAGGACCGGTCCGCGGCGGCGGTGGCCGACTGCGACTGGCCGGCAAAGGTCACGGTGACTTTCTCGCCGGGATCCGCCCACCCCCAAACCCGGATCGGTTTGTCGCGCTGGATGACCATGTTCGACTGAAACAGGTTGTGCACCCACAACCCGTCGCCTATCGCCGGCACATCAATGCGCGTTTGGCCGCGTTCCAGCCGTTCCGTCGCCGGGACATTCCCCCCGGTCATGGCCACGGCGAATGCTGCCAGACAAACGATTCTCCTGGTGAAATGGTCATTCATGGGAGCTCATCCTACCGAACCCTGAGGGGCGACGCAATGGATCCTTCGGCCGTTGCGCGGGCGAACAAAACGTGTTTACCCGGGGCGGAGACGGGGGTACAATCGGCAGCATGAAGTTCAATCGGCAGGAATCGTCAGTGGAAATTTTGCCATGAGGGAAGAAATGGAACATTCGCTGTTTGATGTGCGCCGGGTGCCGTTCAGTTATTTCGGGTCGTGGTTGTCGTTGCGCATCCCCGAACGGGAAACGGAGCTGCATTTCTGCAACTACCACGGCGGGGCCAACAAACTTTTCCCGGTCCAGGTGCTGAGCGGGGGCAAGGTCGTCCGCCCGGCAATCTCGGCGCAGCCGTGGGTGCTGGAGTTGCGGCACGGCGCGGGGCGCATCGAGATTTGCTTTGCGTCCACGCGTACCGTTCGGATGCGAGGACAAGGATTGAAACTCCAGTTCGGCGGGAAAAACCTGACGTACCGGGTCGGGCCGAATCTGGTCACGTTCAACAAGCCGCATACAGGCCGGTATCAAGTCGAGATGTTGCACGGAACAATGGAGGTGCAGCGACTTGAACCGGCTCAACCCCTTTACCCGACGGTTGGCGTTGTGTCACCGGCGGCCGATGGCCGGTGGGAGCTGGCCATTGACCAATACTTCAGCACGTGGGTGCGACCGCCGCGAAAGTCCTTTGATGATTGCGTCGGGGCATCGAAACGAAGTTTCCACGCCTTTCTCAAGACCATGCCGGCGTCGAGGCCGCAGGATGCGAAAGCGCGGACGCTGGCCGCCTACATTGTTTGGGCGTCTACGGTCGAACCTTGCATGCTGATCACGCGCCCGACGGTGTTGATGTCCAAAAACTGGATGTGCAAAGTCTGGAGCTGGGATCAGTGTTTCAATGCGATGGCGCTGGCGAAGGGCCAGCCGGCGTTGGCGCTCGACCAGATGTTGATCTTGGTTGATCATCAGGACGAGTTCGGCGCGTATCCCGATGCCATCAATGACCGGCTGGCGCATTACAATTTCTCCAAACCACCGGTGCATGGCTGGGCGTTCAGTGAAATGCTCAAGCGAATGCCGCGTCCGCCCTCCGCGAAAGTGATGAAAATCATGTACCGGTCGCTGTCCCGGCAAGCCGATTGGTGGATGACGCATCGGCGGATGCCGGGAGCTTTGTGTCCGTATTATTTACACGGTAACGACAGCGGCTGGGACAACAGCACGATGTTCCGGAAGGGGGTGCCCCTAGTGGCGCCGGATCTGGCGGCGTTATTGGTTCTCCAAATGGGCGCCCTTGCCGAACTGGCGTCGAAACTGGGGCGAGAGAAAGAGTCGTCCCGATGGAAAACACGGGCGGACAAACTCTACGATGGCTTGATGCGGGAACTTTGGCGCGGCGATCACTTCGTGGCCCGATTGGGGTTGGACGGGACAGATGTTGAATCACAAAGCCTCATTCCGTGGCTGCCGGTGATTCTGGGCAAGCGGTTGCCGGTCGAGGTTCGTGTCGCCTTGAAAGCCGGGATTGAGACGCACTTGACCCGGTGGGGATTGGCGACGGAACGAGTGGACAGCCCATTCTACAAAACCGACGGCTACTGGCGGGGACCGATCTGGGCGCCGTCCACGTTCCTGGCCGTGACCGGGTTGGATCGGTGTGGGTTCACCGCGCTGGCCGACACGATTGCGGAAAGATTTTGCCGGTTGTGCGCGCAGAGCGGTTTTGCCGAGAACTTCGATGCGGTGACCGGCGCGCCGCTGCGCGACCCGGCCTATACCTGGACCGCGAGCGTCTTTTTGTTGCTCGCCGAACGAATGAAAAAGAGAAAAAAGAGAAAGGAATAAAATGAAACTGTATCGTGTTGTTCTGGCAACCATGCTCTTGGTCAGTGCGGCGGCGCGCGCCGAGTCGGCACCGGTCACGCTCAAAAAAGGGGACCGCATCGTGTTTTTGGGCGATTCGATTACCGCGCAAGGGGGGAAGCCGGGCGGCTATGTGACGTTGATCAAGCATTCCATCAACGCGGCGCATCCGGATTGGGGCGTTGAAGTCATCAATGCCGGTATTAGCGGCAACAAGGTGCCGAACCTCCAAGCGCGCCTGCAAAAAGACGTCTTGGACAAGAAACCCACGCTCGTCTTCATCTACATCGGCATCAATGACGTGTGGCATTGGAGGAAGAACAAGGACGGCGGACTGGCCGGTGGCACGCCGAAGGACAAGTTTGAGGCCGGGCTGAAGGACATCATCGGCAGGATCCAGGCGGCCGGCGCGCGGGTCGTGCTATGCACGGCGTCGGTCATCGGCGAGAAGGCGGATGGGACGAACGACCGCGACCAGATGTTGGATGAGTATTGCGCCATCAGCCGGAAAGTGGCGGCCGAGACCAAGGTCACGCTGGTGGACCTTCGCAAGGCGTTCCTTGATTACCTGAAAACCAACAACAAGGAAAACGCGCCCAAGGGAGTTCTGACACGTGATGAGGTTCACTTGAACGCGGCCGGCAACAAGTTCGTTGCGGAACAGATGCTCAAGGTTTTGGGAGTTCAGCTTGTGGACGTTCCGGCGGCTCCGGCGAAGAAGTAATCGCGTGCGCCACCGAATTCCCATGCAAGGCATGTTAGACTCTTTCCGCGTAAGATATGACACAACAGCGCAGATCGGGTGAGAAGCTCGCCTCACATTACGGAGGGGCACGCTTCTGCGTGCCCGCAGCAGGTCGCAATCCAACGACGCGGTCGCGCAGAAGCGCGCCCCTCCGTTTTCTTGCGGCTGCGCCGCGTTGGGGGGAATGAGCTTGACCGGTTTCTTTGTGAACAGCCCGCTGATGGAGAACGAGACTCTGTTCTTCGCCAACGACGTCGGTGACCGGTCGGCGCGATTGTTGTTTCAGCCGGTCAAGATCGTCTCGGTGCGACCGGCCAATGGCGACACGCCGTATGTGGAGGGGAAAGATTACCGGGTGGCGTGGGATGTGGGCGAGATTCAACTGCTGCCGGGGTCGGCGATTCCGAGTTTTAATCTGTTGACGGATGTGTTGGGCAGCCGGCAATACAAGAGTTTGCTGCGGCCCGGTCAGCCGCTCTTGTTCGGCGAGGGCGATTTCATGCACAGCAAACAGGTGCGCGTGACGTACACGCACAAGGGCGATGAATGGAAGGGGAAGCCTTGTTTGCCAAAAGCCCAGCCGGAGAAGTTGCCGGGTATCACCCAAAAACTGCGTGCCAAGGACGCCTGCCGGGTGTTGTTGGTGGGCGACAGTATTTCGGTCGGCTACAACGCGTCGAGGCTTCTGAAAGTTCCGCCGCACTTGCCGGCCTATGGCGAGCAGGTCGCGCAGGGACTGGAGAAGGCGACCGGCGCGCCGGTCACGTTGGTGAACATCTCGCAGGCCGGTATGACCGCGGGTTGGGGGTTGAAGCAGATGCCGCGGCTCGTGGCGAGTAATCCTGATCTGGCGATCATTGCCTTTGGGATGAATGACGCAAGGGAAGGCAAGAGCGACAAGTATGAGGAAAATCTCCGGCATTTGATTGCCGGGTTGCGCCAGCAGTATCCGCGCGTGGACGTGATTCTCGTCGCCAATATGTTGTCGAATCCGGAGTTCCGGGCGTGGCCGGCGCATTTTGAGAATCGGCAGCGCCTGTTCAAGCTGGCCGGCGAGTTCGAGCGCGTGGTGGTCGCGGATGTGATGGCGGTGACGGAGGAAATCTTGAAGCGCAAGAAGTTCGCCGACATCAGCGGAAACAACCTGAATCACCCCAACGACTTTCTGCACCGCGTTTATGCAGAGGTGGTACTGGGGGTGATCTTACCAGAGAAGAGACAATGAAGATGGCTTTATTGAGTTTGTTCACGGCGGGTTTGTCGGTGTTGGCGGCGGAGCAGCCGAATGTCTTGTTTATCGGCATTAGCTTACCGGCTCGGTGAGTCTCTGCTTGATCCCGACGGGCATCCCGTTGCACCATCCGATGACTGTGGCCGCGAGATGGCGCGTGTTATTCGAGGCGGGACACGGATGACATTGAATCACGGTTGCCCCTGCGGGGGCCTGTTGAGGTAACGTATCAGTGGGAGGAAACGCATGAATGTAGCGTCGGCATTGCCGGACGATCTGTCGGAGGCTCAGGTACGGTCAATCAGGATCGTGACCTGTAGCCTAGAGTTTCTGCCCATCAGTTGTCTGCACTGGCGCGGGGACGAAGTGCGAGTCATTGCCGCCAACCGGGTGATCCCGGATGATTTCCTCTACATTCCGGCAAAGGGGGCGCTCGACTGTTTGGTGGGTGAGGCGCGACGAACTATCAAGCCGGGTGAGTTCATCATGGTGCCGGCGGGTCAGCGCCATGGCGTTACCCTGGGCGCAGGAGTCAAGGAGTACGAGGCTTTTGCCTTGCACATGCATCTCTATGATGAAACACGCCATCGCTTCCTCCAGAAACTGGATTCTCCCTTTGGTTCTTTGTCGAATCTGGAAGGGTGGTTGACGCGGCTGACTGCCTGCACCTGCCTGATGGGGCGCGACCCGAAAACGGGAGGCGAGTATATGAGACATCTCGTCATTTCGCTGCTGATTGAACAGTTCCTGCACGGACGCGGTGTGCGGGAGCTGCCCGAACAGACTGACCAACGCATCGCGCGGTTGCTGGGCCGTATTCGCGTGCGGCCTGCTGACAATTGGACGGTCACTGGCATGGCACAGGATTGCCATCTTTCGGTTAGTCGTTTTCGTGAGCTTTTCGCTACTTGCACAGGAACGTCTCCCAAGGAGTATGTACAGAAGGTCAGGCTTTCACTTGCCCGTTCACTGCTTGTGACCATGCCCGAACTGACCGTGGAGCAAGTCGCTGACAAGGTGGGTATCTCAGACGCCCATTATTTTCATGCTGTCTACAAGGATCAGTTTGGCGAGACCCCAAAGAATCGGTTATCCTCCAAAAACGGGTAAAGCGTCGCACTTTACGGCGAGCTACTCCGATCGAGTTCCCGGCGAGGGTTAAGAGATCCTCCTAAATCGCAGACAGAGCCATACATTCGGGTGTGGTACTCCGAACGGGCAGTCGGCGATTTCCTTACAAATACAGGCGATTCGTCGATTGTCCGTATCGACAGGCTGTGGGAAGCTTGGAATCAAGATAAGGATCAGAACATTATGAAGATCTGCACCACGCTGGTCTCGAGTTTATTGATTGCCCTCGGTGCCGTCACCACGGCTCCGGCGGACATCGTCGCGGTTACCAATGGTTTTTTTGGCGGTTCCGCCCCGGTCGCGACCGTGAGTCAATCGATCTCGGTTGGAGCCAATGCCGATATGCTGATCGTGATGACCGCATCTGAGTTGGGTGGCTTGACCGGCGACCCAATGTCCGTGACCTATGGCGGGGTTCCCATGATCTTGGCAACGGGTAATCTTGCGCTCACCGGTATCTGGTACCTCGATCTTTCCACTCCCGGAATCAGCGGGACTACTGTGAGCGTAGATATGAGCGGTTATGGGACAAGGAATGGATTTGCCGCCGGTTGGGTGTCCATCGATGGCAATCTGGCCGCGAACGAATACATCGCTCTCCACAGCTTCACCAATTCTGCGGCAGGCACCAATGCCTTGAGCCTGACGACCACGGTCGCAACCTTCAATGTCGTCGACTTTAATGGAAACAATACCGCTGGGTCGATCACGGTGAATTCGCCAAACCCGACGGTGATTTACACCGATACCGATATTGGCTCCGCCCGCAGCGCGGCGGCCTATGAAGCGTGGGGTCCTGCCGGCACCAGTACTTACCAGTGGACTTTGACGGGCGGCACTCTTCCCGGCGACTACCGCCGCATCGACGCCGCCGCTTTCTCCGTCGTTGCCATTCCCGAGCCTTCCACCTTGGCCTTGGTTGGTGCCGGATTTGCGATTCTGATGGGGTTGCGTCGCCGCAGGCGATAAACGATCCGGCAAAAGATGGGAAATTTCCGAAATTACACCGCCATGTTCAATTCCCCTTGCTTCGCGGCACGCGCCCAACTTTCTTGACAATGGACAATAGCAAGTTCGTTGGGAAGGACTGAAAGATCAATGTTCAGGAGAAATATGAAACGCTATTCACTTCACGACCTGCCTCTCGGCAAACGCCATATCCTTTCTGGTTTGCTGCCGGGTGAGTATCTCGTATCCGGAGGACTCGGTTTCAAGGGGTCGGGACACAGGTCGCATGATGTCGGTTGCCAATGTGGCTCTTGCGACGGGAAAGGACGACACGTTCACCAAAAC
>Ga0207433_10004026_pt1 | contig 27384 bp, 24 predicted proteins | sample YelNatPaOPGAMG01_FD_187559 | JGI IMG/M metagenome (GOLD analysis project Ga0207433, IMG submission 187559) | Hot spring thermophilic microbial communities from Obsidian Pool, Yellowstone National Park, USA - OP-RAMG-01 (SPAdes) (version 3) | ecosystem: Environmental > Aquatic > Thermal springs... | reverse complement strand
CGTTCAACTCTCGACGTTCAACTCTCGACGGTGGTGCGCCCCCAGGACCGGCAAACGGGCCGAATCGCCACGACCCCCGTGCACCCCGCGTGCAGAGCCATTATCCCGGTGCGGTGACGGACCACGCAGCCGCGGACCCCCTGCCGGGCGCCGGGGCGCGTTAGCCTGGGATGAACGCCATTCGCAGGAGAGACGATATGCGGGCCCGACGGAACAGGTCTACGAGCCGATTGTCGAACAAGTCCGGCGCGGAGCAGCGACCGCACCCCGGCAACGGTCGGCCGAAAGCGTCCGCGCGGGCGCTGGCGCAGGTGATCGAGCGGAGTGCGCGGATACAGGGTCCGGCGGCCGAGGCCTACGTCTCCCGGCTACGGCACACCCACCCGGGGATCAGCCCCGCCGGGGTGGTCACGAAGCTGCAGCGGCGCTACGTGGCGCTGGTCACCTGCAGCGGGATCGCGGTGGGGGCCGCGGCGACCATCCCCGGCATCGGGACGCTGAGCGCGCTGTCGGCGGCCGCGGCGGAGACCGTCGCGTTTCTGGAGGCCACCGCCTTCTTCGTGCTGGCGGTGGCGGTGGCGCACGGCATCCCCGCCGAGCACCGGGAGCGGCGCCGTGCGCTGGTGCTGTCGGTGCTGGTCGGCGACAAGGGCACGCAGGCGGTCGCCCCGCTGATCGGTCCGTCGCGCACCAACGGCGGCTGGATCGCCGAGAGCGTGGCCGCGCTGCCGCTGTCCTCGATGTCGGGGCTGAACTCGCGGCTGCTCAAGGCGTGGGCGAAGCGGTACACCGTGCGGCGCAGCGCACTGGTGTTCGGCAAGCTGCTGCCGGTGGGCATCGGGATCGTCGTCGGGGCCGTCGGCAACTACCTCGCGGGCAAGAAGATCGTCCGCAACGCCCACCAGGCTTTCGGCCCCCCGCCGGCGCGCTGGCCACGCACCCTGCACGTGGTGCCACCGATCTCCCAGACGGGCTGAAAGCCGGTCGGGAGCGGGTTTGGCGGGCCTACCCGGTCCGTCTGGCGAATCGGCGGGGAGAGGTTAGCCTTTATGGGGCGGAAACGGTGAGGACCAGCGCCGTGAGGCGCCTCGCCAGCCGGGGCGCAACACGTTGCAGCCGCCGTGGGATAGCGACCACACGGACTGCAGGACAAAAGGATTGAGGCGAGAAACGGCCGTGAGCAACATATCGCCATTCGGGCAGAACGAATGGCTGGTCGAAGAGATGTACCGCAAGTTCCGCGAGGACCCCTCGTCGGTGGACCCGAGCTGGCACGACTTCCTCGTCGACTACAACCCCGGGCTCGTCGACTACAACCCCGGGCCGACCACCGCCGCGCCCGCGAGCGCCCCGGAGACCGCCGACACGCCGCCGGCCGCACCCGCCCCGGCGGCAAAAGCCGCGCCGCCGGCGAACAGCACCGCAACCCCCGCCGCGGCCGGCAATGGCGCCGGTGCCGCACCGTCGGCCAAACCACCGGCCAAGGCCGCCGCCGCTCCCGCGGCCGAGGGTGATCAGGCGCAGGTGCTGCGCGGCGCCGCCGCGGCCGTGGTCAAGAACATGGCCGCCTCCCTGGAGGTGCCGACGGCGACCAGCGTGCGGGCGATTCCGGCCAAGCTGCTCATCGACAACCGCATCGTCATCAACAACCACCTCAAGCGCACCCGCGGCGGCAAGATCTCCTTCACCCACCTTTTGGGCTACGCGCTGACGCAGGCGATCAAGCGGTTCCCCAACATGAACCGGCACTACGCCGAGGTCGACGGCAAACCCAATGCCGTCACGCCCGCCCACACCAACCTGGGCCTGGCGATCGACCTGCAGGGCAAGGACGGCAAACGCTCCCTCGTGGTGGCCGGCATCAAGGGTTGCGAGGAGTTGCGGTTCGCTCAGTTCGTCACCGCCTACGAGGACATCGTCCGCCGGGCCCGCGACGGCAAGCTGACCGCCGAAGACTTTGCCGGCGTGACGATTTCGCTGACCAACCCCGGCACCATCGGCACCGTGCACTCGGTGCCCCGGCTGATGGCCGGCCAGGGCGCCATCATCGGCGTCGGCGCCATGGAGTACCCCGCCGAGTTCCAGGGCGCCAGCGAGGAGCGCATCGCCGAACTCGGCATCGGCAAGCTGATCACCCTGACCTCGACCTATGACCACCGCATCATCCAGGGCGCGGAATCGGGTGACTTCCTTCGCACGATCCACGAGATGCTGCTGTCGGACGGTTTCTGGGACGAGATCTTCCGCGAGCTGAGCATTCCCTACGTGCCGGTGCGGTGGAGCACCGACAACCCGGACTCCATCGTCGACAAGACCGCCCGCGTCATGGAGCTGATCGCGGCCTACCGCAACCGTGGGCACCTGATGGCCGACATCGACCCGTTGCGGCTGGACGGGACGAGGTTTCGCAGCCACCCCGACCTCGATGTGCTGACCCACGGACTGACCCTGTGGGACTTGGACCGGGTGTTCAAGGTCAACGGCTTCGCCGGGTCCGAGCACAAGAAGCTGCGCGACGTGCTGGGCCTGCTGCGGGACGCTTACTGCCGCCACATCGGGGTGGAGTACACCCACATCCTCGAACCCGAGCAGCAGGAGTGGCTGCAACAGCGGATCGAGACCAAACACGTCAAACCGACTGTCGCCGAGCAGAAGTACATTCTGAGCCGGCTGAACGCCGCCGAGGCCTTCGAGACCTTTCTGCAAACCAAATATGTTGGGCAGAAACGGTTCTCGCTCGAAGGTGCCGAGAGCGTGATCCCGATGATGGACGCGGCGATCGACCAGTGCGCCGAACACGGCCTCGACGAGGTGGTCATCGGGATGCCGCACCGCGGCCGGCTCAATGTGCTGGCCAACATCGTCGGCAAGCCCTACACGCAGATCTTCAGCGAGTTCGAGGGCAACCTCAACCCGGCGCAGGCGCACGGCTCCGGCGACGTCAAGTACCACCTCGGCGCCACCGGCACCTACCTGCAGATGTTCGGCGACAACGACATTCAGGTGTCGCTGACCGCCAACCCGTCGCACCTGGAAGCGGTGGACCCGGTGCTGGAGGGCCTGGTGCGGGCCAAGCAGGACCTGTTGGGCGACGACGACGGGGCGCAGCGCTTTTCGGTGGTGCCGATGATGCTGCACGGCGACGCCGCCTTCGCCGGGCAGGGGGTGGTCGCCGAGACGCTGAACATGGCGAACCTGCCCGGTTACCGCGTCGGCGGCACCATCCACATCGTCGTCAACAACCAGATCGGCTTCACCACCGCGCCGGAGTACTCCCGCTCCAGCGAGTACTGCACCGACGTGGCGAAGATGATCGGGGCGCCGATCTTCCACGTCAACGGCGACGACCCGGAAGCCTGCGTGTGGGTGGCGAAGCTGGCCGTGGACTTCCGCCAGGAGTTCCACAAGGACGTCGTCATCGACATGCTGTGCTACCGGCGCCGCGGGCACAACGAGGGCGACGACCCGTCGATGACCAACCCCGCCATGTACGACGTCGTCGACGTCAAGCGCGGGGCCCGCAAGAGCTACACCGAAGCGCTGATCGGCCGCGGCGACATCTCGATCAAAGAGGCCGAGGACGCGCTGCGCGACTACCACGGCCAGCTGGAGCGGGTGTTCAACGAGGTCCGCGAGCTGGAGAAACATGGCGCCCAGCCAAGCCCGTCGGTCGAAGCGAACCAGATGATCCCCGCGGCCCTGTTCACCGGGGTGGACAAGGCGCTGCTGGCCCGCATCGGCGACGCCTTCCTGGCGCTGCCGGAGGGTTTCACCGCACACCCCCGCGTGCTGCCGGTGCTGGAGAGACGCCGCGAGATGGCCTACGAAGGCAAGATCGACTGGGCCTTCGGCGAGCTGCTGGCGCTGGGCTCGCTGGTGGCCGAGGGCAAATTGGTGCGGCTGTCCGGGCAGGACACCCGGCGCGGCACCTTCTCGCAGCGGCATTCGGTGATCTTCGACCGCAACACCGGCGAAGAGTTCACGCCGCTGCAACTGTTGGCGACGAATCCCGACGGCACCCCCACCGGCGGCGCGTTCCGGGTGTACGACTCGCCGCTGTCGGAGTACGCGGCCGTCGGCTTCGAATACGGCTACACCGTCGGCAACCCGGAGGCCCTGGTGCTCTGGGAGGCGCAGTTCGGCGACTTCGTCAACGGCGCGCAGTCGATCATCGACGAGTTCATCAGCTCCGGCGAGGCCAAGTGGGGTCAGTTGTCCAGCCTGGTGCTGCTGCTGCCGCACGGCCACGAGGGGCAGGGCCCCGACCACACCTCCGGTCGCATCGAACGCTTCCTGCAGCTGTGGGCGGAGGGGTCGATGACGATCGCGATGCCGTCGACCCCGTCGAACTATTTCCACCTGCTGCGCCGGCACGCCCTCGACGGTATTCAGCGCCCGCTGATCGTGTTCACACCGAAGTCGATGCTGCGCAACAAGGCGGCGGTCAGTGACGTCAAGGACTTCACCGAGATCAAGTTCCGCTCGGTGCTGGAGGAACCCACCTACGAAGACGGCATCGGTGACCGCGGCACGGTCACCAGGATCCTGCTGACCAGCGGCAAGATCTACTACGAGCTGGCGGCCCGCAAGGCCAAAGACAACCGGGACGACGTCGCGATCGTGCGGATCGAGCAGCTCGCGCCGCTGCCGATGCGCCGGCTCCGCGAGACGCTGGACCGCTACCCGAACGTCGGGGAGTACTTCTGGGTGCAGGAAGAACCGGCCAACCAGGGCGCCTGGCCGCGCTTCGGCCTGGAGCTGCCGGAGTTGCTGCCCGACAAGCTGACCGGGCTCAAGCGCATCTCGCGGCGGGCCATGTCGGCGCCGTCGTCGGGCTCGTCGAAGGTGCACGCCGTCGAGCAGCAGGAGATCATCGACACGGCGTTCAGCTGACCCCTTTTGGCGCGAGTTTTTGGCGCGAGCAGACGCAAAAGCCCCCATTTCGGTACGAAATTGGGGGCTTTCGCGTCTGCTCGCGCGAGAGTGGCGCGGTCTACAACACCGAGCTACCCGCCCGGCACATCGCCATGAAGTCCAGCCGCCACATCGACTGAAAAAGCTTGCGGCCGAAGTTTTCTGCGTCGCCCGCATTGGCTCGTCGTGACCCTAACTGCGCCACCGACGCGGCGATCTCACGGATCGTGCGCCGCCCGTCGACGTTCTCCACGAAGGGCAGCTGCGCCGTGTTGAGGGTCATCCGCCAGTCCGGCCGGTAGATCTCGCTGCCGGACAGGCCGCAGCCCAAGCGCATCGTCGGGATGTAGTCCAGGGCGGCATCCGTCGAAAAGTCCACGGAGTACGACTCTTTCGGTCGCTCAGGGCGGCACGCCACGAAGAAGTGACACGCGTTGAGCGTCTGGATGCGCTCCATGACGGACCACACCTGGCGCTCGGGCATCTCATTGGTGGCCCGGTAGAAATCGCTGGTGGGCGCGAACGCGTCGTGCGGGTAGTACGGCGCATTGAACAGCCACCCCTGAAACGCCAGCCCGGCCGACGTCACCAGATCGACGCACTCGTCGACGGTGTAACTGCGCTGACGGCCGTGCAGGAACGTGTCCACCAGAGCGGCGTCGGAGGACTGCAGGTCCCGCGCCACCCGCAGATAGCTCTGCACCGGGTGATCCGCCGGCAGCACCGCGATGGTGTCCTTGATCACCTGGACCGCTGCGTCGTCCTGGCCGAGCCCCATGTCGCGGAAGACCGACTCCAGCAGTTCGACGCCGATCCGGCCGTACTTCGCGTACAGCATCACCGCCAGGGCGCCGTCGGGCCGCAGGCAACCCGCGAGCTCCCGCATGCCCGCCTGCGGATCAGCCAGGTGGTGCAGGACGCCGGTCGACACGATGAGGTCGAAGTCGAGGCCCAGCGTCGACACCTCTTCGATCGGGAGGCGCTTCGGCTCGAGGTTCCACAGGCCGTGCTTGTCCTTGAGATATTGCTGGTGGTCCAGCGAGGGCTGGCTGATGTCGATGGCCACCACCCGCGCGGTGGGGTTGTTGTGGGCGAACACCGCCGCCTGGTTGGTGCCGCAACCGGCGATCAAGATGTCCAGGTCCGTCTTGTACTGACGGTCCGGCCACAGGATGCGGTGCGCATGGATCGGGTCGAACCACTCCCAGTTGCCGGAAAGCCACGCATCGAGGTCGACGATGGGCTGCGGATACCTCCACCGCTCGTACTGGCGGGTGACGACATCGGCGCGGGAATTGTCGCTCATGTACCTGCTGACTCCTTCGGCCCGCTGATTGGGAATGGGCCGTGCGCGAGTATTCCACAGCTTCGGGCGTCTGGGGCCGGTGATGGCTTTTCCTCCGTCGCGGCAGCGGTCGGGGGGCTCCCGCCGAGTCCCATCGCCACGAAGTCAAGCCGCCACAGCGACACGAACAGCGGGCGGCCGAAGTCCTCGACGTCGCCCGGGCCGAGACCGCCGGGCCCCTCAGACATCCCGGCAGCCCGCGGGGACGGCGGGACGTACCGTAGCCTCGACGGGGGCCGATCGACAAGGAGCGTGGTCATGCAGGGGTTCGCGGGGAAGGTCGCCGTGGTCACCGGCGCGGGTTCGGGCATCGGGCAGGCGCTGGCCGTCGAGCTGGCTCGCTCGGGTGCCAAGCTGGCGATCTGCGACGTCGACACCGAGGGACTCGCGCAGACCGAGGAGCGGGTGAAGGCGATCGGCGCCCCGGTCAAGGTGGACCGCCTGGACGTGACCGAGCGGGAGGCGTTCCTGGCCTACGCCGACGCCGTCGCCGCGCACTTCGGCAAGGTCAACCAGATCTACAACAACGCGGGCATCGCGTTCACCGGCGATATCGAGGTCAGCCAGTTCAAGGACATCGAGCGGGTGATGGACGTCGACTTCTGGGGCGTGGTCAACGGCACCAAGGCGTTCCTCCCGCACCTGATCGCCTCCGGCGACGGGCACGTCATCAACATCTCGAGCGTGTTCGGGCTGTTCGCGGTGCCGGGTCAGGCCGCGTACAACTCGGCGAAGTTCGCCGTCCGCGGCTTCACCGAGGCGCTGCGCCAGGAGATGATCCTGGCCGGTCACCCGGTGGGCGTGACCACGGTGCATCCCGGCGGCATCAAGACCGCGATCGCGCGCAACGCCACCGCCGTCGAGGGGGTCGACCGCGACGAACTGGCCAAGGCGTTCGACACGCGGTTGGCACGGACCAGCCCGCAGCGTGCCGCCGAGGTCATCCTGGACGCGGTGCGCAAGAACCAGGCCCGGGTGCTCGTCGGCAACGACGCCAAGGTGCTCGACATCCTGGTGCGGCTGACCGGGTCGGGCTACCAGCGGCTGTTCCGCCCGGTGCTGCGCCGGGTGCTGCCGCCCGGGCACTGACCGGGCCCGCCCGTCGGCGCCGAGACTGCGCTCGCAGCGCCCGATCCGGGGCCGCGGCTCAGCGGCCCAGCGGATGTTCGGCCAGCCATCCCCCGGCCACGGCCTGCGGATCGGCACCGCCGGCCACCTGGCGGCGCATCCCGGCCAGCGCCGTGGTGTCCAGCACGCCGGCCACTTCGTTGACCGCCAGCAGCTGGCGCTCGCTCAGCGCGTTGCGCCGATACAGCGGCACGACGTTCTCGGCGCGGATCAGCGCGGGCGTGCCGTCGGCCAGCGCGACCAGGTCGGCGGGAATGCCCGGATCGGCGGTGGTGGCCCACGCCGCCGTCAGCCTCGCGTCCCGCAGCGCCGCGAACATCGTTGCGTCGTCCGGGAATTCGCGCGGGGCCGAAAGCTTGCACGAGCCGACCGACGGGGGCGTGCGCCGCCCGGAGACGGCCCCGAGGACGAGCCCGTCGCAGTGCTGGGGCAGCGCGCTCAGGTCGGCGCCGGTGTCGCTGCCGCCCCAGGCCCGCGCGGTGGTCCCGGTGACCAGCACGACGGGTTTGTCCTCGGCGGCCGTCGCGTAGTCGCCCGCGGCGATGCCCTCGGGCAGGGCGGCGACCAGGGCCCGGTACACCTGCTTGTCGGAGAGCACCGTGGTGCCCGGCTGCAGGGCCTGCAGCGTCCGGCCGGTGAACGCGGGGACGACGGTGAACCGGCCGGAGTCCAGTTGCACCATCGGGTCGGCGGTGGTCTGGGCCCCCTGGGCCGCGAAACCGTAGGACCGCAACGCCGCCACGTAGACGGCGGCCAGCAGCGTGGACTCGGAGTCGGGGCGGGACCCGACGACCAGAGCAGCGGCGCGGTGGTCGTCGCCCCCGCAGCCGGCGACCGTCAGCGCGGCGGCGAGCAGCAGCGCGGCCAGCCTGCCGATCCTCACCCCGTGGAGGTCGACGTGTCCGCGGCGATGGCCACCGCCTTGGCCACCGCGTCCCCGACGCGCAGGTCCAGGGGGCTCGGGACGATCCGGTCCGTGGCCAGGTCGTCGCTGACCACGGAGAAGATCGCCTCGGCGGCGGCGACCATCATCTTCTCGGTGATCCGGGAGGCCTTGGCGTCCAGCGCGCCGCGAAACACCCCGGGGAAAGCCAGCACGTTGTTGATCTGGTTCGGGAAGTCGCTGCGCCCGGTGGCCACCACCGCCGCGTGCCTGGCCGCGACGTCGGGATGAATCTCCGGGTCGGGGTTGGACAGCGCGAACACGATCCCGTCGGGCGCCATGGTGGCGATCAGCTCCTCGGGGATCAGACCGCCCGACACCCCGAGGAACACGTCCGCGCCGGCCAGGGCCTCGACCATGCCCCCGGTCAGGCCGTCGGGGTTGGTGCGCCGGGCCAGGCCGGCCTTGACGCTGTTCATGTCGTCGCGCCCGGTGTGCAGGATGCCGCGCGAATCCAGCACGGTGATGTCCGACACCCCCATCGCCATCAGCAGATTCGTGCACGCGACGCCCGCGGCACCCGCTCCGGAGACCGCGACCCGCAGCGAGGACATGTCGCGACCGAGCAGCTTGGTGGCGCCCATCAGGGCGGCCAGCACGACGATCGCGGTGCCGTGCTGGTCGTCGTGCATCACCGGGCAGTCCAGCGCCTCGACCAGCCGCCGCTCGATGTCGAAGCAGCGCGGCGCGGAGATGTCCTCGAGGTTGACCGCGCCGAACGTCGGGCGCAACCGCACCAGGGTGTCGACGATCTCGTCGGGATCCTTGGTGTCCAGCACGACCGGGATGGCGTTGAGCCCGCCGTACGCCTGGAACAGCGCGCACTTGCCTTCCATCACCGGCAGCGACGCCGCGGGCCCGATGTCGCCCAGGCCGAGCACCGCGCTGCCGTCGCTGACCACCGCCACCAGCCGGTTCGCCCACGTGTAGCGCGCGGCCAGCGTGTGATCGGTCGCGATCGCCCGGCTGACCTGCGCCACCCCCGGGGTGTAGGCGATCGACAGGGCGCGCTGGGTGTCCAGCGGGGCGTTCAGCGCCACGGAAAGCTTTCCGCCCGCGTGCGCCTCGAAAATCTCCTCGTCGTGGATGACGATCGGGGAATGCTCGTGTTGCGGCACGGGCCCAGGGTACTGAATTACCGATTAGTAGACCTAATCGGCGCCTCGCCGGCCGGCGTCAGATCAGGCCCAGCTCCGTGACCGCCGTGCGCTCGTCGGCCAGTTCCGCGGTCGTCTTGTCGATGCGGGCACGGGAGAAGTCGTCGATCTCGAGGCCGGTGACGATCGACCAGTTGCCGTTCTTGGTGGTCACCGGGAACGACGACATCAGGCCCTCCGGCACGCCGTAGGAACCGTCGGAGATGACCGACATCGAGACCCAGTCGCCCGCGGGCGAGCCCAGCAGCCAGTCGCGGGCGGCATCGACGGTGGCCGACGCCGCCGACGCGGCCGAGGAGGCGCCGCGGGCGTCGATGACCGCCGCGCCGCGCTTGGCGACGGTCGGGATGAAGTCGTTCTCGATCCAGGCCTGGTCGCCCACGACCTCGGCCGCGTTCTTGCCGTTGATCTCGGCATGGAACACATCGGGGTACTGGGTGGCCGAGTGGTTGCCCCAGATCGTCATCTTCTTGATGTCGGTGACCGCCACGCCGGTCTTCTTGGCCAGCTGCGTCAGCGCCCGGTTGTGGTCGAGCCGGGTCAGCGCGGTGAACCGCTCGCGCGGGATGTCCGGGGCGTTGCTCATCGCGATCAGGCCATTGGTGTTGGCCGGGTTTCCGGTGGTCAGGACGCGAATGTCTTCGGCCGCAACCGAGTTCAGCGCCTTGCCCTGCGCGGTGAAGATCGCGCCGTTGGCCTCGAGCAGGTCGCTGCGCTCCATGCCCGGCCCGCGCGGGCGGGCGCCGACCAGCAGGGCCAGGTTCGCGCCGTCGAAGATCTTGTTGGCGTCCGAACCGGTTTCGATGCCCGCCAGCAGCGGGAAAGCGCAGTCGTCGAGTTCCATCACGACGCCCTCGAGCGCCTTCAGCGCGGGCTCGATCTCGAGCAGGCGCAGCTCGATCGGGCGGTCGGGCCCCAGCAGCGAGCCACTGGCCAGGCGGAACAACAGGCTGTAGCCGATCTGGCCGGCGGCGCCGGTGACGGCGACCTTGAGGGGACTTGCGCTCACGTCGGTTTGCTCCTTGTGGAGAAGGTCGTGCGGTTCGGGTTTCGGGTCGAAACTATCGCACCGTGCCCGGCGCCCGTCCCCCGCACCCGGATGTCGCGCCGACGAGCGGGAACACGCGTAGCATTGGGCACCGCCGGTCAGACCTGCGCTGCGATCGGAGGTCGACGTGTTCCAGGGATTCGAGGCACTGCCCGAGGCGCTCAGGCCGGTCGCCAAGCCTGCGCCCCGGGTCTACCAGCATCACGTTCATCCCGTCGCCGGCCAGGCCCGGCCTCTGGTGGACTGCGGCGTGTACGTCGAGGGCCGGCGGCTGCCCGGCACGTACGGTTACGCGGCCGCGCTGGACAAGGTGCGCGAGCGCGGGGTGCTCGGCCACGAGGCCTTCGCCTGGGTCGGGTTGCACGAACCGGACGTCGCGCACATGCAGGAGGTGGCCGACGTGTTCGGCCTGCACCCGCTGGCGGTCGAGGATGCGGTGCACGCCCACCAGCGGCCCAAGCTGGAGCGCTACGACGAGACGCTGTTCCTCGTGCTCAAGACGGTGAACTACGTGCCGCACGAGTCGGTCGCGCTGGCCCGGCAGATCGTCGAAACCGGCGAGATCATGATCTTCGTCGGGAAGCAATTCGTCGTCACGGTCCGCCACGGCGAGCACGGCGGACTGGCCGACGTGCGCGCGCGGATGGATGCCGATCCCGAGCATCTGCGGTTGGGGCCCTATGCGGTGATGCACGCCATCTCCGACTACGTGGTGGACCACTACCTGGCCGTGACCCATTTGATGGAGGCCGACATCGACGCCATCGAAGAGGTCGCGTTCTCCCCGGGCCGCGCGCTGGACGTCGAGCCGATCTATCTGCTCAAGCGCGAGGTCGTCGAGCTGCGCCGGTGCGTGAGCCCGCTGTCCACCGCGTTCCAGCGGATCCAGACCGAGAACAAGGACCTGATCTCCAAGGAGGTGCGGCGCTACCTGCGTGACGTCGCCGACCACCAGACCGAGGCCGCGGACCAGATCAGCAGTTACGACGACATGCTCAACTCGCTGGTGCAGGCGGCGCTGGCCCGCGTGGGCATGCAGCAGAACAGCGACATGCGCAAGATCTCGGCCTGGGCCGGCATCGTCGCGGTGCCCACCATGGTCGCCGGGATCTACGGCATGAACTTCCAGAACATGCCCGAGCTGCACGAGGAGTGGGGCTACCCGACGGTGATCAGCGCGATGGTCCTGGTCTGCTTGTTCCTGTACCGCAACTTCCGCAAGCGGGACTGGCTCTGACGTCAGGTAGGTTGCGCCGCGCGGCGATTCGGGTCGCGGACGTCCACGCCGTCGTTGTGCCACGCCTGCCGCATGGCCTCCGCGCCTTTCAGGCGCACCCAGGCCCCCTCGGTCGCGGTGATGGGGGTCGCCGACAGGAAGTGCACCGGGTCGCGAGGCGGCCCGAGCGCCAGATCCGCAATGTCGCTGCGGCCCAACAACGCCGCGGTGAACGGCACGCTCCCCGACGGCCGGGCCCACAGCGGCGAGCCCAGGTCGATCAGTGCGTCGGGGGCGAGCACCACCCCCTCGATGGCCGGAGTGGCCGCCAGAACCGCCAAGCTGCGGGCGATTCCGGTGGCCGGCCCGGGATCGCGCAGGCACAGCACGACTTCGGCGCGCGGTCCCCGCACCTGCTCGGCGACGGCGTCCGCCGGATCACCCATCGGGCGACGCGAGCACCCCAGCGTCACATAGTGCACCAATTCACTTGTCCCACATCGAAATCTCAGGACCTCTACGGGGTCGGCGCCCAGGAACGTCACGCGCGCAACGGCGGGCTCGGCGCCGGCGAAATGGGCATGCAGGTGCGCGCGCACCAGCTCCAGCACCCGCGTCATCGCGCCACGGCGGGAGCGACGGTGAGGTTGGCCCCGGAGTCGGCATCGAAGACGGCGAGTTTCGCGGTGTCGAAGGCCAACTCAACCGACTGTCCGATGCGCGCCTTGGACTCGCCGGGAACCCTTGCCACGAACTGGTTCTCATGCCAATCCGCATCCTGGGCCAACTCGTCCAGCTGCAGGGAGTGCACGGCACAACCCGCCGCGCTGAAATACACGTACTTGTCGGCGCCCAGCGACTCGACCAAGTCGACCTTCACCTGGAAGGTCAGCGCCCCGATGCGCTGATAGCCGTCGATCAGCGCGGCATCGGTGAGATGCTCGGGCCGCACGCCGACGATGACGTTGCGTGGCGTCGGGTGCCGCGCGATCACCTGCTGGGCCTGCGGGGCGAGCATCACCTCACCGAAGGGCAGCGTCAGCCCGAACGCCGTCAGCTTGGCGGGGAAGAAATTCATCGCCGGGGAGCCGATGAACCCCGCGACGAACAGGTTGACGGGGCGCTCGTAGAGCTCGTCGGGCGTGCCGATCTGCTGGGCGACACCGCCGTGCATCACCACCACCCGGTCACCGAGGGTCATGGCCTCGGTCTGGTCGTGGGTGACGTAGACGGTGGTGGTGCCGAGCCTCTTCTGCAGCCGCGCGATCTCACCGCGCATCTGCACCCGCAGTTTGGCATCCAGGTTGGACAGCGGCTCATCCATCAAAAACGCCTTGGGATGACGCACGATCGCGCGGCCCATCGCGACCCGCTGGCGCTGGCCGCCCGACAGCTGGGCGGGTTTGCGGTCCAGAAACTCGGTCAGGTCAAGGGTTTTGGCCGTTTCCTCGACCTTCCGGGCGATCTCACCCTTCTTCATCTTCGCCAGGGTCAACGGGAACGCGATGTTCTGGCGCACGGTCATGTGCGGGTACAGCGCATAGGACTGGAACACCATGGCGATGTCGCGGTCCTTGGGCGCCTTCTCGTTCATCCGTTGCCCACCGATCCGCAGCTCTCCCGACGAGATGTCTTCAAGCCCGGCAATCATGTTCAGTGTCGTCGTCTTGCCGCATCCGGAAGGGCCGACCAGGATCAGGAATTCGCCGTCGGCGATCGTGATGCTCAGGTCCCGCACCGCGGTCGCGCCGTCGGGGTAGCTCTTGCTGACGTGCTCGAGCACGATCTCGGCCATCGAGTCATCCCTTCACGGCGCCGGAGGTCAAACCGGCGACAATTCGCCTCTGGAAGATTAAAACAAAGACGACGACCGGGACGGTGATCACGATGGCGCCGGCCGCGATCGACCCGGTTGGCTCCTCGAATTGCGAACTGCCCGAGAAGTTCACGATCGCCACGGGTGCGGTGATCGCCGCCTTGGTCGCGGTCAGGGACAGCGCCAGCAGCAGGTCGTTCCAGGCGAAGATGAACACCAGGATCGCCGCGGTCACCAGTCCGGGCGCCGCCAGCGGGACGATCACCTTCCGCAACGCCTGCGCCGGCGTCGCACCGTCCATCTTGGCGGCCTTCTCCAGGTCCCACGGGATCTCCCGGAAGAACGCCGACAGGGCGTAGATGGCAAGCGGCAGGGCGAACGTGATGTACGGGAGGATCAACCCCGGCCAGGTGTCGAACAGGCCGATGAAGCGCTCGATGTTGAACAACGGAGTGACCAGCGAGATCGCCGGAAACATGGTGATCAGCAGGGTGGCGCCCACGAGCGGACGCTTGCCCGGAAAGTTCAGCCGGGCAATCGCGTAGGCCGCCATCGCGCCCAGCAGCACCGCGATCAGTGTGGTGATCAGCCCGATACCTATGGAATTGACCAACGCCGCGGAGAAGAAGTCGCCACGGAAGATGCCGCGGTAGTTGTCCAGGGTCACCGATGACGGAATCAGCTTGCCGTCCTTGACCATTGATGTCGGCTTCAGCGACAGGCTCAGGATCCACAGCACCGGAAGGAGCGCGTAGACCACCACCATGGTGTCGATGACGGCCCACACGGCGGTGCGCCGCGAGTCCCCGAGGTCAGCGGGCATCGGCATCACCGCCGGGTGCCGCGACGCCGAACACCTTGATGAAGATCAGCGCGATGACGCCCACACAGCAGAAGATCAGCACGCTGATCGCCGAACCGAGGCCGACGTTGAAGCCTTTGAACAGGTTGTCGTAGCCCAGGATCGACACGGAGCCGGTGCCGTTGGCGCCGTCGGTCAGCACGTAGATGTTGTCGAAGATGCGGAAGGCGTCCAGCGTGCGGAACAGCAGGGCCACCACCACCGCCGGCTTGATGATCGGGAGGGTGACGCGGGTCAGGCGCCGCCAGGCACCGGCCCCGTCGACCTGCGCCGCCATCAGCAGATCGTCGGGGACCAGCGCCAACCCGGCCAGCAGCAGCAGCGACATGAACGGCGTGGTCTTCCACACCTCGGCGAGGACGACGATGCCCAGCGACGGGATCTGGTGTGTCAGGGGAGCGGTCCCCTGCGGCAGCAGGTTGGCCAGATAGCCGGTACCCGGCGTCCACGCGTAGTACCAGCTGTAGGAGGCGGCCACCGTGACGATCCCGTACGGAATCAGGACCGCGGTGCGCACCAGACCCTTCGCGACGACGCCGCGGTGCATCACCAGCGCCAGCGCCAGGCCCAGCACGAACTCGATCGACACCGAAACCCCCGTGATCGCGAGCGTCACCGCCAGCGCGGTCCACCAGTACCGGTCGGTCAGGATCGTCTGATAGTTGCCCAGGCCGACGAACGCGGTGTCGTCGGGAGTGGCGAGGTTGTTGCGCTGCAGGCTCAGCCACACGGCATAGCAGATCGGATAGGCCGTCACCGCCAGCATCAGCGTCGCCGCCGGCGCCACCAGCAGGAAGGCCAGCCGCTGCTCGTCGCGGCGCACCCTATGCCGTCGCTCCTCCACATCGCTGCGCTCATCGCTGTGCTCTGCATCGTCGCGGCGGGTCATGGCAGCAGACCCTCCCCGTTGATGGCCTTTCGCACCTGCCGGGTGAGTTCGTCGGCCGTGCGCTGCGGGTCGATGTCGGTGATCGGGCTCAGCGTTGCCGCGAGCCGGATGGCCACCGCCTGGTAGTCCGGCGTCGCCGGCCGCACCGCGGCATCGGTGAGCTGCTGGCGGATGACGGCGTACATCGGGTACTTGGCCTGGAACTGCGGGTCGGAGTACAGCGAGATGCGCACCGGGGGCAGGCCCCCTTCGATGGAAACGTACTTCTGGCTCTGCATGCTGCGCAGGCAGCGCACGGCCTCGAAGGCCTGGGCGCGGTGGCGGGTGGTGGCGGCCACCGCCAGGTTCGCCCCACCGATCGTCACCCTGGCCGGCCGGCCGGGCGCCACACCGGGGTACGGCGCGAAACCGAACACCTTCGTGCTGGCGTCATAGGCAATGCGGAATTGTTCGTCGTCGGGGACGAACGCGCCAAACCGGTTGATACTGCCGGCCAGCGCCGGGTCCTCGTTGAGCGGCAGGAAGCTCACCCCGCCCTTCACCGCGTTCTCCAGCATGGATGCCAACACGTAGGGCCAGTTGATCTCCAGCGCGGCCCTGCCCTGCTCGAGCGCCAGCCGGGCGGTGCCCTCGTCGGTCCGGGTGATCGACGGGTCGGCGCCCGGGGCGGTGGCCACCGACTTGAGGATGCGCAGCGCGTTGACCGTGGCGGCCCGGTGTGCGGGCGTGTCGGTCAGCGTGACGTGGCGGCCGTCCTCGGAGAGCACTTGGCCGCCGCCGCTCACCAGCAGCGTGTTGAACCACACCACCAGGCCCTCGTTCTCGTTGGCCTGCACGGCGATCCAGCTGGGCCGGCCGGCGGCCCGCAGCGCGGCGGCCTCAGCCACCATGGCGCTCCAGTCCTGGGGCGGTTGCTTCACCAAATCAGCTCGGTACCAGAGCAATTCGGTGTTCGTGACGACGGGTGCGGCGTACAGCCGGCCCTTCCAGCGGGCGGTCGCAAGCGGTCCCGGCAAGGTGTCCGCGGTGGCGTCGGACTCGGCCAGCCCGGCCGGGTCGTCGGACAGCGGCAGCGCCCAGCCCGCCTCGGCGAACTCCGCCGTCCACACGACGTCCATCGCCATCAGGTCCAGGGTGCGGTCGTGCCCGGTCAGCCGCCGGGCCAGCTGCAGGCGCTGCTCGCCGGGGGCCCGGGGCAGACTGATCTGCCGGATGGCGAATCTGCCGCCGGCCCGCTGGGTGCAGTCGTGAGCGACCGCGGTGAACGTCGCCCCGTCGCCGGCCGGCGTGTACAGGCTGATCACCAGCCCGTGGGCACCGGAGCCGCAGGCCGACACGGCGCCCGCAAGGGCCGCGGTCGCCAGCACGATCGCACCCAGACGGCGCCCGCGCCGGTGCGGCCGGCGGCAACTCACCTTCATCGGCCTCTCGCGCGTTTCCCGGTGCGGCCTCAGATCGCCAGACGCGCCAACAGGTCCCGCGCCTTCTCCGCGTTCTGCGGGTCGCAGAGCACGTCATAGCGGCCGGCCACCAGTTGCATCGTGGAGCTGAAATCGCGCGTCCCGCGGGCCATCGCGTACGGAACCGCGGACGTGATCAGGCCGAAGAAAACGCCGGCGACCAGCCCGGTGACCAGCGCCGCCCACGGATTGGGGCTGAAGAAGCCCAGCACCAGCCCGATGAACAACCCGAGCCAGGCCCCGCTGAGTACGCCGCCGCCGAGCACTTTGGGCCAGGTCAGCCGCCCGGTGACCCGCTCGACCTGCATGAGGTCGACGCCGACGATGGTCATCTGCTGGACGGGGAAGTCCTGTTCGGACAGATAGTCGACGGCGCGCTGCGCCTCGGCGTAGGTGGGATAGGACCCGACCGGCCAGCCCTTCGGCGGGGTGGGCAGCCCCGGCGCACCGCGCCTTCCGGCCGGAGCGCCGGTGGGCGTGCCGCCGGGAACTTGTCCACGCTGGAATGGACTAGTCATGGGTGCTCATTATCCTCCGCCTCGGCGTTGCTCGCCGTCATGTCCCGTCTTCGGCCCTTCCACCCTATCGACGCGACCTCGCGGCAAGCTGCGAATACGCGAGGCAACCGGTCCGGTCCGGTTCGCGCCTGCGCGACGTCGCGGCCGCGGTGGCCGCCCGGGCCGGGTGTGATCGGCATCGGCGCCCTGCTGATCGGCTCGGCCGTCGCCGTCTTCGGCATCCATGCGCGCTGGCGGCGCGGGCGACTGGCTCCGCCGTGCGGGAGAACCGGGACCGGGTCGCGCTGGAGGAGGACCGCGGGGTCGTCACCCGCGGATACCTGCGTGATGAGCTGGACGACCTGCGCGCGAAACTCGACGCGCCGGCGCCGGGAGCGGCGGATGCCGACGCGGTCGGCGCCGGCGACGGTCGGGGCCGCAGCTCTAAGAATTCGGGGTGAGAGCGGAACTGACCATTGCGCCACTCCCGTCACAAGAGTTATGTATGGTGATCTGGTTCACGAAGCTAATAAGAACCGGTCACGGCCAGGTCACATTGCTTAGGACGGTCGAGTGCGCATTGGGGGACGCTGGAGTCGCCGAAATCGAGGCCCGGCCGCGGCGGCGGTCCGGCAGCGGGCGCGCCGGCTCACACGGACGCCGGCATTCGGTGTCGCCGTCATCACTCCGTTGATACTCGCGGGCGCGGTCGGGGGCGAAGCTCCGCCGCTGCAGGGTCCACCCCCGCCGAAGGGCACCGCCATCACCCCGGTGGCCGCGGTCTCGCCCGCCGTTCCGGCGAACTCCGGCCCGGCCGTCGTCGCCGCCGGCCGTGAGCCGACCGCCTTCCACGTCGCCGAGGGCGCGCTGGCGGCGCCACCGCCACCGCAGATCGTGAACGCCCCGGGTGCGCTGGGCATCCCGACGACGGCGCTGTCGGCGTACCGCAACGCCGAACAGAAGATGGCCGTCTCCGATCCGAATTGCGGCATCAGCTGGAACCTGCTCGCCGGTATCGGGCGCATCGAGTCCGGCCACGCAGGCGGCGGCGCCGTCGATGCGCGCGGCACCGCGGTCACGCCGATCTACGGCCCCGCGCTGGACGGCACCCTGCCCGGCAACGAGGTCATCATCCAGAGCAGCGTCGGCAACCGCGTGACGTACGCCCGCGCGATGGGCCCCATGCAGTTCCTGCCCGGCACCTGGGCCCGGTACGCCTCCGACGGGGACGGCGACGGCGTGGCCGATCCGCAGAACCTGTTCGACTCGACACTGGCCGCGGCGCGGTACCTGTGCAGCGGGGGCCTCAACCTGCGCGACCCGTCGCAGGTGATGGCCTCGATCCTGCGCTACAACAACTCGTCGGCCTACGCCCAGAACGTGCTGGGCTGGGCGTCGGCGTACGCGACCGGCGTGGTGCCGGTCGACCTGCCTCCGATGACCGGGCCGCCACCCCCGCTGGGCGACGCCCACCTCGAGCACCCGGAGGGGCTCGGCCCCGACCTGCCGATGAACATCAACGGCCTGGGGATCGACGACCCGCAGGCGCGCATACCGCTGATCGACCTCAGCGGGCAGCAGCCCACCGGCCAGCAGCCCATGTTCCCGTGGATGACCCCGCCCCAATCGCAGCTGCCGAGCCGGCTGCCGGGCTGCACGGTGATCTGCATCGGCCAACAGACGCCGACGCCGGCCCTGCCGCCGTGGATGGCGCCGCCGCCGGCTCAGCCGCCGTGGATGGCGCCGCCGCCCGCACCGGGCGGCTGACACCCGGCCGTCCGGCTGCTCCGCATACACTCGGCGGTGATGTCATCTCCTAACACTGCCGATCTCACCGCAGCCATCCGCACGGCTCTGGGCAAGGTGATCGACCCCGAGCTGCGGCGCCCCATCACCGAGCTGGGGATGGTCAAGAGCATCGACATCGAACCCGATGGCGCCGTGCATGTCGCGATCTACCTGACCATCGCCGGCTGCCCGAAGAAGACCGAGATCACCGAGCGCGTCACCAGCGCGGTGGCCGACGTTCCCGGCACCGGCGCGGTGCGGGTCAGCCTCGACGTGATGAGCGACGAGCAGCGCACCGAGCTGCGCAAGCAGCTGCGCGGCTCGAAATCCGGGCCCGGTGGCGAGCCGGTCATCCCGTTCGCCCAGCCGAGCTCGCTGACCCGCGTCTACGCGGTCGCCTCCGGCAAGGGCGGGGTGGGAAAGTCCACCGTCACCGTCAACCTCGCCGCGGCGATGGCCGCCCGCGGGCTGTCGGTCGGCGTGCTCGACGCCGACATCCACGGCCATTCCATCCCGCGGATGATGGGCACCACCGACCGGCCCACCCAGGTCGAGTCGATGATCCTGCCGCCCATCGCGCACGACGTGAAGGTCATCTCGATCGCCCAGTTCGTCGAGGGCAACGCGCCGGTGGTGTGGCGCGGCCCGATGCTGCACCGGGCGCTGCAGCAGTTCCTCGCCGACGTGTACTGGGGCGACCTGGACGTGCTGCTGCTCGACCTGCCGCCGGGAACCGGAGACATCGCCATCTCGGTGGCGCAGCTGATCCCGAACGCCGAGATCCTGGTGGTGACCACCCCGCAACTGGCCGCGGCCGAGGTCGCCGAACGGGCCGGCAGCATCGCCCTGCAGACCCGCCAGCGCGTCGTGGGGGTCGTGGAGAACATGTCGGGGCTGATACTGCCGGACGGGTCCACGGTGCAGGTGTTCGGCGAGGGCGGCGGCCGGCAGGTCGCCGAGCGGTTGTCCCGCGCGGTCGGCGCCGACGTGCCGCTGTTGGGCACGATCCCGCTGGACCCCGCCCTGGTGGCCGCCGGTGACGCGGGCACCCCGATCGTGCTGAGCGCGCCCGACTCACCGGTGTCCAAACAACTTCGCGGGGTCGCCGACGTCCTGTCCTCGCGGCGGCGCGGCCTGGCTGGGGTGTCGCTGGGCCTGGACCCCACCCGGCGCTGAGAACTCAGGTCGCGTCGGTGTCGAACGGCGCCGGGCCGTCGTGCTTTTCGGCCGCGAACGTCGGCCCCGCCGGCTCTGCCGTCGGCCCCGCCGGAGCTCCGTTGACCGGCCTGACCGGCCCGTCGAAGTTGCCGGTGAAGAAGGAGTCGTCGCCGTCGAAGAGGTGCTTGGTCAACGCGGCGCGCGGCGTCATGCCCCGCAGCTTCTGCAGCTCGCTGATCGGGCCGCGCAGGTCGTCGAACTCGGGCCCGATGTCCTCGCGCAGCTGGCTGGTCACACCGCTGAGGTAGTCGCGCGCCTGCCGCAGTGCGGTCGCGCTCCAGCGGATGGCTCCCGGAAGCCGCTCCGGGCCGAGGATCACCAGCCCGACCACCACGAGGACAAGCATCTCCCCCCAGCCGACGTTGGCGAACATCTAGCCGGTGTCGGCTTCGGGCTTGACCGTCAGCGTGACGTGACGGCCGTCGCGGACGACCTCCACCGGGGCGTCCTGGCCGATCGTCAGCTGCCGCACGGCGACGACGAACTCGTCGGAGTCGGCAACGGTGCGGTTGCCGATCTTGACGATCACGTCGTTTTCCAGGATTCCCGCCCTCTGCGCCGGGCTGCCCGCCTTCACATTGGCGACCTGGGCACCGGACGCGATCGCGTTGCTCACCGACCGGGTGCTGATGCCCAGCGTCGGGTGCACGATCTTTCCGTCCTTGATCAGGGTCTCGGCGACCTGCCTGGCCTCGTCGATCGGGATGGCGAAGCCCAGCCCGCTCGCGCTGTCCGACAGCGACTTACCGGCGGTGTTGATGCCGATCACCTGGGAATCCATGTTGATCAGCGGACCGCCGGAGTTGCCGTGGTTGATCGAGGCGTCGGTCTGGATCGCGTCGATGACGGTGTCGGTGTCCGACCCCTCCCCCGACAACGGGACGGGTCGGTGCAGCGCACTGACGATGCCGTGGGTGACGGTACTGCGCAGGCCCAGCGGAGCGCCGGCGGCGAGGACCTCGTCGCCGACGCGCACCTTGGCGGAGTCGCCGAGCCGGGCCACCGTCAGATTGTCGACGTTGTCGACCTTGAGGACGGCCAGGTCGGTCTTGGGGTCGCGCCCCACGAGGTTGGCGGGAACTTCCTTGCCGTCGTTGAACACCACGGTGGTCTTGAACTGGCTGGGGTTGTTGGCGGCCTCGGAGATCACGTGGTTGTTGGTCAGGATGTAGCCGCGGCCGTCGATGACGACGCCCGAGCCCTGCAGCCCCTCCTGGTCGCTCTTGGATTCGATGGTCACCACGGAGTCGGCGGTCGCGGCCGCAACCTTGGCGAACCGGCCGGCGGGGCCTTGCGGATTGTTGTCGGTGGCCAGTGTCACCCTCGAGGTGGTGAACGCCTCGACGACCTCGGCCGTCTTGCGCCCGATCACCCCGCCGATCACACCGATCAGCAGCGCGACCAACGCCAGGACGGCCAGCGCCCGGTAGGACACCCGGCCACCGAACACAACGTCGCGCACGCCGAGCTTGCCGCGGTAGCCGGGCGCGGCCTGCGGTGCGGCCGGCGCCACCGCCGGGGTCCCGAGCGCGGCCCCGGCCGCGGGGTCGCGCCACGGGTCGTCGAGGTCGTCGGGCCCGGCACCGTTGCGTTCGCCGTCCAGCGCGCCGGCATCGATCGGGTGGCGCTGCAGCGACTCGGAAACCCCGGCCGGCCGGCTGAACGCCTCCTGGAGCACGGGGTCGGCCGGTTGGTCCTCGGGCCTGAATTCGCCTTGTTCGCGGTACTTCGCCGGTCGCACGCGCTCCGCCACGAAAGACCCCCGCAGGCCGGCGGGGCGACCGAACGCCTGCCGCGACGCGGGATCGACGGGTGGCCGGGAGATGGGGCGCGGCGCCAAACGCGGGGCGCTGTCTTTGCCGCTGTCTTGGTCGGAGGTCACATCATCCTCTTTTGGATCCTCTTCTGAGCACTTGAGACAGCCCGTTTACGGGGCGATGACAAGGGACCGGCATGGCCCGTGTCATTCCCCAGTATCCATGCCTGCCCCAGTATCCATGCCTGCCGGTCGTTCCGCGTGCGCGCCCACGGCGGGCCACCGGGTGGCGGGGGCAACCTAGCGGCGCTTGCGCTCGTCGCGCGCATCGCGGTCGGCGAAACGCTCCGATGGCGGGGACGCCTCATCGGGGGAACAGCGCGGGATGTCGGACAGCAGGCCCAGCAACGTGCTGGGAATCCGGATCGGGTGCGACTCGCGCAGCGCGGCGCGGGCCCGGCTCTGGTCGTCGACTTCCGACGCGCACTGCGGACACAGGGACAGATGATGCGCGGCGCGCAGATGCGCGTTCATCCGCAGCTCACCGTCGACGAAGGCCACGATCGCCTCGGCGGACAGGTGCTCGGTGGAGCCGAACTGGCGGGGCGCGCCGACGGGCGCATCGCTCTGGGAGGCGAACTGGGCGGGCAGCCAGGAGAACGCGCGGCGGAACACATGTCCCCGGTCGGCCATCGCCAGCTCCCTTCGTCGCCCCGCACCTCGAGTACCGCCATCTCGAATGTAGCGCGACGTGATGCCCGTCAGCCCGCCCAAGGCCGCAACACCGCTGGTTTTTCGTCGCGAGGTCACGATCAATCCGTGTTGGGGCCCCGAGTTCGAGCCGCTGCGTCGACCCGTGACCGGCCGCCGGGGGCGACCGGTCGACCTAAGCCGACCTGGTGGCGTCGGCGCGGCTGCCATGTTCGGGGTGGGCGGCCAGGTAGTCACGCAGGGCCTGACGTCCGCGGTGGATGCGGCTGCGCACGGTGCCCAGCTTGACCCCCAGCGTGGCGCCGATTTCCTCGTAGGACAGGCCTTCGATGTCGCACAGCACCACCGCGGCACGGAACTCCGGCGGCAACGAATCCAGGGCGGCCTGCAGGTCGGGGCCGAGCCGGGCGTCGTGGTAGATCTGCTCGGGGTTGGGATCGTCGGCGGGCACCCGGTCGTAGTCCTCGGGCAACGCCTCCATCCGGATGCGGGCGCGGCGCCGGACCATGTCGAGGAACAGGTTCGTGGTGATGCGGTGCAGCCAGCCTTCGAACGTCCCGGGCTGGTAGTTCTGCACCGAACGGAAGACCCGGATGAACGTCTCCTGGGTCAGGTCCTCGGCATCCTGCTGGTTTCCGGAAAGCCGGTAGGCCAATCGGTACACCCGGTCGGCGTGCTGACGGACCAGTTCGTCCCACGAGGGCATCGTCGACTTGTCACCGGTCGCGTCGAATACCGCGGTGCCCTGCAACTCGTCGCAGGTCTCCACCCATGTGTCGTCGGGAAACTCCTGGGGGTGCGACATGCTGGCCGGGCTCAAGAGCGTGGTGATGATCGAATCCTCCGAAATCGGTCTGCCGGTGATCGGCATGACGTCACCGGCGGCAACATGAAGCCGCCAATCTGTATTCCCGGTCCATCGCCCTCCGCGTTCCATACGACCACCGTGGCGTACCGGGGTGTGCGCGATATATGAGCAATCTGAGCTGAAGCTGAGAAACCAGATCGTTACTTGCGCTGTGCAGGGGATATCCGCCGTGCGGCAACCTTAAACCCTCAAGGTCCCTCGGGCGTGTCGCCGGGGTCGGGGCAGGCGCGCCTGAGGGACTGCGCCGCGGATTCGACATACGCTGCGGGCATGGACGGTACCGATAGCAGCTCCGTCACCCCCGACCAGCCGGCCCCCGGCCGGGCCGAGGCGCTGTTCGCGCACGCCGAGGCTTCCATCTCGGAAGACGCGATCCTGGCCGCCGCCCGCGAGCGCGCCGTGGACATCGGTGCGGGAGCGGTGACACCCGCGGTCGGCGCGCTGTTGAGCCTGCTGACCAAGCTCAGCGGCGGCAAGGCCGTCGCCGAGGTCGGCACCGGCGCGGGGGTGAGCGGACTCTGGCTGCTCTCGGGCATGGGCGACGACGGCGTGCTGACCACGATCGACATCGAGCCCGAGTATCTGCGGCTGGCCAAGCAGGCTTTCTCCGAGGCCGGGGTGGGGCCGTCACGCACCCGGCTGATCAGCGGACGTGCCCAGGAGGTCCTCACCCGGCTCGCCGACGAGTCCTATGACCTGGTGTTCATCGATGCCGACCCGATCGACCAGCCCGACTACGTGGTCGAGGGGGTGCGGTTGCTGCGGTCCGGCGGCGTCATCGTCGTGCACCGGTCGGCCCTGGGCGGGCGGGCCGGCGACCCCTCGGCGCGCGACCCCGAGGTGGTCGCGGTCCGCGAGGCGGCACGGCTCATCGCCGAGGACGAGCGGCTCACCCCCGCACTGGTGCCCCTGGGTGACGGGCTGCTGGCCGCGGTCCGCGACTAACTCCCGTACCTCCCCGCGAGCAGACGCAAAAGCCCCCGACACGCCAGGCGTGCGGGGCTTTTTGCGTCTGCTCGCGCAGTGCCCTTGACTCGTTGCTGAACGCTTGTTTAGTGTCCTGAACATGCGTTCAGCCGATCTGACCGCCGCCGCGCGGATCCGCGACGCGGCCATAGCGCAGTTCGGCGAACACGGGTTCGGCGTGGGCCTGCGCGCGATCGCCGACGCGGCCGGCGTCAGCGCGGCTCTGGTCATCCACCACTTCGGCTCCAAGGACGGGCTGCGCAAGGCATGCGACGACTACATCGCCGAAGAGATCCGCAGCGGCAAGCTCGAGGCGATGCGGTCCCCCGATCCGGCCGCGTGGTTCGCGCAGCTGGCCGAGATCGAGTCCTACGCGCCGTTGATGGCCTACCTGGTGCGCAGCATGCAGGCCGGCGGCGAACTGGCAAAGACACTGTGGCGCAAGATGATCGACAATGCCGAGATCTACCTGGACGAGGGCGTGCGGTCGGGAGCGCTCAAGCCGAGCCGCGATCCCCGGGCCAGGGCGAAATATCTGTCGATCACCGGCGGCGGCGGATTCCTGCTATATCTGCAAATGCACGCCACCCCAACGGATCTGCGTGCCGTGCTACGCGACTACGCCCGCGACATGGTGCTGCCCGCGCTGGAGATCTACACCGAGGGCCTGATGGCCGATCGCACCATGTACGACACGTTCCTGAACGAAGCCGAACAAGGAGAACCCCATGCCGGTTAACAAGGTCGATCCCATCGCGATCCGTTCCCTGACAAAGAACTTCGGCGCCGTGCGGGCGCTGGACGGCCTGGATCTCACGGTGCGGGCGGGCGAGGTGCACGGCTTCCTCGGGCCCAACGGTGCCGGCAAGTCCACCACCATCCGCATCCTGCTGGGCCTGGTGAAGTCCGACGGCGGCAGCGCGCGGTTGCTGGGCGGCGACCCGTGGAGCGACGCCGTCGAATTGCACCGCCGCATCGCCTACGTGCCGGGCGATGTCACGTTGTGGCCCTCGCTGACCGGCGGCGAGACCATCGACCTGCTGGCCAGGATGCGCGGCGGCATCGACGGGAAGCGTCGCGCGGAGCTGATCGAGCGCTTCGCCCTCGATCCCCACAACAAGGCCCGCACCTACTCCAAGGGCAATCGCCAGAAGGTGTCGCTGATCTCGGCCTTCTCGTCGCACGCCGAGCTGCTGCTCCTCGACGAGCCCAGTAGCGGCCTGGACCCGCTGATGGAGAACGTGTTTCAGCAATGCGTCGGCGAAGCGCGCGACCGGGGGGTGACGGTCCTGTTGTCCAGCCACATCCTGGCCGAAACCGAAGCGCTGTGCGAACGGGTGACGATCATCCGGGACGGCAGAACCGTCGAGAGCGGGTCACTGGACTCCTTGCGGCACCTCAGCCGCACCTCGATCAAAGCCGAAATGATCGGCGATCCGGGTGATCTGAGCCGGATCACGGGCGTCGAAGACGTCACCGTCGAGGGCAACACGCTGCGCGCGCAGGTCGACAGCGAAAGCCTCGGAGCCGTCATCCGGGCACTCGGCGACGCCGGCGTGCGCAGCCTGATCAGCCAGCCGCCGACGCTCGAGGAGCTCTTTTTGCGCCACTACCACACGGCGGAGGTTTCGTCGTGACGAGCACCGCGACGCTGAATCGGCCAGGCCCCCCGAGGGGCACTGCCCCGCAATGCCGTTCGCAGTTCGCCGGCACGCTGGGGATGCTGCGGCTCTATGTGCGCCGCGACCGGGTCTCCCTGCCGCTGTGGGTGCTGCTGTTGTCCGTGCCGTTGGCCACGGTGTATGTCGGCAGCATCGAGAAGGTCTACCCCACCCAGGCCGCCCGCGCGGGACTCGCGGCCTCCATCATGGCCAGCCCGGCCCAGCGCGCGCTTTACGGTCAGGTCTACAACGACAGCCTCGGTGCGGTCGGCATCTGGAAGGCGGGGATGTTCCACGTGCTGATCGCGGTGGCCGTCATCCTCACGGTCATCCGGCACACCCGCGCCGACGAGGAGACGGGCCGCACCGAGCTGGTCGACTCGACCGCGGTGGGCCGCTACGCCGGCCTGAGCGCGGCGCTGCTGCTGTCGTTCGGGGCGTCGTTGGCCACCGGCGCGATCGGCGCGGCCGGACTGCTCGCCACGACCGTGCCGGCCGGCGGCTCGCTTGCCTTCGGGGCGGCACTGGCCGGCTCCGGCGTGGTGTTCACCGCCGTTGCGGCGGTGGCCGCGCAGCTGTCATCGAGTGCGCGATTCTCCCGCGGCGCCGCGTTCGCCGTGCTGGCGGCCGCGTTCACGGTGCGCGCCATCGGCGACGCCGGTGACGGCGCGCTGTCATGGCTGTCCCCGCTCGGGTGGTCGTTGCAGCTCAGGCCGTATGCCGGCGACCACTGGTGGGTGCTGCTACTGCATCTGACGACGGCGACCGCGCTCACCGCGGTGGCGTATCGACTGCTCGCGGCGCGCGACGTCGGCGCCGGACTGTTCGACGAACGCGCCGGTCCCGGATCCGCCGCAGCGGCGTTGGGCAACGTCTTCGGGCTGGCATGGCGGCTGGACCGCGGCGCGCTGCTGCTGTGGAGCGTGGGGCTGTGCGCGTACGGCCTGGTGATGGGCAGCGTGGTGCACGGCATCGGCGACGAGCTGGGCGACAGCACCGCGGCGCGCGACATCGTCGCGCGGATGGGCGGCACCGGCGCGCTGGAGCAGGCGTTCATCGCGGTGGCGTTCACCATGCTGGGCATGGTGGCTGCAGCGTTCGCCGTCTCGCTGATCCTGCGCCCGCACCAGGAAGAGTCCGG